>Ga0207664_10001842_pt1 | contig 13978 bp, 10 predicted proteins | sample LARL83metaG_FD_184349 | JGI IMG/M metagenome (GOLD analysis project Ga0207664, IMG submission 184349) | Corn, switchgrass and miscanthus rhizosphere microbial communities from Kellogg Biological Station, Michigan, USA - LAR L8-3 metaG... | ecosystem: Host-associated > Plants > Roots >...
TAGCTGAAACTCCAAGATAGTCGCCCAACGCTTTACGAACGGCGATGCCCGCCTTTGCTGGCGACATCCCTTGCTTCTCGACCATATCCTTGAACAGATGCACGGCGTACCGATGCTCAAACAGATCGAAGGTGATCTTCTGGTTGAGTTGCCAAGCGCGTGTAGCCATCGCGTTCACTACTCCTCCTACGCCCTTCAGTTTACCCTTGAGCCCGCCCCCGAAGGTGTCTTTAGTTTCGCCGTACACCTGGCGTAGCGGGGTCTGCGTCGTCGTTCCGAGGTCATGGCCTCCGAAGATGGGGTGCTGCGCGTTCTGATAGATGGTGGCGTTGTGCTCGTCGGCCAGCTTCTCCCACTTTGGGTCGGGCGGACGCCACAGCGAGTCTTTAGCCGCGGGGTTGAAGAACTCCATGCCACGGCCTCCCGTAGCCGCCAAGAAGTTCATGCCCAGGTTCCAGAAAACGTGACGCACCGGGTTCGTTATAATGCCCATGCGGTAGAGGTCCGTGAACCCGCTAATCATTCCGCCGGCACCTAGCGCATCGCGCGACGACGCCCCTTCGTTCTTGAGGAACTTCACCACGTTGTCTGGGACGGCCATGTGCGCGGCCATCGGAACGGCGGTAACGTCGCGTCCCGGCGTGTAGCCTGCCGCTCGCGCTTCCTTCTCGGCTGCGCTTTGGATGCGCTCGAACTTCTCGACAGCGAGTTTCTTTGCGGCGGCGTTGACGGACTTAGCAAAGAGTTGGGCTCTCGCCTTATTGAATCCGGCTTCGCCCGCCATGTGCGCCAGAGTTTCGGCCTTCTTTGCCATACGGCTGCTAGGGCCAAAGAGTCGATCGGCTGCGGTCTTAGCAACGGCATCAGCCGCCGTTCTGTTGTGCGCTTCGGCCACGCTTTTCTCGGCCTGTACCGCCTTGCCTTCGGCGTACTGTGGTCGTTGCGCCGCCATCGAACGCAGGTTTTCACCAGGCGCGAGGATGCCTTGCTGCTCGAACTCTTGGCGCGTGGTCGCCCTTGCCTCACCTCTGGCCTGTCGTGTTGCCACCCGCTGCGCTGCCTTCGCGCCCTCCTCGCCAGTTCCGTAGACACCGCTAGACGTGTCTCGGTATGTTAACTCTTGCGCCAACCCTGTCCGGTTGAAAGCATCGGCGGCGCGAGTCATCTCGTCGCGCATACGGCTTGGCAGGATGTAGTTCAACGATTGAATGTACGGGTCGTAACGAGAGGAGAGTTTACCACCTTGCTCAAGGTCCGAGAGGATACCCGAGGCGTTGCGGTGTTCGGTCTGCTGAACACCCTTGGCGAAGATGCTCTTGCGCCCCATTCCCCCCGGCGTTCCACCTTCACGAATCTCTCCAGGACCCATCCCCGTAGCGGTATGCACCATGCCGAACGGTTGATCGCCAAGCGGAAGGTGTGTCTCCACGTTTTCGACATCGCCCTCTTTCAGTTGCCCGGTCGCGACCTTCTCGGCTGTGACGTTCTTAATCCACTCACGATGCTGTGCGGCCAACTCATCCAGCGTTGCGCCAATCTTCTTGGATGGTTGCGGAACGCTCGCATCGGGGATGTTGCGAATGGTGCCGTCTTGGTTCTGCGAACGCCTCGCTATCTCAACGCGCTGCTTCTTAGATAAGCCCAGCGGTAGTCCGGCGTCCTGTCCGACTTCTTGGACCGCGGAGTGGACCGCTCGATTACTGGCGTTCTTGAAGGTACGTCCGGCTTGTTCGCGTTCATCGGGAGTGCTGACGCCGGTTTCCACCTGTCGAAGCAGGGCGTGAGGATTCACAACCCGTTCGGCGGCCTTAACAGCCTTCGCCACTTGCGGCTGGCGCATGGCGACACGCCCGGCAACCGCCGCCGCCTTATCGATCTTCGTTAGTTTGGCGATCGTTCCGAAGAACTTTAGTGGGTTGAGGCCAATGAGATTGGCAACGGTGCGAGCACCGACATCATCAAGCGTCGGATGGTGATGCAGAAAACTTATGATTGGATCGTTCGGGTCCTCGCGATAAAGCGCGGATATGTTTGCCGGCGAGAACACTCCGTATTTATCGTCTATCGCCTGCATGGCCGAGGTGAGTTCGCCTGGGTTGTGCGCCGAGTGGAGCGTGTTCCACATATCGGCGGTGATGGCTTTAATGTGGTCGAGGTCGCCGCCGCTGCGAACGAGTCCACCAAGGATGGGGGAGTTCAGCGAAATGGGTTCCCACCACGCATTGAAGGCTTGAACCGCCGAGTTGATGGGGCCAAGGGCGAACTGCCCGGCTGGACTCGCGACAGCCCTTTCACCCTCCGCTGCACCATAGGATCCGATACGCCCCGAATGAGCAACTGGTGGACCGCTCATCGCCTGGCCTAGATCAACTTTCGCGCCTTGGCCCGGATGTACGCCAGCCAGAGCATCGCCTAGATTTACCTTGCCCGTTGCCTGGCCCATCGGGTCGTACTCAACATGAATATGCGCTGGCGCATCCTGGAATAGACGCCCGCCCATTGAGCCCGTTTGCTTAAAGATTTCCGCTGGCACGCCAAGGCGCACGCGGGAGTCGGAGGCCAACGCTTGCGAGATAAACTTGCTGACCTTTGGGGTGAGGCTTGTTCCGACCGATTCGCCGTTAACGGTATCAACGTCCATCGCCCGACCGTCGAGGTGCGGGTCGTTCGGCGCATAGTGGTGGCCTTTGTTGAAATCGTAGATGCCCAGGTGATTGCCGAGGTCTACCAAGCCTTGCACGATCGATCGAAACGCAGGACGGATACCGCCCTCGCCAAACTTGACGAAGTTGGTCATCCAGTCACCGATGACGTTGACGCCCGGGTTAACGCTTGACAGTCCGCCCTCTGTGGTTGGTTGCGGCTTGGGCTTCTGTAGCGCCGCGCCGAGGTCAACCTTCGAGTCGCCTGCAAGAGCCTTCGACAGGTCTACCGGCTGCTGCGGGTTACCTGGCGGCGGCGTGCCGAGCGCCTTGGAGAGGTCGATACTCACGGTACGATGGTGCCGCTACCGTCCGCGTTAACCTTGGCCTTCTTCCCGTCTGGCAGCGTAATGATTTGCCCGACGTTGTACTTCACGCCGTTGATAAGAACGGTATGCGGATTGACGACCTGCACGCCTTGCTTGTGCAGACCCTTGTCGGCGGTCGTACTCGCTGGCGATGGGGGAGACTGGTAGTTTGAGGGAGTCGTCGGTGACTGATAGCCGTCCCTTGCCTTAACGGGCATACCCGCTTCGCGCATTTGGTCAGTCCAGTAATCCAGGTCTGACCCCGCATCTTGCGCTGCGTCCAGAATCTCATCTGGCGGCGCGGTCTTTTGCGGTCGCCCGGTTAGCGGGTCCTTGTAGTAACTCGACCGCCCGACCGATGATTGCAACTGGTTGTAGGACCGCAATGCTTGCCCATACTGCGAGGCTATCTGTGATCGCGATAACCCGCTGGTCGCCGCCGACGCAGCCAGGCGCGTGTGGGCGGCCTGGGCTTCGGCGAGCGCATGGGTGGTTTGCGCGTCCATAAGAGCCGAGCGGTGCGGTAGAAGCTCCTCTTGCATCTTCACATACTCGGCATAGGTTGCGTTGCGCCCGATAGCAGCGTTCACCCGAGCCATAGCGGCGTCGTAGTCTTTAGCCTTCCAAAATCCAGCCTGTCGGTACTTGTCAAACTGAAGCACCAGCCCTTGGCCCATCTTGTCGAGGTTAGCCGGATCGTTCAGCGCGGAGTCAACAACGGCGTCACCGAGAATCGGACGGTACGCATTGCCGATAGCGGTGATCGATGCAACTGTGTTGCGGCCTTCCGCCACCCCCTCAATCTGCCGAGCAAAGTTCGTTGTCGCCGTAGCCTTTTCGGCTGGCGTGATTTGCTGGGGAGCAGAGAGGAAGTTCTTTGGCAACCAACGGGGATCAACGCCCTGGAGTTGGAGGAACGCCTTGCGCTGGTCTGGGTCCATAGACTGTGCCTTGGCGATAGAGTCCGGGTTTATCGCCATGCCCATCAGCCATGTTGGGTCGATCACCATACGCCCACCGTGCTGGACTCCAGGAGCCGGCGGTTGCTGCTCTTGAGGCACAGGAGGCGGAGCGCCAGGAGCGGCTGCTCCCGGGGGTGGATCACCCGGCGCAACGGCGGCGGGGGCTGGAGGTTGCGGCGGCGCACCAGCGCCTTGAGCCATGTTGCCGCCGAACGGACCAGGGGAACCAATGCTCATCGCAGCAGGGTGCGCTCCAGTAGGAGCGGCAGGCGGCCCACCGGGTGTAGGCGGAGCACCCGCTGCCTGCGGATGCGCGGTCGCATCAGGTGTGGCCGTCGTAGCGGCTGGCGCACCGTCCTCAGTAACCATCGGGATCGGAACGCCGTATCGCTTTGACAAAAAGTTCAGCGGCCCCATGACGCTCGGGTTCTGTTCGTTGTCCTTGTTGGCCCAAATCATTTTTAAGTACGGAGCCATCAGTTGTTTTCCGAGGTCCTGGTTTTGTATCTCCGCCTGCGTCTGCTGGGCCGGGAACGCGGCCAAAGCCTGCCCGATCTGCATGAGCGGATTCTGCTCCGCCTGCGCGGCGAAGTTAACTGGCGCTAGACTCAAGCCTGGCATTTGATGCCTCCTTTAGCAAACCGGGGTGGACATTGATCCCCGACTTATCGAGTTCTTCCGCGTCGTGCGCGAGCACCTTGTCCGCGTCATCGCGGTACATCAGCCCCTGGCAGCAGCGAATCGATTTGGCGAACTCCATCGCTTCTTCGTGCAAAGATTCCAGGTCGTCGCCCTGCGCGAACGCCAACCCCACGATGCCGTCCGGTGCCGCGACCGAGAGATGATCCCCGTCAGCCTGCACTTCGTAAGCGATGAAGTTGCCATCCCACAGGCCGTCCACTTCGCGCACGGGCGTACCGATGCAGTTCTTCTTGTCGCGCAGTTCGCTGTGCTCCCACGGATACGGCGACACCGCCAGCCTCACGGCGTAGGCAAGGTCGGGCGATACGTCAACGGCTCCGGTTCCTAGCGCCGCCGCTTCAAACAAACCCGAAAGGCTGGAGATGAGGCGAAATGATGTAGGCTCGGAGTCGTACCCAAATCTCGGCGTGAATTCGAGATACCATGCGCGGCCCTCTTTGTCGATAACCGCGTTGATGTCGTACAGTCCCGGCGGAGCGTTATGCTCGCGGAACGACGCGGCCAGGTTCTCCCACCCCAGAGAGTCCGCAGCCTTGGAGGTCGGAGCGAACCACACGGCGTTGAGGGAGCATCCCGTGCTGGGTCCGAGGTCGCCCGACATGAACTTCTTGTGCTCGATCGTCTGCTCGAACGGTCCGATGAACGTACGACCGTTCCACCATTGCCCCGTTGAGTACGGGATGCCGTCGATCTTCTGCTGCACGATGCAAGAGGTCGCGTCCCGCGTTTTGGTTCGTAGGAACTCCAGAAACCCGCACAGGTCCTCGCCGTTCTTCGCGCCGTAGGTGGCATCGGAGTCCACGAATCGGTCGGACTTGAAGTAGCACTCGACCTCGCCTAGATTTTGCGCCCACTTATAGCACTCGCTGATTGAGGAGAAATCCTCATACGGCGGGATGAGCGCGCCGGCTTTCTCCGCGATCTCCGTGCCGAACATCCGGTCCTTCTCGAGTTTGTCCATGAACGATCCGCCGCCCACGACAGGGACGCCAGCCGCTCTCAGGTCGTCGGCCTTCTTGCCTGAACCGCTGGCGCAGAATACGGCGATGGTGTCGGACTGCTTGGCCCAATCGGACCACGCCTCGTAGTCTTGCTCTTTGGGGACGAGCCCTTCGCCAACGTGGATGTAGTCGTCGCGGATAGGCTTGCCCGGGTCGATATAGAGAAGCGCGTCGTGCCCTTCGTCTATGACGCGGGCGACGAAACTAACCGCGCATCCGTAGGCGTCGAAGAAGGCGAAGCGCATCTAGCCCCATTTCGCCGGAACGATACTTGCGAGGTTCTGGAAGAAGGAGCCCCACGGGTTGGCGGTAGCCTGCGGCGAGGCCATCATGTTCGTCATCAGGTTGCCGTAGGTGTTGCCTAGGTTGCCCAGCATACCCGCGCCAAGTTGACCACCCTGCGTCTGCATCCCGAGCGAGTCGAGCATCCCTTGCAGCGACTGCGAGGACAACCCGCTGAATCCTTGGCCCTGCGTGGCGTAGCCCTGCATCGCGTCCTGGAGCTTCTGAATCTGATCGGCGGTCATTTGGCCGTACATCTGGCCGGCGGCTTCGCGCGCGCCGAGCTCTTGCTGTGAGGCGACCGAGCCGAGGTTTACCGCGGCCTGCTGCCCGGTCTGTCCCGCTTGGTTTGCCAACTGCTTCATCACTAGCGCGGGGTTAGCCACGCCGCCCATCTGCTGCTTCATCGTTTCGGCGGCTGACTGCGCGGCGTTGCCCGCCTGCATCGTCAGCGCTGAGAGCTCCTGCGGCTTGAGGCCGTGCCACTTGTCGAGTTGGCTCGCGACCTGCCCCATGTTCTGCATCGACGGCGTGGAGCCGGGCGTGAGGAACTGACCCGCCACGTTGCCGACGTTGCCGAAGGACTGCATCGCGTTGCCGAACGCCTGCTGCTGCTCGGGGCCGAGCGTCGATACCATCTGCTGCAACTGCGGCAGCGTGACGCCGAGGTACTGCGAGAGCATCTTGCCCGCGTCGGTGCCCTCGGTGCCGAGAATCTGATTGAGGTTGCCGCTAATCCCCTGGAGGGCTTGATTATACTGGCCCTGCTGGTTCAGCCCGCCGATGAGTCCCATGATGTCGCCAAGGGCTCCGATGCCCGGGCCTACCATTCCGCCAGCCATTAAACTCTGTTCTCCCCGTCGTAGACGTAGACCGCGCTCGCCGGATCCCGCGCAAAAATCTTTTCGAAGTGCTTGCGCCCGTGCTTGTTCTTCCACAGCACCACGCCCACGAAGTACGGGATGCGCTTGGAGTCAACGAGCGCCTTGAAGAACTCCAGCACCAGATGCGCGGCCCGAATACCGTCCTTGGACGGCATGGCGTAGAGGTCGGTAATCTCCAGCGACCTGTCCGGGCGACCGGCCATCCCGACGACGGTATAGATTGTCTCGCCCTTACACAGGGCAAACCAGTTGATACCGAGCGGGTGCGCCTGCGGTGCGATGCCCATGCGCGCGAAGTAGGCGTCGATGAAACGCCGCACCTGCGGGTTGTCGATCGACACCTTGGCAACCTCGAAATCCTCGACAGTCGCGGTAGCGTCAGCGGGAAGTTCGAGTAGGGCTGTCATTGGCGATTCTGCATGTGGTTCAACGGCTGCATCCCGCCGCCACCATAGGGTCCGAAGCCCATCAGGCCAGGAGGTAGACCCGCCTTGGTCGGGTTGCCCCCGCCCATGCCGAAGCCGCTGCCGGGGCCACCCGGCTGCATCTGCTGCCCGCCGCCTACCGGAGCGCCGCCACCACCTGAGATTCTGCCGCTGCCGTAGTCGTGGTGCCACGGTTGCCACGGGAGTCCACCCCCACCGCCACCGCTGCCCGCGCCGCCGCCTCCACCTTGGATGCGACCTCCGCCGCCCCCACTACCGCCACCGATACGACCGCTGCTTCCGCCCGGTCCACCAGCGATTGGTTGTGGATTTGGTGCGCCTCCGCCGCCAGGTTCCATCGTGCCACCGCGGCCCTTCGCGCTGTTGGCCGCCGAGGTGTTGTACTGCGACGGAACGCCACCGAGGAGGGAGCCGAGATAGCCGAAGGGGATGCCGGCAAAGCCTTGGCCCATGCCTTGAGGACCGTTCGCCATGCCGTACTGACCCGTGCCGCTATACTGCCCAAACCCAGCGTTTTGATACGGATTAAAACCAGCCATTTCGCCTCCAATCTATCACGAAGCCGAGGGGAAGCCTACCAAAACGCCTCCCAATACAAAGGTGAGAGTTGTCGCGTCGGTATGGGCCGCTGAGAAGCAGCGAACCACGACGCTAAGTTGCGGCCCCTGGTACTGAATCTGCGGGCGCAAATCCCACGTTCCGCTGCCCGCCTGAGTCGGCAGACCCGTGCCGAAGGTGAGCGAGATCGCCGGGCACCCCACGATGAGGTTTTGGTCGTCCGGTTGCGCGACGAGGTAGCAGGTCGCGCCGATGAGCCCGCTCGAGCCCGCGGTGAGGGTGAAAGCGTTGGGTATGCCAGGCGTCAGCACCGAGACAAACGATACGTCCTGCGCGCTTGTGGCGGCCCCTGCGGGTATGTCTACGTCCACGGTCCCAGAGAACGCGCCGAGCGTTTGCAGTTCGGTGACGCCAACGATAACCGGTGGGCCAACGGTGACCGTGGTGTTGCCAGTCTCGAGGATGGGTCGCCGCCCCGCGGGGGTTGAGGTAATCCCAACCTGCGTTATGCGGCTCATCCGGGTATCGTCCAGCCTCGCTTGAGCGTGCCGCCCACGAACGCCGACCACACTTCCACCGGCTGAGTCGCGCCCTGCGGCGTGGTGAACGTGACCTGCAACGCACAGGTGTACCCGTTCGCCGTATCCTGCGCGATGGGAAAGAACTGCGTCGTGAAGCCGCTGCTCAGATCGAACGTGTGGCTGATAGAGGGGACGTTGTTGTAGTCCACCTTGAGCGCCAGCGTGACCTTCACGCCCGGCTGCGGCGGAGCGGATAGTCCAATCCAGCGGTAGTCCTTCTGCATCCACGGCTGGCCGCTGTCGGAGTAGGGCGACTGCCACGACACCGCGATGCCCTGGCCGAGGTCGTTCTCCTTACCCGCGAGCCACGCATCGAGATAGAACGAATTGTTGCGCGCGGCGATCACCTGGTTGAGCTTGAACGAGTCGCCGCTTACCGGGAAGGACCCCACCTGCGTTGCCGAGGCGAACGACGGCGAGGCATACGGTAGCATCGTCCATTCCTTGGTCGGCAGGTAGAAGCGATAGGTGATGTTCTGCGTCGGGAACGAGAAGAAGAACTGCTCGTCGGCGTAGGTCGCGGAACACGACTGCCACTCGTCGGGCGGAATCAGTTGCAGCGAGTTGTAGATGTCCTGCGAGATGTAGGTCAGCGAGCCGCCGTCATACGTCCACATCCCCGCGCCGTTAGACGAGAGCCACGCCACCATGCCGCCGCCAGTCGCCCATGCCAGCGGACCCGCAATCCCGATGTCGGGGAACAGTTGCAACGGCTGATACGTCGTTTCGTTGCTGCCGTTGATGAACCACGTTTGCGACGAGAGAAAGCACATGAGGATGCCGCCCAGAGGAACCAGCGCATAGGGAACCAGCCCATAGGGCAAGTCCGACGTGCCGTCCCCCGTGAGCAGCGGCGAAGTCTGCTGGTCGTCCAGGAGCAGCACCTGGTTGACCGCATCGAAGTTCCACGGCTGTCCGACGTTGCTATACCACACCTGCGTCTGCGGAACGCCGTTCGTGTTGCTGTCGTTGATCTGCGCCATGACCCACATCCGGTCTTGGTAGGCCGCGATCGGATTGAGTTGCACCGGGGCTCCCGAAGGTCCAGGCGTTCCCGTTCCAGTCGGTGGCTGCTGGCCGGCAAAACTCATCTGCGGGTTGCCGGAGATCGATTGGTCCGAAGCGTCGTCAATGTACACGCTGCCGTCCACGATGGCGACCTGATACCACACCGGCACGTTGCTGCTCATCCGGTAGATGGCGGTCTTGTAGGTGAACCCCTCCGCCGTGGTCCCCGAGAGCAACCCGTCAATCTCTACCGCCTGCGGCTCGTCAGCCTTGTGAATCGTGACCTGATACGGGTATGGCGTGTTGCCGCCCGTGACCGCCGTTGTTTGTTTGGTCGGGCCGCCAACGCTCGGGATGCTGATGACCAACGCAAAGGCGTAGGTGTAGGTCGCCGGGTCGAGTTGCGGCGTGTTTGAAATCTTGTTGACGCTGTAGCCGTAGATGTCGGGGTCCGGGGCCGGGTACTGCCATTGCCCGAGTTGCAGCGTTTGATGCGGCGTCCCGGGATAGCCCGAGTCGTGGAAGATGAAAATCTGTTGTCCGTTGTTGAGGAACATCGTGCCGTTGCACTCGACCGCCATCGTCGCCAGGCCCGCAGAGCCCGGGATGTTCGAGATCAGCGCGTTCTTTAGGTCGTAGGTGTAGAGCGACCCGTTCGGATCGATGACAATCCACCACGGGCGAATCTGCGATACGTCATAGCGCCAAACGTATGAGATGCTGGCCAACTGTGGGAAGTCGATAAAGACTTCGCGGCCAAAGCAGTTCATCAGCGAGCCGAGGTTGCGCGCCGTGTCGGCGTTGCTCACCGCGACCGCAGAGGACGGGTCGGTATAGACCTGGCCCTGCTTGGTGTCTAGCTTATGGAAAGGCCCAATCTTGAGCAGCGGCTGGTAATCTTCGCCAGCCATTAGCTACCAATGGCGATGAAGTGGCAGTTGATGTTCCCTGCCCCCGAACCACCCGACGCATACCCCGTGATGACGAAACTCGTAGAACTCAACGACGCCGCGCTCATCACTACAATCGGCGGGCTGCCCGTAGCGTTGGCCACGGTGACGGCCACGCTGTAGTTGTTGGAGGGGAACTGTGCCGCTCCCGACAGGTTGACCGTGGTTGACCCGATGGTGCTGCCGCTGGTGTACGGAACCGCGACCGGGGTTTCGTCAATGACGATGTGTGGATTGGCTCCGCCGATCGAGCCGCCCGACTGATAGACGATGGGCAGACCGAACTTTCCACCTTCTACGTCGATCGTGATGGTAGAACCGGAGGCCGTCGTTGTGCAGGCGTTCCCACCAGCGATGGTGAGGTCGCCCGTTTCCGTTGGGCCACTATCGGCAGAGAGCGACGTGACGCCGATGTTGTTGACGGTCCACGCGCTGCCGCCGGTCGGCTGGAATATCGTGCCCGTCACCGAGATGCCAGGTCCCGCGTTGAGCGCAGGCGAGGTCTGCCCTGTACCGCCGTGGCCGAGGCCGACCGTTCCCGTCAAGGAGATATTAGGTGTCGCCCCACCCGTGCTAGAAAGCGGTGACGACGCCGTTACTGCCGTCACCACGCCGATGCCCGAGAAGTCGAATGAAAGCGTCTGGTCGGGGAAGGAGCCCGTGACGAGGATGCCGCCGCTTGGGGCCGCGGTCACGCCCACCGGAGTTGCCGTGCCCGTGCCGCCGTAGCCAATCGCCAGCGGCACCTGGAGCGAAATGTTCGGGGTCGTGCCGCCGCTCGAGAGCACAGGCAACGTCGCCGTAACGCTCGTCACCTGATTTCCGATGACGCCTTGTCGGAACGGGTCGAGCACCAGCGACGTATAGTAGACGTACATATCGCCGCCGCTGCCCGTCATCGTTACATCGAGCGTATCGACCAGGACGGGGACAAGTTCGGATCCCGCTCCGCCGCTGACATAGAACGGAGTCCCGGTTGCGGTGTCGCCGGCATAGAAGGTCACCGGACCCGTCAACTGCGGAATCCAGATCGACTTCACGGAAAGCGAGGAGTCGAACGAAATGGTTAGCGGGTTGAGCGCGTCGGAATCCCACAGAACCCAGTTGTTGCTCTGGATGAGCCCGGGTTCACCGAACGGGTAAATCGTGGTGCTGTAGTTGATGGGTGTAAGATCGCTCACGCTGCTGGCCCTTCCATCGACGGCCTGAAGTTGCCCGAGTAGGCAAAGACGTAATGCGTCCCGCTACTAGACGCCGTAAGCGTTACTGCCGTGCTGCCTTCCGGTACGTTTATCACCTGCGGATTGTTCTGCCCGCTCGGCGGGTGCGCCGTATAAAACGGGTTGCCGTTCTCCGGGGTTGGCGAGGCCGAGAACGCGATAGGCGTATCAACCAGCGACATATAGATTGAACCGATCGCGCGCGAGCCGCCGAGAGAAACGACCAGCGCCCCGCTGTTGGGAATCCACTTGTAGACGTTGCCCACGCCGCCTTGCGTCGGAACGGTATAGCCAGCGTTCACTATGGATAGCCCTCCGCGCCACGGCTGCGGAACTTGCGCCCCGGAAACAGGTAGCGGTTCGTCTGCATCTTCGGACCCTGCGCCGCGTCCCCGGTGTAGTTAGCCGCCCACATCCGCATCTTGGCGGCCTGCTCGACGTACCGCTCGCGCGCGAACGTGCGGCTTTCCTTCGTGCTCTGCGTGTCGTCCGAGTACTTGGCCTTCTCGGTCACGCCCCAGATGAGCGCCTGGTCGAAGATGTCGGGGAACCAGATGCGCTGCTCGAGCTCCAACACCGGCTCGGGTGAAATCACGCAATCGATGTTGATGTCGGGAATGGGGTTGCCGTTGCCGTCAAGGTTGGGGCCGTTCGACGGGATGGGGATAAGCCCGATGCTGCCGCCCTGGTTTTTCAGGTAGTAGCGCGGCGCGCTCCCGGTCGTCCACGACTGAGCATCCGGGCGCGGCCAGCCAAAGCTGTTGTTGATGGGGGTCGTCATCGGGGGCTGCACGGTCCAGCGTGGTACAAACTGACCAGCGTTGCCCGAAGGTCCGCCGCTCCCCGGAGCCTGAGTCCCGAAGCCGCGTTGGTCGTACTGCTGAATCTGGTGTCCTTCCAGCGTATCAAGCCTCGCCTCGGTGTAAAGCTGCCCCTTAACGTAAACCGAGTAGATGCGGATGATGGAGTCGGGCAGGACGTACTCTTGTTGCCCGGGGATCGACACGGTGATAATTCTGGCCGGCGGCCACTTCACATCGCGCATCAGTTCCCGCTGCGTCATGGTGAGGAAGTTCATCAGCGTCTGGTTAGACCAGCGCCCGCCCGACGTATCGTTGAGCAGGGACCTGGAGTTAGCAATAACTTCTTGTACGAACATTTATTCGGTACACGTCTGCTTCCACATCGGGTATGAAACCGACGTAGCATACACGGGGATAGAGGGCGGGGAAGCCTTCGCCTGCGTAGTCACTACCCACAGGGTACGGGCTGGAAAGGGGATTGACAAGGGTCCGCTGTTCGGATGCCAGGTTATCCATTGGCCGTCCTGGGCGATCTGCTGCCCCGCGGGGCTCAGAGTGCCGTTGTCGATGGTCACCGAGGAATCCACGAACAGGGTCGGCACCGTTTCCGAGCCCATGTCCGTCTTGACGTAGAACAGCCCCGAGACATTGCCGCGGAAGTTGAGGTCGGTAAGCAGGTCACAGGTGACCCCCACGACATCGAAAACGATGGTGGACCCCAGGCCGTTGTCCGTGGTGCAGGTGAATCCGGTGGAGCCCTGGCCGCCCCCGGTCGTCAGTTTATGGCTGACGGACGAAACGAACTTGTTGCTGTTGCCCCCGATGTTGATGCTATCGGCCCCGCACCCATCGGAGAACTGGCTCGAGAGCATCGCGTACTGCGACCAGGTATCGTTCTCGCCCGTGTAGATCGTCTGGGCAAAGAAGCAGAGCGTTTCTCCCGCCCCGCCGACAAACGGCGTGGTGTAGTCTGGGGAGGCGATGAGCGCATCTCCCAGCGAGGCAAACGTCGCGTTCGTCAACTCAAAGACGTAGGCGTAATAGGTGACGAGCGACCCGCCGCCCGTGGTTGACACGGTGTACGCGGTTCCATCCCCGCCCTGAACCGTCCGCAGCGCCGTGCAAATGCTGCTCTCCGGGTTATCGATCAGCGTCCAATGCGACGTAGGCGTTAGGTTCGCGGAAGGGAAGAACGGGGCGGGCGACCCCAGGAATATCGCCAGCAGCAGGTTGCCAGGCGTCGGCGTCCAGGAAAGGTTGAACGAGATGTGGTTGCCCGTCGCCCCGGAGAACCGCGCCGTGACCACTTCCTCCTTGACGATGAAGGCAGACGAAGAATCGGACGGAGCGCCGGGCGCGGCCTGAATCACCCATTCCTGAACGGAGTTGGAGCTCGCACCAGCGTCCCAGGAGCCAGTCGCGGGCGTGGTGTTATCGATCGCCGCGACGTAAGCCGCGCACATATGGGCCGAGGTGTCTACCTGCGTGTCAACGTGCCAGGACGCTCCCCCGCTGACGCCACCCGTGACGGTTGTGGCCGCACCGGGCGGGAGGTAGGCGCTGGTGCAGGC
>Ga0207664_10001843_pt1 | contig 13975 bp, 18 predicted proteins | sample LARL83metaG_FD_184349 | JGI IMG/M metagenome (GOLD analysis project Ga0207664, IMG submission 184349) | Corn, switchgrass and miscanthus rhizosphere microbial communities from Kellogg Biological Station, Michigan, USA - LAR L8-3 metaG... | ecosystem: Host-associated > Plants > Roots >...
GTGAGCCGTCGCGCCTCGAGGCCGGGCGGATAACGACCTAGCTGTCCCCGGACCCAGGCGCACCGGATGCGGGGTGGAGCTGTTGTCCTGGCGAGTGATCATTTACCGGCTTCCCGCTGAGCCGTCGCGGCACCGGGTAGCCATCTGGCGGGAACTGCGGCGGCTGGGCGCGGTGCCATTGCAGCAGGGCACCTGGGCGGTGCCGGAGGGCGAGGGCTTCGACACCGGGTTCGCGCAGGTGATTGAGGCCATCAAAACCGCGGGTGCCCAGCCGGTAGTGCTAGCGGTAACCGGCCAAGACGCCGATGACGCGCACCTGGAGGCCCTGTTCACCGAACAGAGGGAGGCGGAATGGGCCGAGTTTCTTAGCGACTGCGCCAAGTACGAGACCGAACTGGCCGGTGAGGTCATCAAAGGCAAGCTGACCCTTGCCGAACTGGACGAGGAGGAGCAGAGCCTGGAGCGGCTGCGCCGCTGGTACCGGGCCATCCGGGGCAAGGACCTGTTCGGCGCCTCAAGCGCGCCGCTGGCCGAACAGCGGCTCAAAGAGTGCGCCGAAGCCCTGGATCGGTTCGCCGAGCAGGTCTACCGGGCTCGTGAGCATGGCGGTCCGGGGTGAGCATCAGCCATCTCATCGAGACCTACGGCTACCTGGCCGTGTTCGTCATAGTGGCCGCAGAAAGCCTTGGCATCCCGCTGCCCGGTGAAACCGCGCTGATCACCGCCGCTACCTACGCCGGGCACACGCACCGGCTCAACCCGTGGCTGATCTTTGTGGTGGCGTCAGCGGCCGCGATCATCGGGGACAACATTGGCTTCTGGATCGGCGACAAGGGCGGCTACCCGCTGGCCCGCCGTTACGGCTCCAAAGTCCGGCTAGACGAGCGGAAACTGAAGATCGCCCGCTATCTGTTCGACCGGTACGGTGCAAGGGTCGTGTTTTTCGGCCGGTTCGTGTCCGTCTTGCGTACCTACGCGGCATTCCTCGCCGGGACCAGCAAGATGCGCTGGCGCCGGTTCCTGCCCGCCAACGCCGCCGGTGGGATCTTGTGGGCCGGGGCATACACCCTGGCCGCCTACCTCGCCGGCAATGCCCTGCAACGGGCATCCGGCACCATCGACCTAATCCTCGGCGGCGCTGCCATCCTCGCGATCGTGGCCGTGATAGTGCTAATCCGCCGCCAAACAAGCAAGCTCGCCGCCCAAGCCGAAGCCGCCTACCCCGGCCCGCTTGAGTAACGAGGACGCTCCCACCGCAGGCCAGCGACGATGCTGGACATGCTGGCCGGAAACAGACGCGCTCGGCCGTACCAGCGATGGTGGCTAACGATCTTTAGCGGCGGGGGTTACGAGTTCGGCTGAGGGCTGCCGCCGGCCGGGGTATCTCAGAGGCATGAGGTATCCCGATGGCGGTGGGCTGGACGCTGGTGAGCGGGCCCGGCGTGAGCAGGTGCGGTTAGCGGCGGCGGAGATGATTGAGGCGGGCGCCAGTGACCGGGAGGTGGCGCGCCGGTTCCGGGTGTCGCGGATGTCGGCGAACCGGTGGCGGCGGGCCCTGGCCGCCGGCGGCCGTGAGGCGCTGGCCTCCAAGGGCGCAGGCGGCGCGAGGTGCAAGCTCACTGCTGCTCAGCTGCGTGAGCTGGAGACGGTGCTGGGGGCTGGCCCGGCCGTGTCGGGCTGGGATGAGGATCAGTGCTGGACGCTGGCCGGATCGCGGAGGTGATCGGCTCCGGTTCCGGGTGAGCTACACCCTGGCCGGGGCGGATTTGCTGCTGCACCGGATCGGGTGGAGCGTGCAGGTCCCCGCGCGCCGGGCCGCCGAGCGCGATGAGGCGCGCATCGCGGCGTGGCGGGAGGAGACGTGGCCGGTGGTAAAAGGACCGCGGCGGACCCGGGCGCCTGGCTGATCTTCGAGGACGAATCCGGCCAGGGCTTACGTCCGCCCAAGGGCAGAACCTGGGGACGGCGCGGCGATACCCCCGTGGTCACGGTGACCGGCGCGCAACGCGCGCGTGTCCCTGGCCGCGCTGATCGCCGTCAAGCCCGGGTGCCGGCCCCGGCTCATCTACCGTGTTCACCGCGGCCGCGCCCATGGCAAGGACCGGCGCAAGGGCTTCACCAGGGCGGACTACGCGGGCCTGCTGGACGCGCGCACCAGCAGCTCGGCGGCCCGCTAGTGGTCGCCTGGGACAACCTGAACACCCCTGTCAGCGCCGCCCTGGCCGTACAGCCTGGCCACCCCGCCGTGCTGGCGCTTCGTCAAGGTGAGTAGTCCCGAGCAGCCCGGGCGCGGCCCCCGGAGTCAGCATGACTAGCCGGTCGGGGGATGCGGGGAGTAGGCGGCCCGCAGCAGCATCGGGCATCGGGGCACGTGCCCCCAGTGCATCAGATCCGCGTCACGAGGAGGTTCCGTGATGGCTCAGCTTCCGGCTCGCCAGAGCGCGCGCAATGTAACCATGATCGACCCGTCCCGTGAGTTCGAAGACATCTACGACCGGATGGGGCAGCTGATCACCATGGCGTTCGGCGACCTGCCGGCCGGGCAGGTCCTGAACGCGCCGTGGCGGCCGCTGGCCAACATATCCGAGACCGACGATGGCTACCAGGTCGAGGTCGAGCTCCCCGGGGTGAACAAGGACCAGCTCAACGTCGAGCTCAACGATCGTGAGCTGGTCATCACCGGCGAGGTCGCCGAGCCGAAGCAGGAGGATGGGAGCGGGCCGCATAGGAGCCCAGGTCAGGACCTGTGGTCGAGTTCTGGAACCCCACAGGTATCCGCCGGAGGCGGGCATGCCAGAGAAGCGATTGCGATACTACGCCCGGCAGTTCGGCCCGGCGCGGACCTGCGCGAAGTGGCAGGTGTCCCGTCCGCACAGCAGTGAACTTACTTCTGCGCCATGTCCTGGCTGTCTCCTGGCTCGGGCGGGTCATCGGTGGCGGTGAGCTCCGTATCCGGCTGGTAGGTGTATGCGGCCTCGCGCACCGACTCGCGGGACTCCACGGCAGCGCCGAGTGCACCGCCCAGCGTCGCGATCGAGGCGGCGAGCCAGGCGAGCTTAATCTGATCATCCACGTCGGCGGGGTGGCTGAGAAGGTCTCCGGGCACGAGAAGCAGAGCGGCCACCAGCATGGCGGCGAAAAGGGCGACGTACAGCGCGCTCACGCCGATGCCGACCGTGGCGGCTGTGACGATGTTGAACAAGATGACCTGCTCGCGAGCGGCCGGATGCGGGCTGCGCTCCCACAGCGAAACCACCCAGAACCGGGCCCAGGGCAAGGGCGCATCACTGTTCGGCTACACCAAGCTCTATGGTCACGTGCCCGGCGGCCAGGCCGAGTACCTGCGCGTGTCGCAGCCTCAGTTCGGGCCGATCAAGGTGCCCGAGGGTCCGCCGGATGACCGCTTCGTGTATCTGTCGGGCATCCTGCCGACTGGAGGCTGGCGGGCTGACCGGGTACACGGTGGTCTACTGCTGAGCTGAGGGCTGCCGGTCAGCTTGGTACCGGCCGCGGCACGAGCCGGAAGGGTTAGACGTCCGGTAGGTCAGCGTCTACGGCTGGGTCGTCGTGGCGTTGCAGGGGCCGGGGAACGACCGCTTGGGCGTTCTCGAGGGCTTCGTGCAGGTCGGCGAAGTTGGGGATGAGGCGGTCGAGGCCGGTGAGGGCGAAGACGCTGAGCACGAAGGAGCTGGCTGGGATGACCATCAGCAGCTCACCTCCCGCGGCTACGGCCCGCTCGTGGGCCCTGGCGAGCACGCGCACTCCGCCTGAGTCGCAGAACCGGGTGCCGGTCAGGTTCACCACCACCGTCCCGCACCCGCACGACGCAACGTGCAGGAGGAGCTTGTCAAAGCTCTCGGCGTTAGCAGCGTCGATCTCGTGCGGCGCATCCACGACGGGAACGCCACCGATCATCACGACGGGATACCTGAGATCAGCCATCTGTGCTCACCTCCCGGATGGGTGCCCGGCAACGGGAGCCAGCGGTCTTGGTGGGACAAGACAGCGGCAGCCGAGAATGCTGGGCCGGCTGTCTTCGCAACCGATGCGGCGATCGTATTGCGGGCAACTGACGGCGGGCTAGCGGGCCAAACCGCGCGGAAGCCAACATGCAAGCCTTTGGCCTGGTTAGCGCCTGGACCTGCGGGTAGAGGCACGTGCTCACCGCACCTTCGGGAGTGGTGAAGCGGCCCGCGCCGGTCCGTGAGCGGCGGTTCCGGCTCCCGGAGTTGGGGGGCTGGCGCGGGCCGCGCCTTCACGAGTACCCCAGCCGGATTGGGCTATGCAGGGGTTGGCCTGGGCACCCCAGGTACAGCTCGCCAGGGCCGGCATGCGCTGCGGTGGCGGCGAGTTTGACGGCTTCGCCCGATCGTGACGCGCCGGTCGCCGGATTCGACCCTGGAAATCGCGCTGTGGTTCATACGGTGCCCGGCGACGGTCATCGGATCGGCGAGCTGCTGCTGGGTGACCTTCGCTTGCCGCCGAAGCTGGCGCAGCCTACGGCCAAGATGATGTCTGGGTGCCCTTTCAGCATGACCCCTGCCCTTACCGGCCGTTCCTGGCTGGCCTGCTGGGCATCTCCTCGCCATGGCCGGGGGAACCCAGCAGCAAAGAGCGCCTGGTCAGGCGGCTCGCCGCAGACGCTGCACCTAGTGGCCCAGCCTAGGCGGGCCTCCGCTATCTTGGCCGGTTCTGGCTGCGGCTGGCCTGAAGGCTAGGTATAGCCGCGGTGAACGCAGCGTGTCGCCGGGTGAGCGGGTGTAACGTCAGCCTCCCCCGCAAGGCCTGGGGCCGGGGTCTCCCCCGTGCCCGGCCTCAGGCCACCGACTGGGTGGTTCTGACTTCCGGCTGGCATGCGGCAGCTCGCGCCGCGAGATCCCGGCCGCGTCTTCCCATTCATGCACTGAAAGCGCAAAATGGGTGATTCCGAATTCTTCATGGGCCGGGTTTCGCTGGGCAAAGGCGGGGTTCTCCGCGCCACGGGGAGCGGCGAAGCGACCCGCGCCAGTTCCGCGAGTTGGGGGGGTAACTCGCGGACCGGGGGCTGGCGCGGGCCGCGTTTGGCTTGTCTGCAAACGATTTACCCTGTCGCGATTCCTTTATGCAGGAACCTGCTCAGGCCGCGTAGCGGGGGAAGCAGCCGCTAGCTGGGGCCGGACCTCGCGGGAACAGGACGTCCCCATGGTGGGCGATTGCCATCGTCATACTGTTCTTGCGTGAGCGCGATACCGCCCGGGTCTGCTTCTGCCCTGCCAGGCGCGAGCGCGGTCATGACCAGCTCCCGCAACGGCCCGACCAGCTCGCGCTCAGCGACAAAGACCATCGACTCACCCGCACGGATCTGGTAGACGGGCCTGCCTGGCACCGGCCGGTACGGCGGCGGCAGGCCCAGGGCAGCCCGCTCGATAAGGTCCACCCAGCGGTCGGGGTCACTGTGCCCAGCGGTATCCAGCGCCCCCCGGCGGATGCTTCCCGCTCCGGTCACCTCGGTGACCACCACCCTCACCCAGCCAGTATGTCGCCGCGTACCCCGCAAGGCCACCCCCTTCGTCACTAAATGCCCGAGCAGAGCCGCAGGGCACGCTTTTACTCAGGTTATTTCGTCCCGATATCGTGCGATTTGGAGGGTCCTCTCAGGGCGCCATGCAAGCCTGGTGAACGATGGCAGAAACTCTTTCCTTTTCGTCGTCTTCACGGAACGGGATTACCGGTTTCTTTCCGTATCGGTTCCGGAATGGTATTACGCTTTCTCAGCTTCATGGTTGCCTTCGTTGGATTAGTACGTTCCCAGCGCTGATACTGATGCCGAGCGCGAAGCACAGGGCGGACGCTGCTGCGGGCAGGCGTTCCCTTCACTCCGTGCCAGGTTCCAGCACGCTAAAGGGGAACGCAGGACTTAGAGCCCCATGTTTTTCTTGATCGTGTCGAGCAGCTCGTTCCACGACGCCTCGAATTTCGACCCGCCCTCATCTTCGAGGACCTGTACCACGTTGTCGTAACTGATGCCGAGGGTTTCCAGGTCGGCGAAGACCTGCCGAGAGGCGTCGTAGGTGCCGTGCACGGTGTCGCCGCGCAGCTCGCCGTGGTCGGCTGTGGCCCTGATGGTGGCCTCAGGCATGGTGTTCACCGTGTCGGAGACGACGAGCTCGGTGACGTACATGGTGTCGGGGAACGCCGGGTCCTTCGTGGACGTCGAGGCCCACAGCGGCCGCTGGATGTGCGCCCCGCTGGCCCGCAGCGCCTGCCAGCGTTCCCCGGCGAAGCGCTGCTCGAACAGCTCATAGGCCAGCCGGGCGTTGGCGATGGCGGCCTTGCCGCGCAGCGCCGCCGCCTCCGGGGTGCCCTGCTTGTCCAGCCGGGAATCGACCTCGGCATCCATCCGGCTGACGAAGAAGGACGCCACCGACCGGATCTGGGACACCTCGCGCCCGGCCGCCTTGGCTTGCTCCAAGCCCGCCAGATAGGCATCGATGACCTCACCGTAGCGCTGCAGCGAGAAGATCAGCGTGACGTTGACGCTGATCCCCTCCGAGATGGCCTGCGTGATCGCGGGCAGCCCTTCGGGCGTGGCGGGAATCTTGATGAACAGGTTCGGCCGGTCCACCATCCACCACAGGTTCCGCGCCTCGGCGATGGTCTTGTCCGTGTCTTTGGCCACCCTCGGATCCACCTCGATGGATACCCGGCCATCCAGGCCGGCCGTCGCGTCGTACACCGGGCGGAGCACATCGCAGGCCCAGCGGATGTCATAGGTGGTGATCGCGCGCGAGGCCTCTTCCACCGACACGCCGCGGGTCCTCAGGTCGGCGAGCTGACCGTTATAGGCGTCCCCGTGGTCCACCGCGTGCGCGAAGATCGTCGGGTTGGAGGTCACCCCGGTCACGTGGCAGTGATCGGCCAGCTCCTGCAGGCTGCCGGTGCGCAGCCGGCCGCGGCTGATGTCATCCAGCCACACCGAGACCCCAGCCCCGGACAGCTGTCCGAGAACATCAACTGACACCGCTACCTTCCCTTCCCCCGTGCCCAAGCCGGATTACCTCCCTGCCCTGGGCCAGACCGTTTGCACGCAGCGGCTACCCGCCCGCGGTAACGCCAAACTCCTGGCAGAGCTAGCGATCAACGAGCACCCAGCACGGAACCGTCAGCCAGGCGGGGACGCCCGCTGCCCGGGCCAGCCGCAGGATAGCCCCGGGGTGCTGGGCTGGCGTCTCGGCCACACGATGGGCAGCAGGTGATGCCCGGACCTAGCCTGTGATCCGCAGGAAGGGCGGGCCATCCAGGCTCACCGGCCGTGGCGCCAGGAGCTGGTGATCTGCTCTCGCGGGCCGTGGTGATCGGGTGACACAAATTCTGCTGGTCCAGAGGTTGACTACGGACCTGCCGGGTAGCGGGAGGCGCAGCGGGTCAGGCAGCGCGCCCGTGGCCGAGGGCCCGCGCGCTCCCTGCAATCGGGGTGGCTCCTTCAATCGGGGTGATGGCGGGTACCTGCCGATACCCACCGTGAAGGGGACCCATGTTCTTGCACACCACCCGCCTGCAGTTCGAGGCCAAGTCGGACAACGTCGCCGCCGAGGCCCAGGGACGGCTGCAGACCACCCGGCTGTACAACACGACCGACGACACGGCGTCCGGGACATGCTCAAGTTCAACCTGGCGCGCGACACCCTGCACCAGAACCTGTGGCTCCAGGCCATCGAGGAACTGCAGGCCGACGGCCTGGAGACCACCGTCGCGCCGAACGCCCGGTTCCGTGAGGAGTACGCCGAGCGCGCCACGTCCATCCGGCACCTGTCCGATGGCACCCACGGCCAAGATGGCGGCTGGGCCTCCGGTGCCCAGCCCGACGGCCAGCACGAGTTCGGCTACCTGACCAAACCGGAACCGCTCGGCGACGAGGCCTCCGTCCCAGCGCCAGACCCGGCACTGTATGCCACCTACGACGGCGCCATGGGCAAACCCAGCGGCCCGTCCCTAGGCACCGGAACCGGCCTGGCCGGGAAGATCACGGACACGATCAGCTGAGCAGCGGGCAGGCCCTCACCCCGCGAGTGTGACGGCTCCGCCGTCCCCCTGGCGACCGCGCCCGGAGATGGTCAGCGAGTGCACTCCCTCTTCCCGGGAGACGGTGACCTGGCTTGTTTCTTCAATGACCAGCCAGGGCGACGCGTCCTGGCTGGCTGGCGGGCACTGGCTGATGCCTACGCCGTTACCGGCGGGCTTTCAGGCGTGGATGCGGTGGCGAGCGGGGCGAGCCGCCAAAGGAGATAACAAAGATGTACCCACCACCAGAACTCAAGACATCAAATACGGAGCTTCTTGGCACCACGACGGGGATGATCGTGACGGCGGTCGTCGCGATCCTGGGCCTTGGGGTGCTGCTCGGCATGGTCTTTCTGGCCGAGGGTTTGCCTCCTACTGTGCGCAGTAAGCTGCGGCGGCGGGGCAGGGCCATCGGCGACGGGCCACCGGAGCAAATCTCTGCTGGGCAGGGTGACCGGCCCTGGGAACAGATCGAAGACCGGCAGGTCCCGGAAGAGGGCCATCCGCATGGCAAGCCCGCGTCGTGGGTGCTCGTCGCGGTCGTGATCGCTGCCTTCCTCACCGGCGGAGCAGCGATCATCGCACACATCTGGTGGCTGCTGTGGGCGTGTATCGGTATCGTCGTGCTTGCTGTCCCGGCCGGGAAGGTGATCGGCATCATGGAGGACACCGTGGCCTGGGGCAGCACCCCAGCGGCCACCGCCCACGATCCACGTGCCGACCTGGAGGCTGATCCCGGGCGGCCAGCACGTCCCGCCAGGAGATGACTCGATTGGTAGCCGCTGCTGTACGGCAATGACCGGGGCCCGCAGGTGGGCTGCTTCCTCCTGCGCTGTTCCGCCCGTGTCCTGATCGCCTGCCATCTTCCCCATAGGCGCCCGATGCTTGGGAGCGGGCGCCGGGTCGATGGGGTCTGTGGATCTAACAGTGTTCCGGCCCGACCGGGCCGGCCCTGATGGCCCGGCAGGAAAGGTGCCGAGATGACCATCACACTGGATGACGTGACGGCGAGGAAGAAGCCAGAGCCGACTCCCGAAGAGGTGGCGGCGCTGGCGGTGGCGCGCCGGGCCCCGGGAGCAGGGCCTGTCCCTGACCGGGCCGGACGGCTGCTGAAGCAGCTGACCATGACAGTGCTCGAGACCGCCCTAAACGAGGAGATCACTGAGCACCTGGGCCAGGAGGAAAACGGCCAGTCCGACAGCGAGACCGGGGACGTCCGAAACGGGACCCGAGCGAAGACGGTGCTGACCGAGGCCACCGGCCAGGTCCACATCGACGTGCCCCAGGACCGGGCCGGAGACCTTTGAGCCGCAGATGGTCAAGAAGCGCCAGCGGCGGCTGACCGGGATGGATGAGATTGTCCTGTCGCTCTATGCCAAGGGGCTCACAACGGGCGAGATCTCGTCTCACTTCGCCGAGATCTACGGCGCCTCGGTGTCGAGGGAGACCATCTCTCTGTACGAGTCAAAGACAGCTCGCAGCCCGCACGGAAGCGTCCAGATTTCCAGTTCTGGTGTGAGCAGGTGCATTGGTTTTCGTCCGGCTGCGGCAGAGACGGTGGCGGTAGTAGCGCACCCATGGAAATAGCTGTGGGGGTACGGCATCCCGCCAACCAAGGCCGCCAACGCGACTGGCGAAAGGCTGACTGGCTCTGCCGGCGGCCTCTGCGCTGAATGCTGGCGGTGCCGTCAGGTCCAGGGCGGGGCAGCACTGGAAGCGCATCGGCCAGGGGCAGACATCCGGCACAACAGGCCGCACGTATGCGGGTTATGCGCCCTTCGATGCATAACCAGCGCCTCAGGTGGCAGAGAGTGAGGGTACATCCAGAGTCCGGCGTGGAGGGGTCATGGTAGGGGCAGGCACTGCGACACGAACGAGGCGATCCGGGCACGACCTGCTCGGCATCTATCTTAATGATCATCTGGCGGGTGCGACCGGTGGGCTTGAGCTGGCACGCCGGGTGGCGGGATCAGACCGTGGCCCGGCGGCCGACGGCGCCTTGCAGCGTTTGGCTGCTGAAGTCGCGCAGGATCGCGCCGCGCTGGAGGACATCATGGGCGCACTCGGCATCCCGGTCCGTGCCTACAAGGTCTGCGCCGCGTGGATCGGCGAGAAGGCCGCACGGCTGAAGTTCAACGGCTACCTGCTCACCCGGTCGCCCCTCAGCGGCCTTGAAGAGCTGGAAATGCTGCGCCTGGGTGTGGAGGGCAAGGCCGCGGGCTGGCGTACCCTGCGGGTTCTGGCGGGGACAGACAAGCGGCTCGACCCCGGCCGGCTGGATGAGCTCATCGCCAGGGCCCGGCGTCAGGCGGATCTTCTGGAGGAGCTCCGCGTGCACGCCGCGGGCCAGGTCATCGGCCTGGGGGCGACAGCCGGTGACTCATGAGCGACATCGCCGCGGAGTTATCTTCGGCGTGGACGGCGGTCTGGCCGATGGTGCCGGGCTAGCGGGCGGCCCGGCGCAGGCGGGGAGGCCAGCAAATAACAAGAGGGTGGCGGACGCTCGTCCGCCAGGTGGCGTGCGGCGACCTGAGGAAGGTTGCGACGAAGTGTGTCATTCGGTGTCTAAAGGGTAGCGGGGACTGCCACGGGGGACGTGGAGCGAGTCGGCCTGCGAGAAGCAGATCGAGGAACGCAGCCGTCGACGGCAACGTCGATCCGCATTGCAGGCTGAAGGCCAGGAATGCATTCGCGGAAGTAAAGCGCTCCTGCGGCACCTCACTTTCACCAGTTTGAGGGAAAGGAACGCTCGTGAACATCAGCAAAGACCAGATTGTTCAGCTGCTGGAGAGCCAGGGCAACCACGATAAGGCTCAGCAGGCCAGCCAGCAGCTCCCGGATCAGGTAGACACCGATAATGGCCAGCACGCCGATCTGCTGTCGAAGCTCGGCCTTGACACCGGCAGTCTCGGTAACCAGCTCGGCGGGCTCGGGAAAATTCTCTAACCCGCTGGCGGGAGCGGCGTCGGGGGAGCTGGCGGGCGTGGGTGGTGTTGGCCGTGGCAACGTGCACCCGTCCGATGCCGTTCGAGCGCAGTGTCCGCCGGCGCCGCATCCCGTGGATCCAGCTAAAACATGCCCGGCTGTGCGCCAACCTGGTTGTCGGCAACGCCACTGATGCGCAGCTCAGTGCGGTAAGAAGTCTCGCGCATCAACGCCGGGCGGCCAAGGGCCGGCCTCCAGACGGGAAGAAAGAAGAAGGGACGCTGAGCATGTGGGTTTTTGTATCTGCCCGGCTGCGGACCTGGCTGCTGCTGGCCATCGCATTGCCGTTGGCCCGGCTGCTTGTCCATCGCCTCGCTGTCGCCGCTGAACGCCATGACCCATCCGCCCGTAGGGCGAAGTTGCTCCGCCGGGCCGACTCGGCAGTGACTGCGGTGTCCGGGCGCTCCTCGCGCAGGGCCAGACGCTGAGACCGGCGAGGACCGCCAGATGGCCGAATCGTCCCCCTCAGCGCCGCGCGGGCCCGGGCCAGCACCGTTGCGTTGCCTTGTCACCGGGGCATCTGGGTACATCGGCGGACGGCTAGTGCCGGAGCTGCTCGCTGCAGGGCATCCTGTCCGGTGCATGGCACGTGACCCGGGGAAGCTCAGCGACCGGCCCTGGTCCGGCGATGTTGAGATCGCGGCAGCCGACGCGCTGGAGGGGACCAGAGTGCGGCGCGCTCTGGAGAGTGTGGATGTGGCCTATTACCTGATCCATTCCCTGGGCACCGGCGCGTCGTTTGAGCAGCGGGACCGCGAGGCGGCGAGGATCTTTGCGGATGCTGCCATGTCCGCCGGGGTCAAGCGCATCGTGTATCTGGGCGGCATGGTTCCCGGTGATGGCAGCGGCCTGTCGCCGCACCTGCGCTCGCGCGCGGAGGTTGGGGAGATCCTGCTGGGCGGTCGCGTGCCGGTGGCCGCGCTGCAGGCTGCCGTGATCATCGGAAGCGGGTCGGCCTCCTTCGAGATGCTGCGGTATCTCACCGAACGGCTGCCGGTGATGGTCACCCCGAAATGGGTGGGGACCCGCATTCAGCCAATCGCCGTTCATGATGTGCTGCGTTATCTCGTCGGCTGCGCGGCGCTTCCTGCGGGCGTTAGCCGCCGCTTCGACATCGGCGGTCCGGACGTCTTGACGTATGCGGGGATGATGCGCCGGTACTCCAAGGTGGCCGGGCTGCGGCCGCGGGTTCTGGTTCCGCTGCCGCTGCTGACGCCGCGGCTGTCGTCGCTGTGGGTCGGGCTGGTGACGCCGGTGCCGGCCGCCCTGGCGATGCCGCTGGTCGAATCACTCAGGAACGAGGTCGTATGCTCCGAGCACGACATCGCCTCGTACGTGCCGGACCCGCCCGAGGGTCTTGTGCCTCTCGACCGTGCGATCGCTTTGGCGCTGCGGCACACCCGCGAGGGCGCGGTCTCCACCCGCTGGTCGTCGGCCGCTACGCCCGGCGCTCCCAGCGACCCGCTTCCCAGCGACCCGTCGTGGGCCGGCGGCTCGCTGTATGTGGACGCGCGGATCAGTGTTGTCCGTGCTTCACCGGCGGCACTGTGGCGGGTTATTGAGGGCATCGGCGGTGAGACCGGGTGGTATTCCTTCCCGGCCGCATGGGCCGTACGCGGGCTGCTCGACCGGCTCGCCGGCGGCGTCGGGCTACGGCGCGGACGGCGTGATCCGCGCCACCTGGTCGTCGGCGACGCGCTGGATTTCTGGCGGGTAGAGGCCATCACGCCCGGATCGCTGCTGCGGCTGCGAGCGGAGATGAAGCTGCCTGGCCTGGCCTGGCTCGAAATGGCGGTCGGCCGAGACCACGATGGCATGACCACCTACAGTCAGCGGGCTATCTTCCAGCCGCGCGGGCTCGCCGGACACGCGTACTGGCGGTCCATCTCGCCGTTCCACGGCGCGGTATTCGGCGGGATGCTCCGCAACATCACCGCAGCCGCCGAACGGGCCGGCCGCGCGGCGGACAGGCCCGCGCCAGCCGGGCACTAAGCAGCGCCGCAAATCCAGGCCATGTGTCAGGCACGGCACCCGACGTGTGCGTCAGGACGTCGTGGTAGGTGTCTACCCCGAGGTCATTGATAGCCATACGTGTAGCTTGATCAGCCGGGCCAGCTGGGACTGTTCACGGCGGCACGAGCTGGTGGCTGTGAGGGGCCGTTGCTGTACTTCTGTGCTGAACCGATGCGGGCCTCCGCCAGCTGAATGCCGGTACCCAGCAGATGCTGGGGACCGGCGTCTCAGTGTGGCGGAGCGGGCAGCGTGATTACTTGCTGTCTGCCTCGACCAGGCGCTCCACGAGCTCGTCGACGTTGCCCGTCTTGGGCAGGTCGCGCTGATCCAGCAGGTCGCTCAGCTCGGCCTTGGTCAGGCCCTCGTAGCGCTCGCGGGCATTTTCATGGGCGTGCCTGGCCTGCTCACGCTCGGCCTTGCGAGCCTCGCGGGCCAGCTCCTGCTCGGCCTGCTCGGCCTTGTGGGCCTGCTCGCGGACAGCCTGCTCGGCCTTGCCGGCCTGCTCGCGGACGAGGTCGCGGGCCGACTCGGACTGCTCACGGACGGCACCGGACAGCATGCCCGCCGCCTCCGCCCACTTGATGGAGAGGTCCCGGTTGATGTCTAGCGTCCGCTGCACGAACTCGACGGTGAGGTCACGGCTGATATCTGCCGTTCGCTGCACGAACTCGAAGTAGCGCTCAACTACTGGGACCAGGTCGACCTGCGGCAGACCGGGAAGCATGTAGTCACTCAGCTTTTGCGGGCCCTGCGTCCAGAAGTCAGCGATCTTCTCTGCCGTGCTGGTCGACTGGCTCGCCGCAGCGCCGTAGCGCTGGGTGGTACTGGTCATATGTACTCCTTCGTGGTGTCCGAATTCAGTGGCTCCGAATGCGTTACGCTAACTATATCAAGCAATGCTTACTAAATCAAGCACTGCTGGTCAGCGCGGCGGGCC
>Ga0207664_10001844_pt1 | contig 13973 bp, 10 predicted proteins | sample LARL83metaG_FD_184349 | JGI IMG/M metagenome (GOLD analysis project Ga0207664, IMG submission 184349) | Corn, switchgrass and miscanthus rhizosphere microbial communities from Kellogg Biological Station, Michigan, USA - LAR L8-3 metaG... | ecosystem: Host-associated > Plants > Roots >...
CGAAGCTGGCTGCGATCACCGAGACGGTCGACGAGCTGGCCCCGCCGCCTGGGCCGCAGGCTAGCAGCGCGAAGACCGCTGCCTTGATCGGTGCGCTGCTGGCCCGCAACATCGGCCCCGCGACGGTCCTTCTCGAGAAACTGGCGGGCGAGCAGATACGAATTGAGCTGGCTAGCAGCGGAGACCGCCCGCTGACCGCGGCTGAGTCCGGTGAGCTCCGCCTAGGCCCGGGCGCGTCCGGGCGCCAGCGTACGGGGACGCTGCGCACGGCGGACTCTGGCCTGGCCGTCGCCGAGGTGTCCTCGGTCGTTGTGCCGGACCGCCTCCCCGCGTCCGCGCGGCGGGCGCTGGGCATCCCCGGCCCGGATGAGCCGGCCCCGCCGCCCTCCGGTATCCCGCTGGGAAAGGCGCTGGCTGACCTTGGCGTGCGCCGAGAGCCGCTTGGCGTCCGCCTCGTACGCGACAGCGCTCGTGTCCTCGGCGGCAGGGTATCGGTGGAGTCATCGGCCCGGATGTGGCTGGCCGACGTGCCGGTAGCACTGGCAAGCGAGCGGGTAACCGCGCAATTCTGCCAGCGGGCCGGCGGCCGGCTGGCAGGTGGGCACGACATGGGCGTTCCGGAGCTGAGGGCTTCATAGGCGCACGGGCGGCCCAGGCTAGGTGGCCGGCCTGATGCCCAGCGTGTACGCCTCGTCCCACCACCACGGGCTGTAGTCCGGCCACTTGAACTTGGGTGATATCGCGCCGGTGGAGTCTTGCACGTAGAGCCCGACGTAAGGCACGTCTTTCTGGAGCTTCTGGAAGAGCTTGGAGTACACGGCGAACCGCTCGGCCGGACTGGAGGTGGCCTCGCCCTGCGCGAGCAGCGTGTCTACCTCCGGAGGCGCGTAGTCGGCCATGTTCCAGCTTCCAGCGGCCAGGTTGTTGCTGCCGAGGAAGTCGCTGTAGGTGTTCGGATCGGGCTGGAAGCACCCGCCGCCGCTCATCCCCGTCGGGCGCTGGGTCGCCGGCCCCGTGTCCAGCGCCTGCGAGGCGGTCTCGGCGATCGACTTGACCTGCAGCCGGATCCCGATCTTGGCCAGTTCGGCCGCCGCGACCTGATTCTCGTTCAGCGAGGTGGCGTCGTTCGAACTCACGATGGTCGCGGTGAAGCCGTGCGGGTACGCCGACGCGGCCATCTCCTGGCGGGCTTTGGCCAGGTTGTACTGGTACAGCGGGAGTGAGGCGAGCAGCGCGTCGATCTGGGCCTGGGACGCGATCGAGCGCAGCAGCGACGGCGGTGTCATCGTGTACATCGGCGCGGCGTACCCGCCGGCGGCGGCGATGATGTCGGTCCGGTTCAGCGCGTACGCGACCGCCCGCCGGACGTGCACGTCGTTCCATCCCGGCTGGGTGACGTTCATGTCGAACCAGCCGGTCCCGCAGCTCTCGGCGGTCACGATGGTGGCGCCGGACTCGGCCGCGAAGCTCTTCGGGTTGCTCACCGACGGGTCGACGTCGATCTCGCCGGACCGGAACGCCAGCGCCTCGCTGGTTTCGGTGGCGAAGAACGTCATGGAGATGCGCTGGATCGGAACCGTGCCGCCCCACCAGTGCGGGTTAGCCGTCAGCTGGGCGCCCTTGGTGGGATCCAGGCTGTTGATAGGCCCTTGTCCAGGCCAACGGCGCTATCGCCGAGGAATACATCTGGATGTAACTCGGCCGCCCCGTCGGCGTCCGTGACCTCGGCCCGTTCCTCAGACGCGGGTTTAATGATCGACCGTTTGAGGAGGTCACCGAAGAGCTGGAACGGCTGGGTCATATCGAGTTCCGGGTCGAGCAGCCACTGCAGCACCAGCCCGTCGAGGATGGCAACGATCAGTCGCGCTAGCTGGTCGTCGGAGGCCAGGACGTAGAACATGATCTTCCACGAGACCAAGAACCCCTAGCCGGACGCAGGCTGACTACCGGCCTTACGCCGTCGGCAGCCAGCCACGTCCGACCTGCCCTGGTGGAGGCCCAGCTCGCCTTACCCGGCAGTGATTCTGTGGCTGCCCGGTGCCAGCGGTCCGAAGTAGAGGTACCCGTCCAGACCGCTGTGGCCGGGGACCGTCACCGGCGCGGTGGTGACTCCCTCGACCTTGCCATGGGCCGCGGTCGACGGGACGCCGGCGTAGCCGCGGGTGCCCGGCGGCACGTTGACCTTCAAGGTGAAGCCCGCGTGAGCGCTCGCGGTCCAATCGATGGCGACGGGGCCCTGCGGGGTCGGCACCCGCCCGCTGGCCCAGGTGAGGTCGCCGGGCTGCGGTTCGACGAGGAAGGTCTTGTACCCGGGGGTGAGCGGTCGGCCGCCGAGCACGTACATGGATAGCGCTGGTGTCGCGCCGGAGGACCAGCCGTGGGCCAGGCTGGTGCCCAGGCCGAGCCCCGGCAGGCCGGTCTGGGCGACGTACTCCCAGACGCCGCCGCTATAGTACGGGGTGTTCTCCAGGAGCATAAGGCCCCAGACCTGGCGGATCAGGTCAAGCGCCCCTGGGTCTGCCCGGTAGCGAGGCGGCCGAGGACTTCCCAGCCGGTCTCGTACGGAGCGATGTTGCCGTTCGGGACTTGTGAGGAGTCCTCGCAGGGGCCCTTCGGCCCCGCCAGCGCCTTGGTCAGGCTGTCCGCGAGCGCTGCCACGTTGATCGACGGGTCCAGCGCCGGCAGGCCGTAGAGCAGGGCGTACCCGTTGCCTACCTCGTCGAAGACTGTCGGCTTGGTGGCGGAGGCGCTGTACATACCCGCGGTTCGGTTGAACAGCAGGGAGTTGACCAGCTTGCCGAACGCGGGTGCCAGGGAGGCGTAACGCGTGGCCGAGGCGGTGTCGCCGGCGGCGGTTGCCATCCGCGCCGCCTGCAGGAGGCAGCCGTAGTAGTGGGCGTTGGTGGACATCTGCGTGGCGAGCGGGCCGGCGCCGCTCATCAGGCCGTTGGTGCCCACCTGGCCGGCCAGCCAGTTCATGATCGCCCGGATCGAGGGCCAGTTCTTCGTGAGCCACGCCGTGTCGCCGGAGAACATCCAGTACTGGAAGGAATCGGACACCTGCGCCATGGTGTAATCCTGCGTGCTGAAGCTCGGCGGCGGCCCGAACGTGCCGGTGACCGCCAGCCCTTTCCCCTGCGCGGGTGCCGCGATGGGGATGCTGCCGTCCGCGTTCTGGTAAAGCAGGAACTGCTTAACCGAGCCGGTCAAGTACTGGTTGTCGAAGGTGCTGCACAGCACGGTCAGCGTGCTGATGCCCATGTCGCCGCTCCAGACCAGGCGGTCGCGCATGGCGCCGTCCATGATCGACGGGGTCACGTTCGTGCCGGCCAGGCACGCGTCGATGAAGTCCTGCGTTCCCGCGCCGGTGAGTGCCTCATCGAGCAGCACCGTCCCCGATGAGCTGGTTACCTTCAGGCCGGTCGCCCGGGACAGGGCGCCCTGGGCGTTGGCGAAGCCGAAGCTGCCCTTGGCCTCTATGCCGGACACGGCGCCCTGGTAAACCTGCGTCCCGGCGATTGTCACGGTCAGCGTGGTGCCGGCGACCGTGACGCTCACCGGGTACACGGTGTTCGCAGTGACCTTGAACGGCATCGGCACGACTGCGATAAGGGCCTTCGGCCCCTGGTTCATGATGAAGATGCGCAGCGTGTCTGGCGTGCTGACGGGCAGCGTGTCGTCGGCGGCGCACAGGACCATCATGGTGCCGGTGCTCATGGAGTCGCTGCGGACGAGCCAGGACGCCTCGTTCTGGAGGATCTCGATGTTGAACGACGCCGTGTAGTCCGTCCAGCCGCCGCCCGGGCGGTAAGCCGTGTACTCGCTGCCGTAGATGACCAGGCCGTCTCGCGTGGCCTCGTAGAAGGCCGGCACCGACCCCACCGGGACCGAGCAGGCGTTGACGGTATGCACGCCCATCTGCCAGATCTTGTTGAGGCTGTGGTCGCTGCAAGTGAACGCACCCGCCCGCGGGTCGTCCGGTGTGTCGAGGCGGAAGCTGGGTAGGAAGCCGACGCCGCTGAGCTGGGCCGAGCCTGAGCCGAGCAGCGTGATGGCCTGGAAGCGCTGGCCGGCCTGCAGCAAGTGCCCCTGGACCGGGCCGGGGGCGGTTAGGCGGTAGTTCTCCACCCGGGAAAGCTGCGCCCCTCCCGGAACTCCGACGAAGGAGATGGTGCGCTCGCCCGCCTCGTTCGTGGTGCCGAACCCGTCGCCGCCTGGCAGCAGGTAGGGCAGCGACTGCGAGTAGATCGCCTGCAGGGTCACGTCCCCGGTTACCCTGCTCACGTGGAACAGCGGCTGGCCGCCGACGAGCTGGTCGTAGTCGAGCACGATGAGCGGCGCGGTGCCGCCTGCCTTGGCGGTCAGCGTCGCCGCGCCGCCGTTGACGAGCGCTCCGGCGTTCTCCACGTCGCCCTGGACGCTGGTTATCGCCGATGGCGTTAGGAAAGACCTCCGCTCGGAGACCAGAACCGTTTCGGTCGCTTGCTCGTGAGCCGCACCTGGTGCGGCGACGGTCAAGGGGCCGGGTGAGCGCAGCCCGGGGATGGCGGACAGGGCTGCGGCGGCACCGGCGGTGCCGATGAAACCCCGCCGGGAGGGGCCGGCACCTGGCTGCCCGGATGTGGACGACATTGAGTTCCTCCTCGGGTTGGCGGCATGATCACAGGGTGGCTGGCTCTGGGACAGGTCCTCATGAGGACGTTGCGGCGGACTGCGCTGCGCGCAAGTCCGTCAGGTCTTGGTCAGCGAGTTCCAGCGGGGCCGCGGAATCGCGGATGGACGCGGACCTGCTGGCGCCGACGAGCGGGATGATGTACGGCGACTGGTGACGGAGCCATGCCAGCAGCACGCGCTGCACGGACGCGCCGTACCGCGCGGCGACCGCGAGCGCTGCGTCGGGCGGGCGGCCGGCTGGCCCGGTGAACACCTTGTAGGCGAGATAGGCGATGCCCTGCTCGCCGCAGGCCAAGGCGGTCTGCAGGTCACCGGGACAGCCGTAGGAGAGCTGGTTCTGGACCGCGGCCACCGGGGCGACGGCAAGCGCCTGGTCCAGCTGAACGGCGGTCACGTTGGATAGCCCGATGGCTGCGATCTTCCCTTCCAGGCGGAGTTCTTCCAGGGCACCGACGCTGTCCGGCAATGGCACGGCGGGGTCGACGTGGTGGAGCTGGTAGAGGTCGATCCGGTCCACCCTGAGCGTCCGCAGACTGATCTCGCAGTGCGCCCGGAGAGCTGCGGGGCGCCCGTCGACTGGGAAGTGCTCGCCGTCGCGCCAGTGGCCTCCCTTGGTCGCGACCAGCGGGCGGTCGCGGGTGACGCCGCGCAGCGCGGCCGCGACGACCTGCTCGGCGTACGACTCGATACCAGGTCGCGTGTAGGCGAGCGCCGTGTCGATGAGCGTGACCCCGACGTCCAAAGCGGCCCGCACAGTCGCCACCGAGTCCGCCGTCGTGCCTTCCCGGAATGCGAACTGCGCCGTTCCAAGTCCGATCCCCGCGACGGGGCGCCCGGCGATCAGCATCCCGCGCTCCGCGGCTCCGCTGCCGAGTCGATTCTGAACGTCGCCGTTATGGGCAGGTCGCGGCTGGACCTGCCCATGCTGAGCCGGAACTCGCCCGGCTCAACGGCCCAGCTGCCCGTGGCGGTGTCCCAATACGCGAGGTTCCGCAACGGAACCGGCACAGTGGCCGTCACCACGCTCAGCCTCGCCAGCAGCTCCTCGACGGACGGCTGCGCAGCGGCTACTGGCACGAACACCGTCTCGGCCATGGGTTTCTCCCCTGTCTGTCATCTGACCTGGTCCCGCGCGGTGCGCGCCGTGCGGGACCAGGCGGAGGACTCCCTGCCCGGGCGTCAGCCGGTGAACGTGCGCTCGGCCCCGCCGGGACCACCGGGCAGCGTGACGTGGTGCCCGTCAGGCAGGGTGACGAAGGCCGTCGCCTGGGGCGGTACGGTGACGGTCACCGAAAGCCGCGGCCCGCTCCGTTCCCACTGGACGGCGATCTGCCCGTAGGGTGTCGGGACGGTCCCCTGGGCCCAGCGAAGGCTGCCCGGGTGCGGGTCGACGGTGAACGTCTGGTAACCGGGCGCCACCGGCTGCACGCCGAGCACGTCGCTGATCATGATCGGCGTCGGCCCGGAGGCCCAGCCGTGCGCGAGGCTGGTCCTTGCCTCGGTCGCGGTGCCGTCCGGGCCGATGTTCTCCCACATCGTCCCGGTATAGAACGGGTTGCCCGGATCGATCATCTGGTTCCAGGTGAGGCCGAGCAGCCGTTCCGCGTCGGAGGTGTCGCCGGCCAGGTAGTCCGCCTCCACCTCGAACGCGGTGATGAACGGGCTGATCAGGTTGCTGTAGGTGGTTCCCGAGTACGGCTCGGAGCCGTGCGGCCCCCACAGGGTCTTCAGCGAGTTCAGGATCTTGGGGACGTCGTTCGCTGGGGCGATGCCGAACAGGACCGCGAGGGCGTTCGCGTCCTGTGCGAGGGTGGCGTGATCCGAATCGCTCAGGTAGTAGGTGCCGGTGGCCGGGTTGAGCAGGTTCGCGTTGACGGCGTCCCGCACCCGAGCGGCGGTCTGGTTGTAGGCGGCGGCCTTCGCGGCGTCGCCCAGGGACGATTCGATGTAGGCGACGTCCTGGAGCGCCCGGTAGTACAGCGCGTTGTACGCGGTCACCACGCCGGTCTTCGCCCCGTCGTAGAAGTCCCAGTCATAGCCGCCGTTCGTGGTCGAGATGCTCGCGCCGGTGACGATGAGCCCGCTGCCATTAACCAGGGTCGTGTCGTAGGACAGCTGGCCCTCGAGCCAGGGGAGGACTTGCCGGGCGAAGGCGGTGTCGCCGGTGTTGCGGTAGTACTCCGTCGCCGCGTCGAGGGTCCAGGAGGAGTAGGAGTTGCTGTACGGGCCGGTGCGGAAGAGCGTGTCGGCGTTTAGGCCGCCGCCCTGCTTGCTGCTGGTGATGAGGGTGAGCAGGGACTGCTTCACGTAGTCGTTACCGTTGCTGCCCAGGGTGTCGGCGATGCCCTGGCCCTCGATGCCCAGGTCGCCGGACCAGATGGCCCGGTCCCGCTTGGCGCCGTCGAGCACCGAGGGCTTTGTCGCGCCGTTGGTGCCGACCGGTTGCATGTCGGTCTGCTCGGTGTACGCGCCGTCGTAGAACATCGTGTTGAAGGCGCCCGAGCTTGTCGCGAAGTGTCCTTGGTAATCCGAGGGGGTGGCCAGGTAGCCGCCGCCGAACTGCACGCCGGCGCCGCTCAGCACGAGGGTGCCCGGCGTGGACAGGGTAATGGCCTCGAAGCGCCATCCGCCCATGAACCCGCTGGCCAGCGTGCTCGCCGAGGTAACCGGGAGAGAGACGGAGCGGGCCTGGAACGCCGAATCGCCGGTGACGGCGCCCGGGGTGCTGGTCACGCTCGCGCCCGCGGCATGGGCGTCGGCGAGCGGGGCCTTCAGGGTGAGCGTGGCCCCCGAGACCGACGTGATCGTGCCGGTTTCGGTGGGCGTCCCGATGGTGACGGTGTCGCCGACGGCGAACGTCAGCGGGCTGCGGGCGGTTCCCGGCTGGACCGTGACGGAGGTCACGCCGGCCGCGGCCGCGGCGGCGAGGGTGCTGGTCCCAGGGGTCCGCAGGTAGCCCTTCGCTTCCGAGAAGGCCAGGGACACGGCCGGAGTTCCGCTTGGATAAGACACGACACTGACGTAGGGGGCGCCTTCTACCTCGACCCCGTAGTCAAGCACGACAGTCGCCGGGGGACCGCCGGCCGCCACGGTCAGCGTGGTGTTTCCGTGCCCATGAGCGGTGAGCCCGCGGGGATTGGTGATGTTCCCCGACAGGACGGTGGCCGACGTCGGCTTGACGTTGGCATTGGCGGGCTGCTCCAGGTACGACTGCCAGCCGCCGTCAGCACGCGGCTGCGCATGTGCCGGGGGAGCAGCCAGCCCGGCTGCGAGCGCGGCGGTCGCGGTGAACAGCGGGACTGCCAGCCAGGCCTTGCCTTTCCGGTGTTTCACGTGGTTTCCCTTCCTAGCGCCGTTGCCTGTGAAACGTTTCAATCCCGCCCCTCGGGCGTCCCGGCCGGCCAGCCGGGACGCTATTCGCGCATTAACGTGATGTCACAAGGAATGGCCGGGACCGGCTATCGCGGGTCCGGTGAACTCATGGATTCCTGATCCAACGCTGAAGACGGCTTCCTCGGTGCCCGCCGCCCCAGGGAAGTTGGCGACCGACGCCGGCGGGTTGCCTGCCGCGTCGCGCACGTCGGCGGCCCGGGCGCTCGGCACGCGCACGCTGGCAGTGACGTTCGCCGGGATGACCACCCGGAACGTGAACTGGTCCGCAGAGCGCGACCAGCTCGTGCTGACTGTCCCGCGGACCGACTCGTAGGAGCCGCGTGCCCAGGTGAGAGTCTCGTCAGGGTGCGGACGCAACAGCAGGTGGCTGAAGCCGGCGGTGCCGGGTTCCTGGTCGATGCCGAGGACGAACCGGTAGAGCCATTCGCCGACCGAGCCGAGCGAGTAGTGGTTGAAGGAGTTCATCTGGGGTGACTGGAAGCCGTCTTCCCTGGTTCGGCCGTCCCAGCGTTCCCAGATGGTAGTGGCGCCGTTGTCGAGCATGTACCGCCACGAGGGAAGGCTGCGCTGCGCGAGCAGCCGGTAGGCGACGTCGGCGTGCCCGGTCGAGCTCAGCACCGGCAGCAGGTAGCCGACGCCGACGAAGCCGGTGGTCAGGTGCCAGTCCGCCGCACCGATCGCGGCGACGAGATGGTCCGCCGCCGCCTCGCGCAGGTCGTCGGGGATCAGCCCCATGTGCAAGCCGAGAACATAGGCGGTCTGGGTCCCCGATGCGACCTGCCCGTCGTCTCCCACGAAGGCATCGGCGAATGCCGTGCGGATCTTGGCGTGCAGCCCCCGGTACCCGGCGGCGTCCTCCGGCCGGCCGATCGCGTCCGCGATCTCGGCCATCAGGGCGGCGTCGTGCGCCCAGTACGCGGTGGCGAGCAGTTCGTGGAGGGTATTGTCGGCGCCAGGTGCCAGCCAGTCGTTGTAGCTGTTGCCGAGTTCCCTGCTCCGCAGGCAGTCGGGGTTGGCGCGCTCGATGAAGTCCATCCACCGTTCCATGGCGGCGAAGTGGCGCCGCAGGATCCCGGTGTCGCCGTACATCTTCCACGCCGTCCAGGGGACGATCACCCCGGCGTCGCCCCAGGCCGGCGCGGCAGGCCGGTCGAAGGTCAGCGCGGGCGCGATGTCCGTGAACGCCCCGGAGGGTAGCTGCGCGTCGCTGACGTCGTCCAGCCACTTGGCGAAGAAGCTCGCGACATCCCGGTTGTAGCAGGCGGTGCGGGCGAAGATCTGGGCGTCGCCAAGCCAGCCGAGCCGCTCGTCGCGCTGCGGGCAGTCGGTCGGGACGCTGATGAAGTTGCCGCGCTGACCCCAGTCGATGATCTGCGCGAGTTGGTCCAGCCAGCCTGCCGAGGAGCTGAAGGAGCCTGCGGGCTTGATGTCGGAGTGCACGACGGAGGCTGTGACATCGGCCGGGTCGAGGTCGCCCGGGTAGCCGGAGATCTCGGCGTACCGGAATCCGTGCAGGGTGAAACGTGGCTCAAGAACCCCGGGGCCGCCGCTGGTGAGGTACTCGTCGGTCTGCCGGGCGGTGCGCAGGTTCTCGGTGTAAAGGCCGCCATCGGGCGACAGGACCTCACCGTGCCGGACCCGCACCGATGTCCCGGCGGGCCCCTCGACCTTGACCCTGACCCAGCCCGTCAGGTTCTGCCCGAAGTCGACCACCTGGCCGCCTTGCGGATCACGGGTGATGCTGACCGGCCGGATCTCCTCCGTGACGCGAACAGGCGGCCCCGGATCCGCCACCAGTGGCACGGCGCCGCGGTCCCTGCATCTGACGCCGGCCCAGCCGGCGGCGTCGAACCCTGGGACGTCCCACCCGGCCGGCTCAAGGCGCGGGTCGTGTTTCTCGCCCATGAGGAGGTCGGCGTGGCGGATCGCGCCTGTCGCGGACTGCCAGCTCTCGTCCGTCATGATCCACTGCCGGCTGCCGTCGGCGAAGGTGATGGCCAGCTGGGCCAGGAGTTCGGGCGCCTTGCCGTAGTGGGCGCCGGCCCGCTTGGCGTCGTACCCGACGAACCCGGCATACCAGCCGTCGGCGATGATCGCGCCGAGCACGTTCTCCCCGGCGGCTAGCAGGCCGGTGACGTCGTAGGTCTGGTAGAGGACGCGCTGCCCGTAGTCAGTCCAGCCTGGCGTGAGGAACGCGTCGCCGATGCGGTGCCCGTTCAGCCGTGCCTCGTACAGGCCAAGGGCGGTCACATATAGCCGGGCAGACACCGCCGGCTTGTCCACTGAAAAGGCCCGGCGGAGGTAGGGAGCGGGGGTCAGCGTGCCCGCGACCGGGTCCACTGGGCCTGGCCCGGCAGGCGGCGAGACGCTCTCCCTGACCTGGCCCCGGCCGATCCAGGAGGCCAGCCAGCCCTCACTGGGATCGAGTTCGACCTCGAACGCCGCCGAGTCGCTCCAGCCAGAAGCCTGGCCCTGGTCGTCCCATACCCGCACCTGCCACGTGTACCGGGCGCCTCTGGCCAGCGCCTCGCCCGCGTAGCAAATGTCGCCTGAGCTGGCGGACTCGACGCGGCCGCTGTCCCAGGACAGGTTGCCGTCCTCGCTCAGCTGTTCCCCGTCTGGCGCGACCAGGACCTGGTAGGCACGCTGTGCGCGACCCGTTCCCAGGCCGCGCAGTGCCCAGCTCATCCGCACCCGGTCGGGCGCGATGCCGAGCGGGTTGACCTGGTGCGCACAGCGCAGGCCGACGGGAGTCAGTGGTGGTGCCATCACAGCTTTGTTGCTCCTTCGGTAAGGCCCGAGACGAAGTACCGCATGGTGAAGCCGACGAGGATGAACATGGGGACGGTGGCGATGACGAACGAAGCGAAGATCGCACCGCCGTTGGACAGGTCGTTCCCGAAGCTGCCGACGAACTGCTGGACGCCGGGGGAGACAGTGGTCCTCGCCGGGTCTTGGATGACGATCGTGGGCCACAGGTAGTCGCCCCAGACGTTGATCGTGACGAGGATCGCGCCGGTGAGCAGCACCGGCCGGGTCAGCGGGACGACGATCCGCGCGAGCACCTGGCGTTCCGTGCTGCCGTCGACCCGGGCGCTTTCGAGCAGCTCGCGGGGGATCTGCTCGAAGAAGCCGCGGAAGATCAGCACGAGCAGCGGCTGCGCGCTGGCCGCGTACGGGAGGATCAGCGCCCACCAGGTGTTGAAGAAGTGCAGCTTCTGGATGGTGAGGAACAGCGGGATCAGGGTCAGCGTCGTCGGCACGAACAGCAGGGCGATGTAAGCGAAGAACAGCACCTCTTTGCCGCGGAACCGCAGCTGGGAGAAGGTGTACGCGCCGAGCGCTGCGGCCGTGACCCCGATGACGATGGCCGCCGCCGCGACGATGACCGTGTTGATGAGCTGGTGCGACACGCCGGACCAGGCGAGCACGTAGTTGTGGGTGACGAACTGGGTGAACAGCGAGAACACGCCGCTGCCGCCGTAGATGCCCTGCCCGCTCTTGAGCGAGTTGGACAAGACGAACACCAGCGGGAAATAGGTCATCGCCACGATGACCGCGCCGGCGGCGGCGGTGATCCAGCGGTACCGCCGCCGCCACACCGCGACCCCGGCCGGCCGCCGCCCGCTGGGTGCGGGCGGCGGGCTGGCTGCGGTCTTGATGTCCTCAGAACGAGTGTGTGTTTGCACGGCCGTCAGTACTTGCTGAGGTCGGCATGGTTGGCCGTTACCCACTGCTGCGCGGCGCTGGTCAGCAGCGACTGCCACTGGCTGGAGAACGCGGTGAAGTTGAGCTGGCCGTCGAGGTACTCCTGCACTAGGCGCAGGCCCGAGTTGGTCGCCGCGGTGGACAGCACGTCGTCGAGCATGACGTCGACCACGGTGCCGACCTTGTTCGTGGGGACCAGGGTGTTCAGGCCGGGGATGTTGAGTACCGGGGCGCCGGTCTCGGTGGGGATGTCCGCGCCGGACTGGTTGATCTTGATCCAGTCGCCGAGGTGCTGCGGGGTGAACAGCCAGGCGACGAAGTTCATTACGGTCGCGGTCTTGGCCGGGGTCATCGAGCTGTCGGCCTGCTGGGAGGTGACGCCCCACTGGCCGTTGCCGTTCGGCCCGCCGATCATCCCGACGGTGGAGGTGCCGGTGGCCAGCGGCGTGGTGGCGCTGGTGATCGGCGGCTCGGGGAAGACGCCGTACTTGCCGGTGAAGCCGAGGGAGTTCAGCTGCGGGAAGTACCAGCTGCCGCCCCACAGGACGCCGACCTTGCCCTGGACAAGCAGCGTCTCGGTGGTCAGCGGCGGCGTGGTCGCGGTAGGCGGTGAGCAGGCGTCATAGCTGCTCTGCCCGGTGGCCGAGTACTGCTCAAGCTGGCCGAGGAGCTTCCAGACCTGCGCGTAGGCGGGGTTGCTCATCGAGATGATGCCCTTCTTAATGCCCACCGCGACGTCGAGGCCGGTGGTCACCTGGGCGTGGTTGACGTCGAACTTGCTGACCTGGCTGGCCAGCAGCGAGGAGGTGGCGAGCCGCTCGAACCACGACGGGTTGCACAGGCCGCCGTCGGCGAACATGATCGGCGTGACGCCGGCCGCCTTCAGCTTGCCGAGGTCGCTCATGAGCTCGGCCCAGGTCGTCGGGGTGCCCGTGATCCCGGCCTTGGCGAACGCGGTCTTGCTGTAGAACAGGCCGGTCTCGACGTTGGAGCCCAAGATGATGTCGATGTCGCCGTTGGGCGAGGTCATGTAGGGGACGGTGCTCGGCGTGAACAGCGACAGCCAGCTGGTGTTGCCGGGCACGTAGGGGTTGGGCTTCCCCAGGAAGGGCTTGATGTTCTGCAACATGCCGGCCGGGATGCTGCCGGAGGTGACCGGCCCGTACTGCTCCCAGACCAGGTCCGGGGCCGCCCCGCCGGAGGCCTGGCTCTCCACGGTCGCGTTGGACTGGGTGATCGAGGAGCTGTTGTTCGGCAGCCAGGTCACGGTGACGTTCTTGTGCGCGGCCTCGTACTGCTTGGTGAGCTGCTGCAGGCCGGCGTTCTGGGCCGACGTGATCGCGCCGGTGTTGGGCGGCAGCACCGCCTTGATCGTGACCGGCGAGTTGCCGCCAGAGCCCGCGCTGGCAGGGCTTGAGCCGCCCGACGAGCAGGCGGCGGCCAGCAGGCCGGCGGCCGCCACGGCCGTCGCAGCGGACAGGGTTCTTCTTCGCGTTGTACGGGTCATTGCGAAAACTCACCTCCGGGTGAGCGGGGATTGACGGTGATCAGGCGGTTCGTGACCGCAGTAGCCGCATCGCGGCGATGGTGAAGACGAGCATGACCACGAAGAGCAAGGTGCCGATGGCCATGCCGTAGCCGTACTGGTCGTTGGAGAACGCGGACTGGTACATGTCCAGGCCGGGGACGATCGTGGCCGTCCCGGGCCCGCCGTTGGTCAGCAGCAGGATCGGGATGAAGTTCTGCACCGCGAAGATGCCGGACAAGACCACCACGATCCGGAACTGCGGCATCAGCAGCGGGATGTCGACCGCGAACACGCGCCGCAGGGCTGACATGCCGTCCAGTCGCCCGGCATCAAGCACGTCCCTTGGCAGGTTCTGCAGCCCGCCGAGGAAGATCAGGAATCCAAGGTTGGAGATCCACGGGAACCCGACCAGCAAGATGGACATCAGCGCCACGTGCGGGTCGGCCAGCCAGGTCGACTGCGGCAGGCCGACCGCGCCGAAGATCTTGTCGATCAGCCCGGAGCCTGGCTGGAACAGGTAGGCCCAGACCTCGATCAGCACCAGCGGCGGCAGGACGATCGGCAGGACCAGGAGGTACTTGGCCACGCTGGCCGCTCGCCGCGGCAGGTGCGAGACGACCTCCGCCGCGGTGAACTGCGAGACCAGCGTGATCAGGATGCTGCCGCCGAC
>Ga0207664_10001845_pt1 | contig 13970 bp, 11 predicted proteins | sample LARL83metaG_FD_184349 | JGI IMG/M metagenome (GOLD analysis project Ga0207664, IMG submission 184349) | Corn, switchgrass and miscanthus rhizosphere microbial communities from Kellogg Biological Station, Michigan, USA - LAR L8-3 metaG... | ecosystem: Host-associated > Plants > Roots >...
GCCGGTATCTGGCCACCCGCCTGTTCCTCGCTCATGCCTACCGCCGCCCACTGCGGCTCGCGGCTTTCCCCGCACGCTGGGTTGCCACACTACTCCACTAGTTGGTCCTCGACTACCCACGACTATTTACTACAGTGAGCGAGAGTCGCCGTATACCGTCAGCTACCGTCGTACTTGTGGATGATCATGACCCGCGCATCTACCTGCGGATAGCCGCCGACATCCGTGGGCGGATCGAGGGCGGTGACCTCAAGGCGGGCCAGCCTGTACCGTCAATCACCACGCTCTGCCAGACCTGGGATGTAGCACGGGAGACAGCCGCCCACGCTCTCCACGTGCTTGAGGCCGAGGGACTGGTTCGCCGTTATCCCGGCCGCGGTTACTACGTGATCGGGCGCTAGGGCACCGAGCCCCGGCGGGGCGGGCTCAGCGGGAGATGCGCTTCCAGGGGGGGACCTTGACCCGCGGTCCCTTGGATACCCGCCAGGCCAGGTAGGCAGCGGTGATCACCGAGCCCACGCGGACCAGGAGGCCGAAGGACACGTGGAGGGCGTGGAAGTAGACCACGACGAAGTTGCCGCTGCCGCCGACGAACGGGGCAGCGATCACCGATAGCGCCAGCGTGACCAGCACTGGCCCGATGATCGCGAGCGATTTGTCCTTAATGTCCCACAGTCGCGAGAACAGCGAGACGATGGCACCGATCGGCCAGAACGGGAACGGCAGGATCAGCCCGCCAAGGCCGAGCAGCAGGATGGCGACGGCCTCCAGGAGGTTCTCGCGGGCCAGGCGGCGCGCGTTCGCGGTGAACGTCTCGGCGCCTTCCACCCCGCGTATGACCGGAACCTGCCCGATCAGCCGTTCGATCGCACCGGTGTGGCCGGTGTCTCCCGCCCCGGCGCCCTGGCGCTTGGCGTCCCGCTGGCTTGCGCCCCGCGGCGCCGCGCCCTGCGGTGCCATGCCCGGCGGAGCCGCGCCCGGCGGAACCGTGCCCCGTGGGCCGGGGTCCGGGGAATCCGCGCTCCGCAGCCTGCGGGGGCCAGTGGTCCGGGAGGCACCGCTGCGCGTACCGGTACTGCCTGCGCCGCGCAGCCCGGTAGGCCGTATACCAGCACTCCGCGGGCTTGCGCCGCGCAGCACGGAGCGCCGCGGGCTCGTGCTGGGCGGTGGTGCCGGGGCCCCGATGACGGTGCCGTCCGGTCCGATAACGGTCGGGCCCTCTCCGGGCGGGATCAGCCTGCCGGTCAGGGGCTGGGTGTCGGAGTTGGGCCGGCGGCGTGCCGTGAAGGGACGATTCATCCGCGGCCCGGTGAGGGCCGCGGCCGCGGCCTCCCCCTCTTCCTTGGTCGCAGCCCGGCTCTTGAGCCAGCCCTGGTCGATCCGGGTCCGCTCCGCGGTGACGAGTTCCTCGGGCGTGCCGATCCGCGCGAGCACCGCGCTGACATGCTCGGGATCGGTGCGCTTCCCGGGGGGGCCGACCTCGCGCTCGACGAGGGCACGCGTGCGCCCGACAAAGGCCATCCTGGCCCCCTTGGGGAGCAGGCGCGCCGCTTGCGCTACCCGGGTCAGGTAATCCGTGACGATCTGCTCACCGGAGAGGTTGGGACGTGCCCTCATGCCCCGATCATCCCCTCTTATCCGCTAAATGTGGAGACCCTCGCACACTCTGAAAGTTGCAGCGCACACACACGCGCAAACTGAGCGTGAGCAAAGGTACGTTGTGCAACGCCGGGGAGGAATGCGCACCAGGCCGGCGGGGGTGCTGCCGGCCGGGCTGAGCCAGCCATACGGCAAGCCTAAGCCAACCGAGGGCCCCAGTCAGGCCCGGCCGGATGGCTGACCGGCCGCGCCGAACCGGATAGGGAAGGCCGGAGGGGTGGTCCCGCACCGCGGGACCACCCCTCACTCCGGGCGCCCAGTGCCTTTGGGCTATGCGCCCGCTAGCACGGGCTGAGCGCCCATGGCATGGACTAGAAGTCCATGTCACCGCCGCCGGGGGCGGCAGGTGCCTTGTCCTTCTCCGGCTTCTCGGCGATCACTGCCTCGGTGGTGAGGAAGAGACCGGCGATGGAAGCGGCGTTCTGCAGCGCGGACCGGGTGACCTTTGCCGGGTCGATGATCCCCGCCTTGAACATGTCGACGTACTCGCCGTTCGCGGCGTTGAGGCCGTGAGCGAGCGGGAGCGTCTTGACCTTCTCGACCACCACGCCGCCTTCGAGGCCGGCGTTCACGGCGATCTGCTTGAGCGGCTCCTCCAGTGCCCGGCGCACGATCGTGGCACCGGTGGCCTCGTCGCCCGTCAGGTCCAGCTTCTTGAACGCTTCCGCACCCGCCTGGAGCAGCGCAGCGCCCCCACCGGGGACGATGCCTTCCTCCACGGCGGCCTTGGCGTTACGCACCGCGTCTTCGATGCGGTGCTTGCGCTCCTTCAGCTCGACCTCGGTGGCCGCGCCGGCCTTGATCACTGCAACGCCGCCGGCCAGCTTGGCCAGCCGCTCCTGCAGCTTCTCACGGTCGTAGTCGGAGTCGGTGTTCTCGATCTCGACACGGATCTGGTTGACCCGTCCCGCGATCTCGTCGGCGTCGCCGGCACCGTCGACGATGGTCGTCTCGTCCTTGGTCACGACGACCTTGCGCGCGCGGCCGAGCAGGTCGAGGTCGGCGGTCTCCAGCTTGAGGCCGACTTCCTCGCTGATGACCTGGCCGCCCGTGAGGGTGGCGATGTCACCGAGCATGGCCTTGCGCCGGTCACCGAACCCGGGCGCCTTCACCGCGACCGACTTGAACAGGCCACGGATCTTGTTGACGACCAGGGTTGCCAGCGCCTCGCCGTCGACGTCCTCGGCGATGATGACCAGGCCCTTGCCGGACTGCACCACCTTGTCGAGCAGCGGGAGCAGGTCCTTGTTCGCCGACACCTTGGAGTTGACGATCAGGATGTAGGGGTCCTCAAGGACCGCTTCCATCCGCTCGGGGTCGGTGGCGAAGTAAGGCGAGATGTACCCCTTGTCGAAGCGCATGCCCTCGGTGAGCTCAAGCTCCAGGCCGAAGGTGTTGCTCTCCTCGACGGTGATGACGCCTTCCTTGCCGACCTTGTCCATCGCTTCGGCGATCATCTCGCCGATCGCGGTGTCACCGGCGGAGATGGAGGCCGTCGAAGCGATCTGCTCCTTGGTCTCCACGTCCTTGGCGAGCTTGGAAAGCTCCTCGCTCACCCGCTCCACCGCGGCCTCGATGCCACGCTTGAGTGACATCGGGTTGGCGCCCGCCGCGACGTTACGCAGGCCCTCGCGGACCAGCGCCTGAGCGAGTACCGTCGCCGTGGTGGTGCCATCACCGGCCACGTCGTCGGTCTTCTTGGCGACTTCTTTGACCAGCTCGGCGCCGATCTTCTCCCACGGGTCGTCGAGCTCGATCTCCTTGGCGATGGACACACCATCGTTGGTGATCGTGGGTGCGCCCCACTTCTTCTCGAGTACCACGTTCCGGCCCTTGGGGCCGAGGGTTACTTTCACGACGTCGGCTAGTTGGTTCATACCGCGCTCGAGGCCGCGCCTTGCGTCCTCGTTGAACGCGATCATCTTGGCTGCCATAGGCTCCAGTCCTCCGGAAACTATGTGGCTGTCGTACGGATCGAGCCGACGCCCGCGACGGCCGGCCCCGCCCTGTGTCAGTCCCTTCCTGCACAGGTGAGGCCTCATCGCCCCGATCCCGCCTTGGCGTTGTCACTCTCATACCGAGAGTGCCAACGACCTGTTTAGCACTCTCGGGTCGAGAGTGCAAGCTGATCATCACGACCGGCCCCGCCTCACGCCCGCTGACCAGGGATTCGGTGGGAACGGCCACCAATACTGGCAGCGGGTACGAAACGCCCCAGCGCGGCACGCCAGGGGCGTCAACCACGCCGATCAGGTTGAGACGAGCGCACCGCCACCGGTATAACCAAGGTATGTCCGCAACGGAGAAGCTCGCGATCAGCCTGCCTAAGGACCTGATCGAGAAGCTGCGCCGGGCCAAGGACGAGGGCCGGATCGATTCCGTGTCCGGGCACATCGCTGAACTCCTGCGCCGGGAGGACGACTGGCGCGACGCCCGGGCCACCCTGGACCGCATCTTCGAGCGGTGCCCCGGCCCCGAGGCCAAGCACTACGCCTGGGCCCGCCGGGCGCTCGGCGTGGGCCCCAAGACCGTCGGGTGATCGGCGGCCGGATCCTCGACACCAGCGCACTGCTCGAGGCTGCCCGAGGCACCCCCTACATGCAGGCGCTGCTCTATATCAGTCACGAGCACCTGATCCCGCTGGTCATCCCGGCGCCCTGCCTGGCCGACGCCCTGGCCAGGCTGCGGGACCCCGAGCAGCAGGCACGCCTGTTCGACCTGCTGAAGTCCCCGATGGCGAAGGTGGAGGACTTCGGCACCGCCGAGGCAACGGGCACCGGGCTGCTGCGGTCGAGCGCGCTGCCCGCCCGCGCTTCCACGGGGGCGGCGCACGCCGCGTTCCTGGCCGCCGACCGTGGCTGGCCGGTGGTGAGCGCGCGGCCGGGCCCGATCCGCGCCATGCACCCCGAGGTGGAGATCGAACCCCTCCCTTAACCCCGGGGCCAGATGGCCAGGCACCAGGGCAACCCCGGTCACAAAGTCCGGGGTTCGCGTGCGGCGCAGGCCAGCCCGGGCCCAGTTGCGTGGGCAACCATATGGCCCGGCACCCGCGTCCGGGTGCCGGGCCCTATGCCTAGCTTGATGTGCAGTTACGTCACACGGCGCGCACGGACTCCGCCTGAGGTCCGCGCTCACCCTGGGTGATGTCGAATTCGACCCGCTGCCCCTCCTCGAGGCTGCGGTAACCATCCATCATGATGGCGGTATGGTGCACGAACACGTCCCTGCCACCGTCGACCGCGATGAAGCCGTAGCCCTTGTCCGCGTTGAACCACTTGACGGTGCCCTGAGCCATTACTCAACAACCCCTAACTACGCTCGGGCTTTCTCGGATCCCGCCCTTGCTTTTCGGGATCCAGTGTCGCGGTTGTGCTAGGCGTACCGACAAGCATCGCTTGTCGTTCTCGCCGACCGACTGCGACCGGGTATGACCATACCCCCTGCCGTGAGCCTGCGTGACCAGATACTCGCTGAATGCGGCCAGGAAACTGACACAGGCCGACAGAAAAACACGGACACGCTGGTCAGTTGGGGGGAAACTGGATCACGCTTGAATGGGGCGTCAGCCGGAACTGGCGTCAACCACCCGCCACCGCCGGGATCACCGACACGCGGGACCCAGCCGGCACCGGAGTGTCCAAGCCCTCGGCGAACCGCACATCTTCGTCGCCCACATACACATTGACGAAGCGGCGCAAATTACCCGCATCATCGACAATCCGGCCCGCCAGCCCCGGATACGCAGCGTCCAGGCTGGCGAGAACCTCACGCAGCGTGCCCGGATCCGCGTTCACCTCGGCAGAGCCGCCGGTGAACGTGCGCAGGATGGTCGGGATTCGGACGGAGACGCTCATCCGCGGCCGCCTTTCTGTAGTTATCGGGCCCGTGATGATGACTACTAATTGCAATCAAAAAGCAAAGTCATGGTCACGAACGAGGATGCGCGGCTCACGCCGCACTCGCCGACTCCCAGGCCTCGAACGCCTCCAGCGTGGGCCGGATCGCCGCGGTCCCGGCCGGCGCCCCGGACCCGGCCGCGTCCAGGGTCTTGAGCCCGTCGCCCGAGTTGATGATGACCGTTTCCGCGTCCGGGTCGAGCAGGCCGTCGGCGAGGAGCCGGCGCAGCACCCCAAGCGTCACCCCGGACGCGGTTTCACCGAAGATGCCTTCGGTCGAGGCGAGCAGGCGTATTGCATGCACGATCTCTTCGTCGCCGACGTCCGCCACCGCCCCGCCGGTGCGTCGCACGACGTCGAGCACATACGGGCCGTCCGCGGGATTGCCGATCGCCAGCGACTTGGCGATGGTGGCCGGCTTGACCGGCTGCACCACGTCGTGCCCGGCGCGGAACGCGGCGGCGACCGGCGAGCACCCGGTCGCCTGCGCGCCGAACACCCGGTAGTTGGTGTCGGCCACCAGCCCAAGCTCGATCAGTTCGCGGAACGCCTTGTCGATCTTGACGAGCTGCGCGCCGGACGCCACCGGCACCACGATCTGCTCCGGCAGCCGCCAGCCAAGCTGCTCGGCGATCTCGTAGCCGATGGTCTTGGAACCCTCGGCGTAGTAGGGGCGCACGTTGACGTTGACGAACGCCCAGTCCTCGCGGTCGTCGGCAAGCTCGGACGCGAGCCGGTTCACGTCGTCGTAGTTGCCTTCGACCGGCACCATCGCGCCGCCGTAGACGGCGGTGGCGGCGATCTTCTGCGGCTCCAGGTCGGCCGGGATCAGCACCACCGAGCGGATGCCGGCCCGGGCGGCGGCGGCGGCCACCGCGTTGGCCAGGTTGCCGGTGGACGGGCAGGCCAGCACCTTGTAGCCCATCTCGACAGCGGCGGCCAGGGCGACCGCCACGACCCGGTCCTTGAACGAATGGGTGGGGTTGCCGCGTTCGTCCTTCAGCCACAGCGTCCGCAGCCCCAGTTCTCTGGCGAGCTGGTCGGTGCGGGCGAGCCTGGTCCAGCCTGGGTCGGTGTTTGGCCTGACGGCGACGTCCTGTGGCACCGGCAGCAGGCTCGCGTAACGCCAGATGCTCGCGGGCCCGGCCTCGATGCTGGCGCGGGTGACCGGTGGCAGTTCGTAGCCGACTTCCAGTGGCCCGAAACACTCCGCGCACGCATGGCTGGCGCCGAGCGAGGACGTGGCGCCGCATTCGCGGCAGAAGAGGTGACTTGCGAAGCCGAAACCGGAAGGTGTGCTCGCTGGTGTGGTCACGGTGCGGGGCCTTTCTCCCTCATCTGTCCCTGCGGCCGAACAGCCGCGGGCCGGAGTTGGCACCTGCCATGACGAGCCCCGCCAAGCGCAGGCCCGCACCCGTGCAGCACACCCCAGCCGATGCCGGGGGTTCCAGGGGGTCGCCCCAGAACATCAACCCCAGCCATCGCCCGGGGTTCCAGGGGTCGCCCCAGAACATCAACCCCAGCCATCGCCCGGGGTTCCAGGGGTCGCCCCCTGGGCTAGCACTGCGGACTCTGGCGCAGTCGGCCGAAGCCGACAAGTAGCCTTCGCCGTCACGGTGGTTGCCGGGGCTTCAAAGGGCCGTATCCCTCCACCCCTCTGGATGAGCTTTATGAAGTTGTGCTCACAACTTTAACTGATGGCGGCAAACGAGTTCCGGGACCGGGCGGTGACGGTCGGATGCCCTAACCTCACGTTCCATGAGCGCCGAACCAGCGGGCCGGGTACTGATCGCATCCAACCGGGGGCCGGTGTCCTTCAGCCTCGGCGACGACGGGAGGCTGACCAGCCACCGCGGCGGGGGCGGGGTGGCGGCGGCGCTGTCGGCGCTCGCGGGCCGCGCCGAGGTGCTGTGGGTGTGCGCGGCACTGAACGACGCCGACCGGGCCGCCGCCCGCGCCGCGGCCGACGGGCAACTGGACGGGCCGCTCGGCGCCGGCGCTGCGGTGGCGGGCGGGCCGGAGTCCGTGGTGCGGATGCTCGACATCCCGGCGCCGGTGTTCGACCGGGCCTACAACGGCGTCGCCAACTCCACCTTGTGGTTCATCCACCACCTGCTCTTCGACACCCCGAACCAGCCCCTGTTCGGGCTCGCGTTCCGCCGGGAATGGGATTCGTTCCGTGCCTACAACGCCGCGTTCGCGGACGCGCTCGCCGACGGAGCCGGGCCACCGGGCACGGGCACTCGCGCCATGGTGCAGGACTACCACCTGACCCTGGTCCCCCGCATGCTCGCGCAGCGCCGCCCCGACCTGGCGATCGCGCACTTCTCGCACACCCCGTGGGCGCCGCCGGACTACTTCGCGCTGCTGCCCGACGACGTGGCGCGCGAGGTTCTCGAGGGCATTCTCGGCGCCGACCATGCCGGATTCCACGCGGAGCGCTGGGCCAGCGCGTTCCTCGACTGCTGCGAGGCCGTGCTCGGCGCCCAGGTGGACCGGGCCGCGCGGACCGTCCGGCACGCCGGGCACACCACCACGGTGGGCATCCACCCGCTGGGCGTGGACGCGGCGCAGCTTCGCGACCGGGCCGCGGCCGACGACGTGCAGGCGCACGTGGCCGCGCTTAACCAGGTAGCGGCCGATCGCAAGCTGATCGTGCGGATCGACCGCACCGAGCTGTCCAAAAACATCGTCCGTGGGCTTGCCGCCTACCGCGAACTGCTGATCACCTGGCCACAGTGGCGGGGCAAGGTCACCCACATGGCGTTCGCCTACCCGTCCCGCCACGACCTGCCCGAGTACCGCGAGTACACGGCCAGCGTGCAGCGGATGGCGCGGGAGATCGTGGACGAGTTCGGCACCGAGGACTGGGATCCGCTGGTACTGCAGGTCAACGACGACTATCCGCGCTCGCTCGCCGCGTACCGGCTGGCCGACGTGCTGCTGGTCAACCCGGTCAGGGACGGGATGAACCTGGTTGCCAAGGAGGGCCCGCTGCTGACGGAGCGCGACTGCGCCGTGGTGCTGTCGCGCGAGGCCGGCGCGGCCGCGGAGCTGGCGCCGGGCGCTCTGCTCGTGAATCCTTACGACGTCTCCGCCACGGCACAGGCCCTGCACGAGGCACTGAGCATGAACAGTGCCGAACGGAAACGCCGTGGTGCCCTGCTTGCCCAGGCGAGCGCCGCCTGCCCACCGCAGCGGTGGCTGGCGTCCCAGCTCAGCGCGCTGGAGGCGGCGGCGAAGGAAGGGCCTCAGCCAGCGCAGCCAGCAAGGCGGCGACCTCCTTGGGCCCATCGAGTACCAGGTCGGCGTGCGCGGCGAGCGCGCTGACCTCGTCCGAAGCGCTGTACACCGCGATACCTGCGCGGCCCGCGGCCCGGGCGGCACGGACGGCCTCGAAGGCGGGCAGGTCGCCGAGGTCGTCGCCGGCGAACAGGACCGCCGCGGGGTTGCGCTCGGCGATCAGTTCCGTCAGCGCCGTGCCCTTGTTGACGCCGGGTGGCCGCAGTTCGATGACCATCCGCCCGGGCTGGTAGTCCAGCCCGGTCTCGGCGGCGAACTCCGCCAGCGGGCCGGTCAGCCGTGCCAGGGCGGCCTGCGGATCGGCGGTCCGGCGGACATGCACCACGCGCGCGTGGCCCTTGTCCTCGACCCGGGTGCCCTCGGGGGCGCCGGCCGCGGCGAGCACGCCGGGCAGCCGGGCGCGGGCCACGGCGACCTCGGGCGGCGGCGGCGGCGAGGTGAGCCGGCCTGCCTCCCAGCGGTCGAAGCCGTGGTGCCCGATCACGATCAGGCCGGAGATGCCGGCGAAGCCGCCGAGTTCCACGGCGACCGGTGCGGGGCGCCCGGTAATGATCGCAAGGGTGCCGATACCGGTAGCGAGCCGCTGCAGGGCGGGCAGCACATCCGGGTGCGGCCGCGCCGCGGAGGGCTCGGAGACGATCGGCGCGAGCGTGCCGTCGAAGTCAAGGGCGATCAGCGCGTGGCCGGGATCTGCCACGATCGCGGCGAGGCCGGCCGCGCCCTCGGGGGTCACTCCTTCGGGGATCGCACCTTCGGGGATCGACACCCGAGGTGGCGTCACGCGGCGCCGCCCTCCCCGCGCTCGGCCCGGGGCGAGCGGATCCGCTCGCGGCGCGAGCGCTGGCGGCGCAGCCGCTTGACCAGGACCGGATCCGCAGCCATCGCTTCCGGGCGGTCGATGAGCTCGTTGAGCATCTGGTAGTAGCGGGTGGCGGACAGCCCAAGCTGGTCGGAGATCGCCTGTTCCTTGGCGCCCGGCTGGCGCCACCAGTGCCGTTCGAACGAGAGGACCCGCATCTCGCGCTCGGACAGTGCTGTCATCTGCCTCACGCCCTCCCGTGACCGCTTCCCCCGCCGGCGAAACCCCGCCGGACCCTCCATCGTAGGCAGTACTACCGGCCTTCCGACAGCGGCCGGCAAGGCTTGTGATGAACCCAGGGCTTCCGGCAACGGGCTGCGCGTCGTACGCTCACCGTTCGTGACCACCTTCGACTGCCTCACGCTCCTCACCGACTACGGGCTTGACGACGGATTCGTCGCCGCCTGCCACGGAGTCGCCGCCAGGATCGCCCCCGGGGTGCGGATCATCGACATCACCCACCTGGTTCCCCCCGGTGACGTGCGCCGCGGGGCCGCCGTACTCGCGCAGACCATGCCGTACATGCCGGCTGCCGTGCACGTCGCGGTCGTCGACCCCGGCGTGGGCACCGCGCGCCGCGGCATCGCGGTCGAGGCGGGCGAGGCCATCCTGGTGGGCCCGGACAACGGGCTGCTCTCGTGGGCTGCCGGGGCGCTGGGGGGCGTGCGGCGCGCGTTCCAGCTCACCAACGGTGAACTCTGGCTGCACCCGGTGTCGCAGACGTTCCACGGCCGTGACATTTTCCTTCCCGTGGCGGCGCATCTCGCCGCGGGCACGGACCTCGCCACGGTGGGCACCGAACTGGATACTGGCGATCTGGTAACCCTGCCCGCGCCGACCAGTCGCGTGCACGACGGCGAGGCCGAGGGCGAGGTGATGTCGGTGGACCGGTTCGGCAATGTCCAGCTGTCCATCGCGGCGTCCGACGCCGACCGGATCGGGATCGGGTTTGGCTCCCAGCTTGTGGTCCGCTGCGGCCGCCGCCAGCTCACCGTGCCCTACCTGGAGACTTTCGCGGCCGTCGCGCCCGGCGAACTGGTCGCGTTCACCGACAGCGCGGGGCTGATCTCGCTCGCGGTCAACGCGGGCGACGCCGCGCAGCAATTGGGCCTCCCCCCCGGCGCGCACGTCCGGCTGGCGGCGGCACCGCCGGGCTAGCCGCCACGGCTGCGCCATGGCGCCGGAATAGGCAAGGAAAACCCGGGTCAAGCCCGGTCAGGCCGTCAGCTCTGGCCACGAAACAGCCATGAACATGACAGAATGCGCAGGTGCACCCCCGGAGGAGGACCGCAGTGCTGCATGGTCTCTCCGAACGCGCGCAGGCTGGCGTTTCACGCGGTTTCCGCCATCGCGCGCGAGTCGGCATCGCAGTGGGACTCAGCCTGGCATTTATCGCGGCATCCAGTTCACCCGCGCTTGCCGATCAGGCACGCCGGAATGAATGGTGGCTGCGTACCCTTCACGTCACCAATGCATGGGAGACAACGCGCGGCTCCGGCGTCACCGTCGCGGTGCTCGACACCGGGGTGAACCCGGCGCAGGCCGACCTAACCGGCTCGGTCACCACCGGCCGTGATTACACCAACTCGGGGGAGGCGCCCGGCGGGCGGTTCTGGGGGATTCACGGCACCGAGGTGGCCAGTCTTATCGCCGGCCACGGGCACGGTCCCAACCAGGCCAATGGGATTATCGGCATCGCGCCAGCGGCCAAGATCCTCTCCGTTCGGGTGACGCTGGAAAGCAACGACCCGTCGCTGTCCAACCAGACCATTGCCGCCGGACTGCCGAACGCCATTGCCCGCGGTATCGACTGGGCCGTCCGGCATCACGCGAACGTCATCGACCTGCCCCTCGACCCGGTGACCACGTCCGGTGCGCCCGGCTCGGGCGGCAGCACCGCCGAGCGCGCGGCCGTCAACTACGCGCTCGCCAAGCATGTGGTCGTCGTCGCCCCCGCGGGCGACAACGGCGCTGGCAGCGACGCGGTGAACTATCCGGCCGCCTACCACGGGGTCATCGCCGTGGGTGCCTTCGACCGGCATTTCAACAAGGCGCCGTTCAGCAGCCACCAGCCGTACGTCACGGTGACCGCGGCCGGGGCCGGCGTCGCCGCGGCCAGCCCGTCCGGCACCTACCCGCAGCTCAACAGCACCAGCGCGGCGAGCGCGATGGTCGCGGGCATCGTCGCGCTCATCCAGGCCCAGTTCCCCACGCTGACCCCGGCGCAGATCACCCACGCGCTCACCACGAGCACGGTGTACCACCCACCCGGCGGGCGGGCCGACGGGTCCGGTTTCGGCACCGTCGATGCGGCCAGGGCGCTCGTCGCCGCGGCGGCCATCGCCGAGAGCGTGCCCAAGCCGGCGGCCTCGGGCGCGGCCGGCCAGGCGGCACCCAGTCAGCCGGCGGTGCACAGCAGCCCGATACACCGGAACATCCGCGGCACACTGATCAAGGACGCGATCATCGCGGGCGTGGTCTTCGTGCTGCTGCTCGGGCTGATTTTCGCGCTCACAGCATGGCGGCGGCGGAACGCACGCTCCGCGCGCCTCGCCGAGGTGCGGGCGGCGGTCCAGCCTCCGGTTCGCAAGCCGGTCGCGGCCAAGTCCGCGGCGCGTGGTTCGGCGAAGAAGGGCTCACCCGCCGGCGGGCAGGCGGGGGCCAGCTTGCCGGATGCCGACGCAGGCGAGCCGCAGCTTGAGCCCGCCGGCTTCATCGCGGCGCCGCTCGGCCCGGCGGCCGGAGGACCGGGTGCGTCCGGCTTCACCGGGTCGGCGTCCTCTGGGTTCACGGGTTCCGCGGCCGGTTTCACCGGATCTGGCTTCACCGGGTCCGGCTCGCGGTTCACCGGCTCTGGCTTCACCGGTTCGGGGTTCACCGGCTCTGGCTTCACCGGATCGGCGTCGTCGGGGTTCGCGGGCCCGGCGTCGGCCGGCTCTGGCGGGATTGCCGCGCTCGGCGCGGCAGGGATCACTCCGCCGGCCGGAATCACCCCTCCGGCAGCACTCGGGCCTGCGGAAGAGAGCGGTCCTCCGGCCGGGCCCGGTGCGGCGGGGACCAGCCAGCCGGGAGGGATCAGTCCTCCCGCGGGGCTTGGGCCCGCAGCAGGACTCGGCGCTTCGGCAGCAAGCGATCCTTCGGGGAGGTTCGGGCTGTCCGTTGGCATTGGATCCTCGGCAGGCCTTGGACCGCGCGCAGGGCTCGGCTCGGCGGCGGGGGCGACCGCGCAGGACGCCTCCCCCACCGGGGAGGGCACGCCTGGCATGACTGAGCCTGCTGCCGCCGGAACCGGTTTGCCGCCATGGGCGATGATCTCGCGAGACCCGGCCGCCAAGGCCGCGGCCGGCACGGCGATTCCGGGCAGTGCGTTCCACGGGGCTCCGCCGGCGCCACCGGCCGGTGAGGCGGCAAGCGGCCCGGAGCCGACCTCCGGCGCCGCGGGGGCGGCACGGATGAGCAGCCGGCTGACCCAGTCACCGCGCCAGCCGCGGTCGCCGCAGCAGGTATCCGGCCGGCCCCCCTGGGAGCCCGCACCGGAACCGAACAGCGAACTGCCCTGGGCCCAGGCGCCCGCGCCTTCGTACAGCGGAGCGGGCTCACTGCCCATCCCCGAGCAGGTGCGCTCGGCACTGCCGTCCTGGGAGGAGATAGCGCAGCAAGAATGGCCGGGCGGTCCCAAGGCGGCGGCGCTGCATCCCCCGGTTCCGCCGCCCGACGAGCCGAACGCCCGGCCCGGCCGTGAGAGCGGCCGCCCCGGCGGGGCCCGGACGGTGCCCGCCGCCGGGCTGGTGCCGCCTCAGCCGGATTCGCCCGAGCAGCCAAGGCCCCCGGAGAACCGGCCAGACTACGCGTGGAACACCGGAGCGGGGGTGGAGCCGTTCCGCGCGGCCCAGGCCGAACCCGGCCCGGTCCTGGGAGCCACCGGCGCTGCCCAGGCGGGCAACGGTCCGCCCGCCGGCGCCGTCGGCAGCGGTCCGTCGGCCGGCGCCGCCTCGACGGACGCAAGCGCATCGGCCGCCGCAGGCCCATCGGCCGCCAGCCAGCCGGGCGTTCCGCCAGCCAGGAGGCCAAGTCTCGCCCTGCCCAGGCGGCTCGGCAGTTCTACGGCCCGCCAGGCAGGTGGTACCGCCAGGGCAGACGGGGGCACGCCGCCCGGCGGCCTGGCAGTCCCGGGCCCGGCCGGCGGCGGCGTTGCCGGCTCCGGGGCCGGTCCCGCGGCTGGCGGCCTGGACTGGCCAGTTGCCCGTGCCAAC
>Ga0207664_10001847_pt1 | contig 13967 bp, 9 predicted proteins | sample LARL83metaG_FD_184349 | JGI IMG/M metagenome (GOLD analysis project Ga0207664, IMG submission 184349) | Corn, switchgrass and miscanthus rhizosphere microbial communities from Kellogg Biological Station, Michigan, USA - LAR L8-3 metaG... | ecosystem: Host-associated > Plants > Roots >...
GCATTTGAATAAGATCGGCTGGCTCGAACTGAGGCTCGAAATATTTAGTCAGAAACGGTGAATCGTCCGGACTGACGCGGAAAGAAATGATTGTCCCTACGTTACCGAATACGGCATCTCTTACAGGCTGGCTCATTTGCGAGATGTATTGGTTGGCAACTGTCAGGTTAAGACCGTATTTCCGGGCCTCGCTTAGGATTACCGCGAACGAATCGGTAGCGAAGTTCTGGAACTCGTCGACATACAGATAGAATGGTGTGCGCTTAGACTCCGGCATATCTGCCCTGCCCATAGCTGCCAGTTGTATTTTTGTCACCATCATAGCTCCGAGGATGCCAGCGTTGTCTTCGCCCATCAGTCCGCGGCTGAGGTTAACTACCAGGATTTTACCTTCATCCATAATCTTACGGATGTTGAAGGTGCTTTTGGGCTGGCCGATTATATTCCTGATCATCGGGTTGGCCGTAAAGGCTCCGACTTTGTTCAGGACCGGTGCTACTGCCTCGGAAGCAAACTTATCATTCCATGCGGCGAACTCCGTCACCCAGAAATTCTTGACCACAGGATCATCTATATAAGTGATCACGTTGGAGCGAAACTTCTTATCGGTCAGCATCCTGGTCACATCCAGCATAGTTGAATTAGGATAGTCCAGGAGTGCCAGCAGCGTATATCTCAAGATATATTCCAGGCGCGGTCCCCAACTCTCGGCGAATAACCGCTTAAGCACGCCGACAAGTTCGGAGCTGATATGTCCTTTAAGAGTTTTGTCGGTGACTTCCAGGGGGTTGAAACCTATCGGGTGGTCTGTGTCTGCCGGGTTGAAGTAAACTACGTCATCCAGCCGGCGCCGAGGTATGTATTTTAAGACATTCTGAGCATAATCACCGTGAGGATCGATGACGGCGAAGCCTTTGTTGTAGTAGATGTCTGAAATAGTCAGAAGTTCAAGGGAGCCGGATTTACCGGTTCCGGTTTGACCGAGTATATAAACATGGCGCCCACGGTCGATCCTGTCCAGACCGAAAACCGTGTTATCTCCGCGAAAATTAGTAATGCCCAGCAGGCTGATCTTATCTTCTTCACCTTTGACGACCACCGGCACATTGGGCGGCGGCTCGGCCGTCTTAGTGGTAGCCCAAACTATATTAGGAGTCTCTACCGACGTATGTGGAAGATGGAAGATACTGGCGAGTTCCTCGATGTTCAAAATGAAACCTTTATCAATAAAGAAGCGCGTCTGGAATTCTAGCTGCCTATCACGGTTATAAGTCAGACCTTTCGACTCAAAGCCATTCAGATTCGTGGTATTGAACTGCTTGAAGGCGCCAACTAAGGCTTGCATCCGCAGTCGGGCAGTGTGTTGGTCGTGGCCAGCATAAAGCAACCTGACTTTGACCTGATAGCCAAGCTTTGTTCCCTTCTCCTGAATCGCCGAGATGCGGCTCTTGTCACGCTCACTGATCGTAGTTTCGGTCTTCTCGCCGGGTGCGGGTGGACGAGCCAAGGCGGCAACTGCCTCAGCCGCTAATCCTAAGAAATTACCACTGTTGGGCCCCAGTATCCCTCCCCCGCCCTTTATGCGGGTAACCATTCGAGCGCCGCGCTTATGCCAATCGTCGGCAATTGGTCTTGCCAGAATCTGGATCCAGACTTCCTCGTCTTCTTTGTCCAGTTTGGCTAAAGTGGCTGTAATGGCGGCCAAAGGGTCGACCTCGAAGCTGGGGAATGTTTTTATAGGCAGTGTCTCATTGTCTACCAGCTTCAGTTCGGAACTGCAAATAACCGTCTGATGCAGCCTTCTCTCTGAGTAATCTTCATTCTGCTCATATATCTGAACAGTCGGGTACTGGGCATATATCTGTCCTTCCACGAAAGCCTGCAGATGTTTAGGCGTCCATATGAAGAAACGGATCCTGTGGCCGATGGCGGCGATTTCCAGGCTGATATGCTCCTGCATCGTTCCGGAGAGCTTGAGCTCTCGCCTGGACCTCAAGATACCGTGCAAGGCTGCTAGCATCTGCTCGGCGGCCAGCTCTTTCTTATCGTTGGTTCGAGGAATCTCGAGCATCAAAAGACAGTGGTCATGAGCTGCCTGGATCTTTTGTTTTCTGTTCCCCAATTTCATAATCATTATCCTTATACCATTATACAGCTAACCCTTTGCTAAAGGGGCTAAAATGGTAATGCTCTATATATTGATTATTTTTCCGGGGCTAACTCGTAAGTTGCCTTGGCGACGCGCTTAAACTGAGGTTTACCCTGCAGATTCAAAAGAATAGTCGTTTCTTTGACATGTCGGCTCTTCAAGACCCGGCGAACGATTTCGTCGCGGTGCAACGGTCCACCTTCTTTTCGAAGTACTTCAGCGATAACGTCAGCCACAGTACCCTTCTTGTAACCCCATTCGCGCAGCGCATAGATACCGCGTCCAATCAGGACGAAGCGCTTGTCTTTTATGAGTTCGTTATGGATGGCCTGGGTGGTAACGTCTTTACGGCGGAAATCGCTCTCTTTGATAGACTCGGCGATTTCAGCGAAGTGCATAGGCTTTTTCTTATCGTGCAGGATGACATATATCTTGTCGCGGATATTCTTAGGATTAACCATCGGCCATTTTACCAGGCCCCAACGGTTGTGCAGTTGAGCCAAGTTCTTAGAAAGGCCAGCCAAGGCTTCAGTGTGCTTAGGATCAGAGCTGCCAACTTCGCGGGCCACGGTATCGATATCGGTCGGTTCACCGATTTTCTTCACGGCCTCGATAATTTTGCCAATGTTCTCGCGGATAACCTTTTCGCTGTGCACGGCACTCAGCCCGATACTGTGGAAGAAGTGGTCATTGTCATCAATAACGGCAATATTAGGGCTTAGGTGAGCCAAAAAGGCTACCCTTGCCTGGTCGATCTTATTAGATTTAGCCTCGCCTAGGACTAATCGGTCGGTGATATCGGTAATACGGGCGGCGTTGCCCATTTGTTTAAGGTGATCCGACAAGACGGACTCAACTTCGTTGATATGCGGCAGATCCTTTTGGGCGCTGGCCTTAAGCTTGGTTATGACGGCTTTTTCCAACTGCCTGACACGCTCTCTGGTAATACCTAAAAGCTCGCCAATCTGCTCCAGCGTCTCTCGCCTATCGTACAAGCCGAAACGGCGCGAAATTATCTCTCTTTCGCGTTCACGTTCAATAGTGCTCAAGATGTCTTGAACTACTGCTTGTAAGTCTAAATTTTTATCGGCTGACGCCTCTTCCATATCCTACTCTTCCCTGTTAATCAGTAATATTCTGAATATGATAAAGTTATTATAAAACTTTAATTTTTAAAAGTCAAACACTTTTGTTATATAGGAATATTCTATCATTTTCTAGACGTTCTTGCACGAATTGTTTTTAGTGAATTTAGCTAGAAAGCTATTTGTTTATCTGAAAAGAATGTGGATAAATACTGTAATTTAGCGCTTTTTGGCTGAGCGGAAGCGCCGTTTGGCGGTTGGTGCTTTGGCTAAGATATCCTTAGCTTTGTCTTCACTTAACTTCTCGGCGTCTACATCTTTAGGTATGCGAGCATTCTTCTTGCCATCGGTGATATATGGCCCATAAGGACCTCTCAGGATCTTAACGGTGCCAAAGTCGGCGATAACTTTCTTAGCGGCCGCCTCGGCTTGGTCGACTATGGCTTGGTTAGCTTCCGACTCTGTTATCAATAAGGGGTCCCGCCCCTTAATGCTGACATATTTGCTGCCTACTTTCACATAGGGACCGAAGCGGCCGATATCTGCCAATATTACTTGCCCGTCGGCAGTTTTGCCGACTTCACGCGGCAGGTTGAACATTGGCAGGGCCTGCTCTAGGGTGACACTCTCCAGGGTGGTATCGGCCGGCAGAGGGGCGAACTTTGGCTTGGGCGTTTCCTTATCTTTGGGATCACCGGCTTCGCCGAGTTGTAGCATGGGTCCATATCTACCAAAACGGGCTATCACCGGTTTGCCGGTCTTAGGATCTGTACCCAATTCCCTGGCCTGCGCCGCGTCGGCCCGGTCAGCGTCGGCAGACGCTTCCACCAAAGGATGGAACTTGGAATAAAATTCCTTTAACATTTCCTGCCAAGTCAGTTTACCTTCGGCCACTTCATCGAATTGGGCCTCCGCCCGAGCTGTAAAATCGTAGTCGACTATATCGGTAACGTATTTCATTAAGAAGTCGGTCACTATTTCAGCAAGAGGCGTTGGTAGCAATTTATTGCGGTCAGCTCCGACCGTGACAGTCTGTGGCGTCTGGCTGACATTGCCGCCCTGGAGTATAAGTTCTTTTATTTCACGGGGCTCGCCCTCCACGTCCCGCTTCTCAACGTACTGGCGGTCCTGGATGGTGCTGATAGTTGGCGCGTAGGTACTTGGACGGCCGATGCCCAGCTGCTCCAAGCGCTTAACAAGGGCCGCTTCACTGTAGCGGGCTGGCGGCCGGCTGAAGCTCTGTAGTGCGCTTGCGCGTTCCAGCTTTAATTCCTGACCCTGTGATAAGCTTGGCAATATCTTGTCATCCTTGCCTCCTCCGTAAACCTTCAAGAAGCCATCAAAAATCAGCACCTCTCCGGTAGCCACGAATTTCTCGTCGCGGTTACTGATATCTACCACCGCCTCAGTCTTTTCAATCGCGGCATTGCTCATCTGGCTGGCCATAGTTCGGCGCCATATCAACTCATATAGTTTCTTCTGGGAAGAGTCGGCTCCGGCCGATAGGACGCTCATCTGGGTTGGACGGATTGCCTCATGCGCCTCCTGGGCTGAGGCATTCTTGGTCTTGAACTGGCGGACATTAGAATACTTGTCACCGTAATTCTTCAATATATATTCTTTGGCGGCATTGATAGCCAAACCGGAAAGCGTCGTGCTGTCGGTACGCATATAAGTAATATGACCGTTCTCATAAAGCCTCTGGGCCAGGGTCATAGTCTGTCGGACGCTGAAGCCTAAACGGCGGGCAGCTTCCTGCTGCAAGGTGCTGGTAGTGAACGGTGCACTCGGGCTTCTGGTGCCAGGCTTTTGATCGATGCTGGCGACTTTGAAAGTCGCGCCTATCAGCGTTTGCAGAAACGATTCTGCGGCCGGCTCATCGGCTATCCGCTGATTAAGTTCGGCATCCAAGCTAGTCCCGCCAGCTTCAAATGTGGCGGTAACTTTGAAATTTACCTCGGGGTTGAAAGCTTTTATCTCCCGCTCGCGTTCCACGATCAACCTGACTGCCACGCTCTGCACCCGTCCGGCACTCAAACCTGCTCTGATCTTGCGCCACAGGACCGGGCTTAGCTCGTAGCCGACCAACCTGTCCAGGATGCGGCGGGATTGCTGGGCATCGACCAACTTCATATCAATGGTCCGCGGTTTAGCCACGGCGGCATCTATGGCCGTCTTGGTAATCTCATGAAAAACGATCCGTTTGGTATCTTTAGGGTCCAGACCCAGGGCTACACTGACGTGCCAGGCGATAGCCTCTCCTTCGCGGTCCTCATCACTTGCCAGCCAGACAGTCGAATTCTTGGCGGCAGCTTTCAACTCACTGACCACCTTTTTCTTATCGGCACTGATCTGATAAGTAGGCTTAAAGCCCTTTTCTACATCGACTCCGATATCTTTCTTTGGTAAATCTCGAATATGACCAAAACTGCTTTTGACTTCAAAATCCTTGCCTAAAAATTTGGCAATAGTCTTGGCTTTAGCCGGACTTTCAACGATAACTAGGTTTTTTGGCATATGTTCAACCATCAAGTTTAGAAGCCGGAAGCGCTTTAATCAAATACAAATAGCCGTGACCCTAGTTATTGATAGTCCAATGCCCGGCGCCCAGCGGCTTTATGTAGCCGTTAATCTCCAGCCCCGTCAGAGCGCTGGCCACCAAGGCGCCGTCGGCTTTAACGCTCAGCGCCAGGGTTTCTTGATCGGAAATACCCTGAGCGATAAGATCATATATTTGCATCTGCCGCTCATCTCCGCGCAGCACCCGCTTCTGAGCCTTGGGCGAGTGCAGCCCAAGGGCGAAAAATATATCCGATACGTCGGTGACAGCGACGGCTCCGCTTTTTATAAGGTTATTACAGCCTTCGCTACCGGGACTATTTATGTTGCCGGGAACCGCCATTACTGTCTTGCCCAGCTCCAGCATATGCCTGGCGGTGTGAAGACTTCCGCTGTTAACTGCGGCTTCGGTTATCAGCAGGATGTCCGCCAGCCCAGCTACCAAACGGTTGCGATCGGTGAAGTTGGCTTTATATACCGGGGCTCCAGCCTGATATTCGCTGACAAGGCTGCCGCTCTTTAATATCTGCATCGCCAGATTCAGATGTGCGGCCGGGTAAATATTGTCAATAGGAGTCGGCAAGACTGCTACTGTCCGGCCATCAACTTCTAAGGCAGCTCTGTGGGCCGCAGCGTCAACTCCGTAGGCTAGCCCACTGATAATTACTACTCCGCTTTGGGCTATGGACCTGACCAGTTTTTCCGTAACATACGCGCCGTAAGCGCTCATCTTGCGGCTGCCGACTACGGCTAATTTGGGAGCTTCGATCCAGTCATTCAGCGGCAGACCGGCGACGAATAGCTGCTGGGGTGGACGACCGATAACCCGCAACTTTTCCGGTATCTCGGTGTTATTGTGCTTATGGATATTGACTTTCATATAAATACGTTTCCTAGTATTGACATCAAGACACTTTTTTGCTAAAATAGCAATTCGTAAGTGCGGTTATACGTCTTACAGCACCTTATACCCCCAATTCTAACTTTTAGTTAGATTGTTTAAGAGAGTTAGGCTTATCAAGTTGTACCCTCCACTTGCTGCTTAACACTCGCGCCAATTCCCTTATAACTTAGCAGTATATGGCTGCTGGGCGGCCAATAGCAAACGGTTACGTTTAATAAAGTTATCCGGGATTTGGTGCGAAACTCTTAAACAAACTAACCCCTTTAAGCGCCTCGTAACTGATTTATCAATTATGAGGGCCCCAAGTTCTTGGTGGAACCCAATTTTAAGAGTGAGTCACTTAATCTGTGATGCTCCTGTAAGGATTTATCCGTATAGGACGGCCCGGACTGCGTATCCATTTTGGACCAGCCGCACGCTTCACCCTGGGTGGGCTTAAAGGGCGTAATAGCCTCCGGCGGTGCCCACCCCCTCCGGAGGCTTTTAGGTTAAAATGGAGTCATTATGTTCAAAGACACCGCCGTACAGCGTTTGACCTATGCGGCGACAAACGGCCGGAAACACTCGGTTTCGGAATTATTACAGCAAAGAAGCTCTCAGCCTCTGCCTATTAGATATGGTAAGGTCGCCCTCAGTAAAGCTCTGCATCCCTTCATCCCCGGCTCAATGACCTACGAGAATCAAACCTATCAATTTCTGGCAGCTGGCGGAGAACAGTTGGTTTACGGAAATGAAGATGAAATAGTAAAGGTCATATATAGGTCGTTCAGTTTTGATGAGTCGACAGTTGAAGAAACTACCGCCAACTATCAACAGCAATATGATGCAGCTTCGCCGCACCTTGGCGAGCATCAGGTAGGAACAGTTTTTGATATTCGCAAACTTCGGGCCGGCCTGTTCACTACTATCGCCTTGCAGCCAAGATTGAAAGCCGACAAACAGTTTGCTGACGTTGACGAACTGGTTGGCTATAGGAATGATAAGCAATATAAGGACAAGCTGAGGAAACTGAGTGCTTCACTCAGCGGCCTATTCTTGCACACCGGCTTACAGGTAGACCTTAACGGTCCGAATAACATCGTAGCTATCAGCCCGAAAGGCGAGCCAGAGCTTAGGATAGTTGATACGCTGCCGGTGGTTCCAGATGTTCAGCAAAAGATACACCCAGAAGTCGGACGCAGTGTCGGTGAAATGATCGCCGAGAAAATGTTCTCTATTAATGTTGCTGCGGCTGAGGCTATACCCGCCGGGTCTCGTGCGGTAGTTCTCCACTAAAGATATATTCGGTTATCATCACACCAGCTTCTTTAATAATGGCCGGCAGACTCCCCTGCTCTTCCTTGGTAAATTTACCCAGCACGAAGTCGGCGGCGTCGGCTTTGGCGCTAAATTCATTAGCTACACCTATACGTAGTCGCCCAAAATCTTCTCCGATATGTTGGATTAATGATTTCACGCCGTTATGTCCGGCGGCCTCGCCCCCTACCCTGGCCCGGATCTGACCGAATGGTAAGGCCAGCTCGTCGTAGATCGCCAAAGTATCGCTGTTATAAACTCTAAAGAATTTCTGAACGGCACTGGCAGCTTGGCCGCTGTTATTCATAAGTGTGGTTGGCTTGCAGAGGATGACACGGTTAGAACCAAGGGTATGACTGGTAAGATGGCAGTTTAAGTCCCTTTTAAGCATCCACCCTGGAAAATCGTTGCGGGTGGCGAAATCATCCAAGACCGCAAAGCCGATATTGTGGCGGGTGCCGTCGTATTTGCCGACATTACCAAGCCCGATGATCAGATAAGTTTTGTTACTGCTGAGTGTATAAAGCGGCGCGCTGCTGCCGACATCCGGTTTTTTCTGAAACAGAGACATAACTAGAGTATGCCTGGTATTGATGACTCAATCAATTACTTATAAGACGATAACTTGCTCTTCGCTTGGTCCAACGCCTACGGTTTCAATATCAACATCGAGAACCTGTTCGTATAGTCTTATGTGCTCCCGGGCTTCGCCGGGTAGCTCCCAGAATGACCGGACACTTTGTATATCCTCGTCCCAAGTCGGATAGGGCCGGTAATCGGGTCCGGCTTCCCCGTAACTTTCTGCGACTAACACTTCTTCGCCGAAGCGAGGCACGCAGTCTAATTTGGTCAGAGCAATTTTGGATATACCGTGTTGCACTAAGAGTTGTTTTTGGCGGTATAAGTCCGGCCAGCCAACTCGCCGCTCTCGGCCGGTAACGGTTCCGAATTCACTGTCTACGCAACCACGCTCACCCCTGACACGCTCGGCGATTTCCGGATCCAATATCTCGGTTGGAAAAGGACCTTCGCCAACCCTGGAGGGTGTAGCTTTCACTACTGCCACAACGTCACGCAGCTGTTGATAGTTCACGCCGAGTCCGATCTGGATGCCGGCCGGACCAGCGTGAGACGAAGTTACTAGCGGATAGTCACGACTTTCGATGCTTAGTCCTAAAGATTGAGCACCTTCCGCCAAAATGCTTTGGCCGCTATGTAAGTATTCCTGGACCAATTCATCGGTGTTCTGAAGATACGGTAATATTTCTCTGGTTTGTTCTGCCCATTCGGAGGCTTCTCGATGAGCTCTGATTCTCTCATCCAGACTGAATCTTCCACCGGTCATCGCTCTGTATATTCCATCCAACACTAAAGCCTCTGCCCCTTTTAGGTCCTGGGCTACCATTTCGGTGGTCAAAGCCCGGCGGCCGGCGAAAGCCTCGGCTGTCTGGGCTATACCCTTCTGAGTCGTACCCTGTCGTAGCTCGCCCTTCTCTTTTTTCTGGTCAGCTAGGATATATTCCGGCAATGTTACGGCCGCCCTATCGCTAACCGCCAGATTGCCTTCGTGGATACTCAGACCCTGGGCTCTCTTATCCTCGATCTCTTTATAAAGTGCGGCAGTGTTTAGAAGAACACCTTTACCGATAATGGCCGGAATACCGTATGCTAATCCGGCGGGCAGCAGATTGAATTTGAATACTTCGCCTTCTTCGGTGACTACCTTTCCGCCGGCATTGTTACCGCCGTTATAGCGGGCTACAGCGGTATAGGAGCCGCTTTTAGCCTTACGCGCCACGGTTAAGGCTTTGCTCTCATCTCCGTACCAGCCGCCGACTACGGCGTCGACTAATGGCTCGAATTTCCTCATACAATAAGGAGTGTAATTAATAGTTGGCTAGTTCGCAATCTTAAGCGGAATCTAATGCTTCTCGATGAACCAGAACTTCAGCGGTGAACCAGGTAGCGGCCACTGTTCACGGAACTTTCGCTCCAGATAGCGCTTATAGCTCCAGTGCAGAAATTTAGTATGGGCACCGAATATCTTGAAACTCGGCATATCGATGTCGTCCTCTTGGACCATATAGTTAAGCTTTGGGGCCCGGCCTTTCAGGCCGGCTGGTGGATGCTGGGCGATAACGCTGCCTAGCCAGCGGTTCAACTCGGTAGTTTTTACCTTAGTGGAGCGTGATTGCATAATTTCTAGGACCAAATCGAATATCTTGGTGACGTTCTGACCGGTTACAGAGCTGGTAAAAATCAATGGGGCCCACGGAACGAAGGCGAAATTGTGAGCTATCTGCGGCGCCAGAGCGTCACGGGTGTAGGCGTCTTTGTCTAAGCTGTCCCACTTGCTAACTACCAGAACCAAGCCCTTGCCGGCCTCTTTTACTAGTCCGGCTATCTTCTGATCCAGCTGCACATTCAGCTCGTTAGCATCCATAAGAAGCAAGCAGACATCAGATTCTTCTATGGCGGCCAGTGATCTCAGCACGCTGAAGTGCTCTACGCCGCGTTCAATCTTGCCGCTGCGTCTTATGCCGGCGGTATCCATAATCTCAATCTCCCGCTGTTCATAGCGGACCGTGATGCGGTTAACATCACGGGTCGTACCTGCCCTGTCGGCCACGATAGCCTGTTGTTTCTTGGCCAGGGCATTGAAAAGCGCCGACTTGCCAACGTTCGGCCGGCCCAAGAGTGCCAGATGTACGCGGTCGCTATCTTCTTTGATCCGGCTATGCGGCAGCAGTACGCTGACTTCGTCTAATAACTCTTCAATACCTATCTTCTGAGTGACACTGGTGGCGATAATCACTTTTACTCCCAGTCGCTGCCACTCGCTGATATCGGCGTGCTTATTCTTATCTATCTTATTGACAACGAGGATTACCGGCTTGCGGCTTTTTAGGGCTAGTTTTGCAACCTTGCGGTCCTCTACGGTCACCGGTACATCGGCTTCGCAGACCACTAAAATCAAGCTGGCATCATCGGCAGCCTGAACAATCTGCTCCTGGATGGTCAGCTCAAAGGCGTCAGCAGCATCTTTCAGGCCGGCGGTGTCGACCAGCCAGAAATCCTTGCCCGCCCAAGCGGCTTTGGCAGTCACGCTGTCACGGGTGGTGCCCGGCTCATCGGCAATTATGGCTTCGCGCCGTCCGATGATGGCATTGAACAAGCTAGATTTACCAACGTTGGCTCGCCCAACGATGGCTACGATTGGTACAGGTTTACTCATCTGTTTCCTATTATATTGCCTACAACCAAAAACCGCACCCTTTTAATCTGTATTTAGGTGCGGTATTTGAAAGCTTGTAGCTTTAGAGCGGGTTGCTCGATGGAGATTGCGTGCCATCACCGGATTCGGTAGGAGGCTGTGGTGCGGTTTCCGCTGGCGGAGTCGATACTGGAATTTCCGGGGCTGACGACACATCGGTTGGAGCCGCTGCTGCGTCTGTTCCGGTGGTATCGGCAGGAGCTGCTGGAGCTGAAGTATCAGCTGCAGGTGCGTCGCTGGTAGGTGTGCTGCTGACGAAATTGTCAATCTGACCCTGTACTGCTGTTTGCTCTTCAGCTGCAGTTGGTTGCTCTGGTGTAGCGGCTACGGCGCCACTGTCGTTGCTTATCGGGTTTGGCATTGAGGTCTGATCTGTAGCTCCGCTATCAGCTGGAGCTGGGGTGTTTTGAGTATTGTCTTCTTGCATAGACTGCTCGCTTTCTTGATTATTTTGTAATTGAGAGTTCGTTGAAGCCGACTGCGGTAATCCCGCTCCTGCTTCCGTGGTTCCGCTGCTGCCGTCTGGAGCGACGACCTCGCGGACGACCCGTACGAAATCTTCAAGAGTAACTTGTGATTTCACTAGGTATTTTATCACGCCTAGCCGTTCACCGCGGGCCCGATCTTCGGCCTGGCCCAGAGCGGTCATCATAATCGCTTTGGTGTTAGCCATTTCCGGGGCTGCGCGCAGGGTCTCAAGCATCTCGAAACCGGATAATTTAGGCATCATCACGTCGGCAATTATCAAGTCCGGCTTTTCCTTCATAGCGACAACAAGTGCTTCTTCGCCGTTGCCGGCGGTAATGGTGTTATAGCCTTCCGCCTTCAGGCGCATCTCAAAGATTTCGCGTAGATTATTGTCGTCTTCTACCAGGAGTACTTTTGCCATAGTCTAATAAATTTTCCTTGTTATGCTTATGCTTTAAAAATATTGTAACAGTTATATTTCTATAAACCTACGCACCGGTATTAGGGCTGATAACGCTGGACTGAGTTTTTTGCATATCCAAGGCTTGTTCGGCGGTCAGGCGCGGTAAGTTGACGAAGAAAGTGCTGCCTTTGCCCAGCTGACTTTCAACCCAGATCCGGCCGTTATAGAGCTCGACTATCTTTTTGCAGATAAACAGTCCAAGACCGGTCCCGCCGATAGTCCGGGTGGCCGTATTATCCACCCGATAAAACTTCTGGAAAAGATGTGGGATATCCTCGCTGGGGATACCGGAGCCGGTATCCAGGATCTGTACCTGGACAGTATCGATATCACCTGTCAATTTGACGGTCACGGAGCCCTCAGGCGTGTACTTTACGGCATTATCTATTAGGTTTTGAAAAACTTCATTGATGCGGATTGGATCGACGAAACAATAATAGAATGGCCGGATAACTTTTCCGCCGTTGACTTCGTGATCGCTGCTGACCACGAATTTGAGATCCAGCCCTTTCTCTTTGGCTTTGAAGCGGGCAGTTTCGGTTACCTGCTCGACTATCTCGCCCATCTCTACCACGCTCGGGTTGCTGGCCAGTCGGCCATCTTCGGCCTTGGAGCTGGTTAAGAGATCTTGGAATAACATTCCCAGGTGCTGGGTGGAGGCTCTGGCTTTCTCCAGGTAGCTTCTGGCATTGGGATCCAGCTTGGTTATCTTCTCATTAAGCGCCAGGCTTAAGTAGCCTTCGATGGCGGCGATCGGTGTCCGCATTTCGTGGCTGGCGGTACTGATAAAGTCAGAACGTTGCTCTTCCTGGGCTTTTTCGGTGGTGATGTCTCGGAAAACGGCTACGGCCGTCTCAGATGGATGGCCTTCGTGCTCTATAACCGGCGAAACAACTATGGAAACGGAAAACTGCTTTCCGGATTTGGAATTGAGGACAAATTCGTTGGAGCGCACCGGCTTGCCGCTGATCAATGACTGAATGAAAGGGTGCTCTTCCGGCCTGATAGGGTTACCTTTGGCATCCGTCAGCGGCAACACCTGGGTGAAGTCCATCCCGACGGCTTCGTTCGGTGCCCAGCCAGTCAATTCGCTGGCTGCCCGGTTGAAAAGATGCACCATCTTAGCCCGGTCGAACATCACTACACCGTCGTCTATAGCCCCTAGGATGAAGTCCGAACTTAATCGTTCGTCTTTTAAGAATCGGCTGCTGACAGTTAGGCCACCCGGCTTTAGGCTGCTGCCTGAAGGAGTCTGGGCTTTCTTACCAAACAAACCAAAGCCCATCTAATGCCCGCCCCCACCGCTTAATATGTTTTTCATAAGGTTTTTAAATCAAAGACTATTGCCTTGTATTATCTGTTGTTTCGACTCTTTTTTCAAATAGCTTATGTTATCTTTAAGATGTGTTAAATAAAAACAAAAAAAGACTAAAATTTGATATTGCCGCTTTGACAGGTTTTCCGCTTTTGGCTGCGGTTTTATCCTGGTTCCTACCGCTGAATTATCTGACCTCTCTACTACTCTTCTTTGGTCTCCCTGCCGGTTACTTACTCCTCAGGAAACCTAAAGGCATCAAACGGGCGCTGGCCTTCGCGCTACCCCTGACCTCGATATCCATTCTGGGCGATTATTTCGGCGCCAAGGATCTGTCCTGGTACGTGCCGACGATTTTTCCTTTCCGTCTGTTCGGAGTCGTGGCGCTGGAAAATGTCATTTGGTTCTTTCTGACGTCGCTATTGATAATCAGCTATTACGAACTATTTTTAGA
>Ga0207664_10001848_pt1 | contig 13963 bp, 7 predicted proteins | sample LARL83metaG_FD_184349 | JGI IMG/M metagenome (GOLD analysis project Ga0207664, IMG submission 184349) | Corn, switchgrass and miscanthus rhizosphere microbial communities from Kellogg Biological Station, Michigan, USA - LAR L8-3 metaG... | ecosystem: Host-associated > Plants > Roots >...
GAACGTCAAGCCGAGCGAGACGAATTTCCTGATGGAAAGCTTCCAGAAAGTCGCGAATCGAATCACCTCCGGCCTGATTCTCGCCTCGCTGATTATTGGCGCTGCCCTGCTGATGCGCGTCGAAACCACCTTCCGGATTTTCGGTTACCCCGGTTTTGCCATCCTGTGTTTTATCGCCGCCGCCGCCGGCGGCGTGTGGCTCTTGTTTAACATCCTATTGCAGGATCACCGTGGAAAACGGTAGCTATGTCAAAGAACGAAAAAATCTTTTTAAGCTTCCCCCTCCCCCCGGTCGGATTGGTTTGATTCAGTTGGATTTAGTTTGATCTAGTTTGATTTACCTTGATGCAGCATTCGAGCATGTCGTTATAAAATTGGGTTCGTTTTTCGGAGCGAAAGAGCACGCAGTGGTTGTAAGATGTTGATTGAAAGGTGTGGGTTTAAAGTTGAAATGGGTTCGTTTGGTAATTTTTTGTTTTTGAGGCGTAGACGGGATGGAACGCTGAACGGATGAGCCGAAGTGCCCCAGTTTTGATGAGAGGGTGCAATCCCGCACCCGGCGCTCTGACGTTCCCATTTTCATTTGCCTTTTCTGCCCTCCTTCTTCCGATGCTGTTATATCATGGATGTCAATCAAGTATTGGCAAAGTTATTTAAAAATGACAGCCGTTTTGATCTGATTGTTGAGATACTCGCTTCGCTCGCCGCGCTTCGCGCGAAAGCGATGGGTTGAATGGATTCGGAACCCGGGGTAGCCCTCTCAGAATCGGGCAACCCCGGGCTGAGCGCTTTTGCGCTTTCAGCGCAAGGAAATGAGTTCATTCGCATCGGATTGCGATCTCCGCGCTCTTTTGCGGCAATTAACGGCCACACAATTTTTTGAACCGCCGTACCACCTGTACGAAGTCAATTTCTCAGGATACGGGCGGCGGGATAATTATTTCAGCGTTCGCAGATAGGCAATCAAGGCGTCCACGTCCTTGGGCGAAAATTTCTCGCCGAAGGCGGTCATTTGCCCTTTTTTGCCGTCTCGGATCCGCCGGGCGATCCACTCGTCGGATCGGGTCAAGCCGTGCAGGTCCGGCCCTTCGTCGCCGGTGGCGTCGTCCGCGTGACAATGGGCGCAGTTTTTTAAAAACAACGTCCGGCCAAGGCGGGCCGCGGGCGGTAACCGCACCGATGTCTCTTCGCCCGCCCGAACGCCTGCCAGGCCGATGATGATTGCCGACGCGCTCACGATCAATATTTTGAAAACCAATTTCATTTCCGAAATTTCGGCAATGCTAAGCCAGCGTCGCATCCACAATTGCCAACGCTCCTTTGCCTTCGGTGTAATTCACTTCCGTGATGCCGAGGTAATCGCGCAGTTTGCCGGCCTCCACTTTCATCGGGCCCGGTTTCGGCGCTTTGCCGGGTTCCGGCTGCGGAAAAGCCGTGGACATGGCGGTGTGGAACGTCACGTGCCCCTCCACTTTCTTCATGGTCTGATGGATGTGCCCGTTCAGCACGGTGACCGAGCCAAACCGTTTCAGATAACTCAGCGCCTGCGCGCCTTCGCTCGTGCCCCAGCCCCATTCCGGATAAACCGTCCAGAGCGGGATGTGGGCGAACACCACAATGGGGGTCTCGCTCGAACGGCCGCTCAAATCATCCTTCAGCCATTCCAGTTGCTCGCCACCGAGAATGCCCAGGCCGTTTTCCTTGATATCCATCACGTTCACCAGCCCGATGAAGTGGACTCCTTTGTGATCAAAGCTGTACCATCCCCTACCCTTGGTTCCCTTGCCGAACCGCTCGAGATATTTTTTGCCATTGTCGCCGATGACATCGTGCTCGCCCGGCACATAAAAAATCTGCGAGGTCTTCAATCCCTTGAGCAACTGGTCGAGCGTATCGAACTCCTCCGCTTCGCACAGATGCGTCAAATCCCCGGTGTGCAGGATAAAATCGGGCGGCTCGGGAAGGGCGTTGATGCGCGCGATGGCCTCCTTCAACGTCCCGGCGACATCCTTGTTCGCGTCCTTGTTGAAACCGATGTGGGAATCGCTGATTTGGACAAAATTGAACGTGCCGCCCATCATCGGCGCGGCGGAGGCGCGTCCGGGCAAAATCGCCGAACCCAGCAGCCCGCCGGTGACTGTCCAAAGCATTCCCGTTCCCGCCCAGGCCATGCATTCCAGAAATCCCCGGCGATCCAGGCCGTCATGGTTGTGGTCGTGCAAAAGAATTTTGCTCTTCAATTTCATATTCATCCTGTGTTTGGTTGTCGTTTCGATTCCAGACCGGTGTGGACGCCGAAAATTCCTTCGGGAATAAAATCGCCATGAGCGCAGTCTTGGATTAAATGAATGCACGCCATGAGCGCAACCGACCCGCAGGCCCAGTTTGAGCAGGTGGTGATGCCGCACCTGGACGCGGCCTACAACCTGGCGCGCTGGCTGGCCGGCAACGACCACGACGCGGAAGACATCGCCCAGGAAGCGTGCCTCCGCGCCTTTCGCTTTCTCCACGGCTTTCGCGGCGGGAACAGCCGCTCGTGGCTGCTGGCCATTGTGCGGAACACGGCGTACACGTGGCTCAAACAAAATCGCCCGCGCGCCATCGTCCCGGTCGGCGATGAGGAATTGCTGGAAATCGAGGACCCGGCCGCGTTGAGCAATCATTCTTCCGCGCTGCATCACGCCGACCGCGACGTTCTGCGCGCGGCTTTGGAGGAATTGCCGGTTGAATTCCGCGAAATCCTCATCCTGCGCGAACTGGAAGGATTATCTTACAAGGAAATTGCCGAGGTCGCGGACGCGCCGATCGGCACGGTCATGTCGCGCCTGGCGCGCGCGCGGAAACAATTGACGGATTATCTCGCCCGGAAAGGAGAACAGTAATGAACTGCCAGGAAATTCATCCCCTGCTCCACGCCTACGTGGACAGCGAACTCGACCTGATGCCGAGCCTAGAGGTTGACCGCCACCTGAAAGCCTGCGCCGCGTGCGCGGCCATGAAGCGTTCGCTGGAATCGCTTCGCTCCACGCTGCGGAATGCCGACCTCGCCTGGCGCGCGCCGGAAGCGCTTCGCGCGCGCATTCGGGAGAGCATCAGCCCCGCGCCCGCCGAAACGCGACCGCGCGGCATTCGGCCCTGGGTCTGGCAATGGATCGCACTGGGTTCAATCGGATTTGCGATTTTGATGCTCATACTGCAACCCGTGGGAATTTCCGATCGCGACCGACTGGCGGACGAAGCGATTTCCAGCCACGTGCGTTCGCTCATGCCCGGGCACCTCATGGACGTCGCTTCCAGCGATCAGCACACCGTGAAACCGTGGTTCAACGGCAAACTCGATTTTGCGCCCGACGTCAAAGATTTCGCGGCGCAGGGTTATCCCTTGATTGGCGGCCGCCTCGATTATATCAACGGCCAAACCGTTGCCGCGCTGGTTTACCGGCGCAATCAGCACACGATTAACGTGTTCGTCTGGCCGGTTAAAAAAGTCGCCCGCGAAACGACCGAAGAACGCCGCGGTTACAACGTCCTCAACCGCGACGTGAACGGCCTGCATTATTGCGTGGTGTCGGATTTGAACGCGAAGGAATTGGGTGAGTTTGCCAATTTGATCGGAAAATGATTTGGGTTGGGTGGCGACGAAACGAGCCCGCATTTCGGGACATTTTGTTGTGCCCCTACAGGGCACTGGATCTATTGGGCCAAAAACCCAGGGCGTCGCTTCGCTCGGCCCTGGGCTGTATTCTTGCAGCCTTTCAGGCTGCTCAAAAATTGGAATGTGCTTCCGCTGCTTCATCCCTTCGTACCTTTGCATCTCAACAAAAAAAAGCCGCTCCGAGTGGAGCGGCTTTGTGGTGGCGGCACTGTTTAAGCGCCGCAAAATTCAACGGCGGTCACGAACCGCCGCTACAATTATTTCTTCTTCGCCTTCTTCGCGACTTCCTCTTCGAGGGCGGCTTGCGCGGCTGCCAGGCGGGCGACCGGCACGCGGAACGGCGAGCAGCTCACGTAGGTCAAACCGATGCGATGGCAGAACTTCACGGAATCGGGGTCGCCGCCGTGCTCGCCGCAGATGCCGAGCTTGATGCCAGGCCGGGTCGCATTGCCCTTCTCCGCCGCGATCTTCATCAACTGGCCCACGCCGGTCTGATCGATGGAGGCGAACGGATTTTTCTTCACGATTTCCGCTTCGGTGTACGGCGGCAGGAAGCTGCCGGAATCGTCGCGGCTCATGCCGAGGCAGGTTTGCGTGAGGTCGTTCGTGCCGAAGCTGAAGAACTCAGCGGTCTGGGCGATTTCATCGGCCGTCAGCGCGCCGCGCGGCACTTCAATCATCGTGCCGACGAGGTAATTCAGTTTCACTTTTTTCTCGGCCATGACTTCTTTGGCGACGCGATGCACGACCTCGACTTGCAGGTCCAATTCGCGCTTGAAGCCGACGAGCGGAATCATCACTTCGGGTTTCACTTTGATGCCCGCGCTCTGCACCTCGGCGGCGGCTTCGAACACGGCGCGCGATTGCATTTCAGAAATTTCCGGGAAAACGATGCCCAAACGGCAGCCGCGGAAACCGAGCATCGGGTTGAACTCGTGCAGTTCCTTCACGCGTTGCTTGATGCGCTCGACCGGCACGCCCATTTTCGTCGCGAGATCTTTCTGCGCGGCGTCGTCGTGCGGCAGGAATTCGTGCAACGGCGGATCGAGGAAACGGATGGTCGCGGGGAGACCCTTCAATTCCTTGAAGATGCCGACGAAGTCCGCCTTCTGGTAAGGCAGGATTTTCGCGAGCGCTTTTTTGCGGTCCGCGACATTGTCGGCCAGGATCATTTCGCGCATCGCATCGATACGATCGCCTTCGAAGAACATATGTTCGGTGCGGCAAAGGCCGATGCCGCTGGCGCCGAAGGCCACCGCGTTGGCGGTCTGTTCCGGCGTATCGGCGTTGGTGCGCACTTGCAGGCGGGAAACCTTCGAGCACCAGTTCATCAGTTTATCGAACATCTGGTAGGTCGTGCTCTCTTTGGCGGTCAGCGATTTCTCGACGAGCACCTGGACGATTTCCGACGCCGCGGTCTTGAGTTCGCCCGGATAAACTTCACCGGCCGTGCCGCTGATGGAAAGATAATCGCCTTCTTTGTAGGTGGACCCGTTGACCCGCATGGTCTTGGCCGCGTAATCAATCTGCAACGCCGCCGCGCCGCAAACGCAAACCTTGCCCATCTGCCGGGCCACGAGCGCCGCGTGCGAGCTCACGCCGCCTTTGGCGGTGAGAATGCCTTCGGCGGCGATCATGCCGCGCAAATCTTCAGGCGACGTTTCATTGCGGACGAGCAACACGCGTTCGCCCTTTTCCGCCGCCACGACGGCTCGGTCGGCGTTCAAATACATCCGCCCGGAAGCGGCGCCCGGCCCGGCGGGCAGACCTTTGGCGATGCACTCGGCGGCCTTGACGGCCTTGCGGTCGAACACCGGCGCGAGCACCTGGTCGAGCTGGTCGGCGGGAACGCGGCGGATGGCCGTTTTCCAATCAATCAGCTTTTCCTTCTCCATCTCGATGGCGAAACGGACGGCGGCGAGGCCGGTGCGTTTGCCGTTGCGGGTCTGGAGCATGAACAATTTTCCGTCCTGAATCGTGAACTCGAAATCCTGGACGTCTTTGAAATGCGCTTCGAGCGTATGGCGAACTTTTTCGAGTTCGGCGAACGCCCCGGGCAAATGATTCTTGAGCTGCGCCACCGGTTCCGGCGTGCGGACGCCGGCCACGACGTCTTCGCCCTGCGCGTTGATCAGGAATTCACCGTAGAAAACTTTTTCGCCGGTCGCCGGATCGCGCGTGAAAGCCACGCCGGAGCCGGATTGGTCGCCGGTGTTGCCGTAAACCATCGCCTGCACGTTGACGGCGGTTCCCCATTCGGAAGGGATGTTGTATTTGCGGCGATAAACAATCGCGCGGTCATTCATCCAGGAGCCGAACACGGCGCCCACCGCGCCCCAGAGTTGCTTCCAGGGATCTTGCGGAAATTCACTGTTGGTGCGTTCCTTGATCAGCGCCTTGAAACGCTTCACCATTTCCTTGAGGTCGTCCACCGAGAGCTTCGTGTCTTCCACGTCGTCTTCATGGCGCTCGTGCTTCAACGCGTGAATGACGACTTCAAAGGGCTCATGATCTTCGCCGGCGCGCTTCTGCACGCCCATGACCACGTCGCCATACATCTGGATGAAACGGCGATAACAATCCCACGCGAAACGTTCGTTCTTGGTCGCCTTGACCAGCGCCAGCACGGTCTCGTCGTTCAAACCGAGGTTCAAAATCGTGTCCATCATGCCGGGCATCGAATCGCGCGCGCCGGAGCGGACGGAAACGAGCAGCGGCATGGCGTTCTTGTCGCCGAACTTGGTGCCCATGATTTTCTCGATGAAGGCGATGCCTTCGCGGGCCTGCGTGTCGAGCACCTTGGGATAGGTGCGTTTGTTGGCGTAATAATAGGTGCAAACCTCGGTGGTGATGGTGAAGCCGGGCGGCACGGGCAACCCGATGCGGCTCATTTCGGCGAGGTTCGCGCCTTTGCCGCCGAGCAACGGCTTCATGCTGCCGTCGCCGTCAGCTTTCTTGTTGCCGAATAAGTAAACGTATTTTCCAGACTTGGATGCTTTTGCCATAAATCAATTCGTGTTCAATGGTTCACCGTCGGGTTCTTTGACTATCGGAAGAATTCCGCAGAACGCGTGGGGGACTCTAACAAAGGCGCAATGAGTGTCAACGAACGAGTGAGGAAAAAGGCCGGATTGCCAAAAGATGTTCAGCATAAAACAAATTCCGCCCGCCAGCCCTCCTCGGAACCTTGCCGCCGCCCTACTACATATCTTCATATCAAGATGCGTTGATTTTTTAGTTGCACCACTTCCGGATTTCCGTTAGTGTCCACCAGACATTTAAGCCAATGACTGACAAAATTGAACAACTCACCCGGTTGCTGCGCGAGCGCATCGTGATCATTGACGGCGCGATGGGCACGATGATTCAACAGCGCAAATTGTCGGAAGCGGATTTTCGCGGCGAACGTTTCAAAGATTGGAAGGGCAAGGATCTCAAGGGCAATAACGATCTCCTGAACATCACTCGGCCGGACGTGATTGAGGACATTCATCGACTTTACCTCGAAGCCGGCGCGGACATCATCGAGACGAACACTTTCAACGCGCAGGCAATCTCCCTCGCTGACTACGGACTGGAGTCGATGGCGTATGAATTGTCCAAGGCCGGCGCCGAGTGCGCGCGGCGGGCGGCGGACAAAGTGATGGCGGCCCAGCCGGGTCGCGTTTGTTTTGTCGCGGGCGCCGTCGGCCCCACGACCAAGACGTCGTCCATCAGCACGGACGTGAACAACCCCGCCGCGCGCGGCACGACTTTTGACGAACTGGTGGCCGCTTACGGCGAACAAGTGCGAGGCCTGCTCGACGGCGGCGCCGATGTGCTGCTGGTCGAAACCATTTTTGATACGCTGAACGCGAAAGCCGCGTTCTTCTCCATCCAAAAAGTTTTCGAAGAGCGCAACCTGCAACCGCTCCCCTACTCCGCCGCGTCAAACTCGAAACTCCAAATCCAAAACTCGAAAGTCGTTCCAATTTTGGCGTCGGTCACCTATATCCAGGCGGGCAGCAATCGCGGAGTGACGGGCCAGACGGTGGAAGCTTTTTGGAATTCCATTTCGAACGTGCCGCTATTGAGCGTGGGCATGAACTGCGCGCTCGGGCCCAAAGAACTGCGCCCGCTCATCGAAGAGCTTTCGAACGTCGCGCCGATTTATGTCAGCGCCTATCCGAACGCCGGCTTGCCCAATCCGCTGCTGCCGACCGGTTTTCCCGAGACGCCGGAAACGCTGGCGCCGCAATTGCGCGAATGGGCGCAAAACGGCTGGTTGAACATCGTCGGCGGCTGCTGCGGCACCACGCCGCCGCACATCAAAGCCATCGCTGAGGCCGTGCGCGGCCTTCCGCCGCGGAAAGTGCCAACCGCCGAACCGCATATGCGCTTGAGCGGGCTGGACGCGTTGACCATTCGCGGCAACCAAAGCCGAACGAACGCCGCGCCGGTGTCCACGAGCGCTTCCATCAATTTCATCAATATCGGCGAGCGCACCAACGTCGCCGGGTCGCCGAAGTTCGCGCAGCTCATCAAGGCCGGCGATTACGAAGCCGCGCTGGCCATCGCGCGCCAGCAGGTCGAGAACGGCGCGCAAGTCATCGATATTTGCATGGACGAAGGCATGATCGAGGGCGTGCCGGCGATGACGCGTTTTGTCAATCTTATCGCCAGCGAGCCGGATATTTGCAAAGTGCCGGTGATGGTTGACTCGTCAAAATGGGAGGTCATCGAAGCCGGCCTGAAATGCCTTCAGGGCAAAGGCATCGTGAACTCCATTTCGCTCAAGGAAGGCGAAGAGAAATTTCTCCATCAGGCCAAACTGGTCCGCCGTTACGGCGCGGCGGTGGTGGTCATGGCTTTCGACGAGCGGGGACAGGCCGATTCCTACGAGCGGCGCATTGAAGTCTGCAAACGCGCCTACGATTTGCTCGTGCAAAAAGTCGGGTTTCCGCCGCAGGACATCATTTTCGATCCCAACGTGCTCACGGTCGGCACCGGGATGGAGGAGCACGCGAATTATGCGCTGGATTTCATCCGCGCGACGAAATGGATCAAGGAAAATCTTCCGCACGCGAAAGTCAGCGGCGGCATCAGCAATGTTTCCTTCTCTTTCCGCGGCAACAACCCGGTCCGCGAGGCGATGCACAGCGCCTTCCTTTTTCACGCGATCAATGCCGGGCTCGACATGGGCATCGTCAACGCCGGCCAGCTGGCCGTTTACGACCAGGTCCCCAAGGACTTGCTCGAGCTCGTCGAAGACGTCCTGCTGAACCGGCGACCCGACGCCACCGAACGCCTGATCAAGTTCGCGGAATCGGTCAAAAAGAAAGACAAGGTCGAGGCCGTAGAGGACGAATGGCGCAAGGGGACGGTGGAAGAACGCCTGAGCCACGCCTTGGTCAAGGGCATCGTTGATTTCATCGAGGCCGACACGGAGGAAGCGCGCCAGAAATACGCCAAGCCGCTCCTGGTCATCGAAGGCCCGCTGATGGCGGGAATGAATGTCGTCGGCGATTTGTTTGGCGCGGGCAAAATGTTTTTGCCGCAGGTTGTGAAATCGGCGCGCGTCATGAAAAAATCGGTCGCTTACCTGCAGCCGTTCATGGAAGCCGAAAAACGCGCCGCGGTCGCCGCCGGCGGGATCGCCAAGCCGCAAGGCAAAATCCTGCTCGCCACAGTGAAAGGCGACGTGCATGACATCGGCAAGAACATCGTGGGCGTGGTGCTGGCGTGCAATAATTACGAAGTCATCGATCTCGGCGTGATGGTGCCGTGCGAAAAAATCCTGGCGACCGCCCTCGAACAAAAGGCGGACATCATCGGCCTGAGCGGATTGATCACGCCGTCGCTCGACGAGATGGTCCATGTCGCGCGGGAAATGGAGCGGCAAGGGCTCAAGCTGCCGTTGCTGATCGGCGGCGCCACGACGAGCAAAGCGCACACGGCGGTGAAGATTGCCCCGAGCTACACCGAGCCGGTGGTCCACGTCCTGGACGCCTCGCGCGCGGTGCCGGTGGTCAGCAACCTGATCAGTGCGGAGCACAAACCGAAATTCGCGGACCAGATTCGCGAGGAATATAACCGCGTGCGCAGTCATCACACCGGCCAGCAACAAAAGCTCGTCAGCCTCGAGCAAGCCCGCGCGAATGCCGATCAGTTGAAATTTGATGACTTGCCGAAGCCGGAATTCACCGGCGTGCGCACTCTTTCGCCCCAGGCGAAACCCGAAGTTCAGAATTCGAAACTGGTTAATCTTTCCGACCTCGTTCCTTTCATCGATTGGTCGCCCTTTTTCCACACCTGGGAATTGCGGGGCGTCTACCCGGCCATTCTAAACCACGAGAAGCACGGCGAAGAAGCGCGCAAGCTTTTTGCCGATGCGCAGGAGTTGCTGCAAAAGATCGTCAGCCAAAAGCTCATTGAGCCGCGCGGCGTTTACGGGCTTTTCCCGGCCAATCGCGTCGGCGATGACGTCGAGCTCTACACCGACGATTCGCGCAGCCGGGTTTTGACAACGTTCCATTTCCTGCGGCAGCAAATTGAAAAAAACGACGGCACACCGAATCGTTGCCTGGCGGATTTCATCGCGCCAAAACCATCTGCCGGCGGGACGCCGGCGGCACGTTCGCTGGCCGACTATCTGGGCGCTTTTGCGGTCACCAGTGGGCACGGGCTCAAAGAACTGGTGGAGAAATACAAAAGAGATCACGACGATTACAACGCCATCATGGCCGAGGCGCTGGCGGACCGGCTGGCGGAGGCGTTTGCCGAATTTCTTCACAAGCGCGTGCGCGAGGAATGGGGCTACGGCAAGAACGAGAAGCTCACGCCCGGGGATCTGATCGAGGAAAAGTATCGCGGCATCCGTCCGGCCGCCGGCTATCCCGCCTGCCCCGACCACACCGAAAAGCAGATTCTTTGGAAACTGCTCGACGTGGAAAAGAATTCCGGGATTCAACTGACCGAAAGCTGCGCGATGTGGCCCGGCAGCAGCGTGAGCGGTCTTTATTTCGCGCATTCGGACGCGAAATATTTCGCTGTCGGCAAACTGGGCCGCGATCAGTTACTGGATTATCATCTGCGCAAAGGAATGACCTTGCAGGAAGCCGAACGCTGGTTGGGGCCGTACCTGAATTACGAACCGGCAAAACCCAACAGCGGCGCGGGAAGAATCGCTTGCGCCTGCGGACAGGCGCATTAATTCGTCCCACCGACGCGCCCGCCCGGCAGGCTGCCAGCCTGCGAAACGGCAGACAAAGCTGTCTGCGTTACCGGTGGAGCGCGCCGCGCTTCCGGTTAGCTCTACCGGATGCGGTTCCTGGTTTCCAACACCGCAGGCCGGTGAAGAACCTATTGCCGCTGGTTTTTGCTATTTCCATTTCGACGGCTTCTTGAGGGGAAGCAAAAGCCTTAAAAACGACTGCATTTTGGCGCCCTTGTCAAAGGCCGAGCTGAAGCTGCGGTGTTCAAGCCAAAAGTATTCCCAATGGTTGACGCATCAGTGCTTCCGTTTTTTATCTTGACTCTCTATAGAAAGAGAGAATTATCACGTGATAATCCACTCAATCACTCGGGGTTCATACTGACTGTCAACCAAACAACATGCTCACATGAAAACTTCTGTGCTCAAAACCGGTGTCACGCTCGCCTGCGGTCTCGCCCTGGCAAACCAGGTCAAATCGGAAGCCGATTTCTATGTCGCTTGCGGCAATCAAGCCACGGCGCGATATGAAATCTATGATGAATCCGTGACCGACTGGAACAGTTCCAGTGCATTGAAATGGACTTTCCACCCTACCACCGCGAATGGCTGGACTTCGAGTGAGGTGGCTGCTTACTCCAACTGTTCGGATCTAAAGCTGCGCAATTGCGCGAAGTGGGGCAACGTGGTCGTCTCCTGCGCCAGCGGCGGACTGGCCACGATTGCGACATATTCCGGTGGCGCGATGAAATGGGCATTGGATGTCGGGGGCAGCAATAATCCACATTCCGTCGAGTTGTTGCCGAATGGGAACATCGCCGTGGCCGCGTCGGCGGGCGGATGGGTGCGCGTTTACGCCTCGTCGCAAAGCAGCCACAACAGCACCTATGCCCAGTACAATCTCACCGGGGCGCACGCTGTGCTGTGGGATCCGATGCTCAATGAACTGTGGGTCATGGGTGATTCGGTCATCACCACGTTGAAAGTAGGAGGGAGCGATGCCAGCCCCACTTTGACCGAGGATACCGTGCGGCACGGTGCGACCACGTCCGGCGGCCATGATTTATCGCCCTATTACGGAGATTTCGACCGGCTGTGGATGACCATGAACGGGGCGGTGGCCACCTGGAACAAAGCCAAACACGCGTTGACTTATGAATCGGGCGCAGATAATCGCACTTCGGTTAAAGGATGCGGAAATCAGCCGTCGGGTGAAATCGTAGAAACCAAGCCCAACTCGGTGTGCACCCTGGATACCTGGTGCACGCCTTACGTGGATTTCTTTACCAGCTCGGGCGCCACCGATTATTCGCGTCAGCGGACCGGCGCCGCTTTTTACAAATGCCGGCTTTTTACGTCGGATTACCAGCCCGGCCTGCACGCCAATCCCTGCACGGCCACCACTGCTGACGGACGGCTTGAAGTCTTCATGGTCGGCAACACGGGTTATCTTTATCACAATTACCAAACGACGCCGGGCGGCTCCTGGTCCGGTTGGATCGCGCTGAGCACGAGCAATACCTGGAACGTGCTCGCGACTCCGGCGGTGGGTGTGAATCCGGACGGTCGGTTGGAAGTTTGCATCATGGGCACTGACGGAAGAGTGAACCACACCTGGCAGCACACGCCCGGCAGCAGCGCCGCCACGAATTGGGCTAGTTTCACCGTGTTCACGTCATCCGCGACAGCCCTGCCTACGGCGAGAATCGCCATTGGCAATCTGGCCAACGGGCAGCCGGATGTCTTCGTCATCGGCACGGATGGCGCGCTCTATCACAATTATGTGGGGAGCAGTGGCTGGACGGGTTTCACGAGTCTCGGCGGAGCATGGTCGCAGTGGGCCGATATCGCGGTCGGGAACGAAAGCGACGGCCGGGAGGATGTTTTCCTGATCGGCAATACCGGCAATCTCTACAACAACTGGCAGACCGCACCGAATGACGGCACCAATTGGAATGGCTGGAACAACCTGGGCGGCACACTGGGCGATAACGTGCGGACCGCTCTCGGGCGCAATACCGACGGACGTTTGGAAATATTCACCGTGAATGGCGCGGCCTATCATAACTGGGAACTGGCGTCGAACAGCCCCGCCTCGTGGAACGGCTGGAGCAGCCTGAGCGGGACTTGGAACAACGCGGCCAAGCCGATCGTCGCGCCCGACCAAAACGGGGCGTTGGAGCTCTTCCTGATCGGCAATACCGGATACCTGTATCACAACTACGAAAACGGAAGCGGATGGTCCGGCTGGCTCAGCCTGGGCGGCAGCTTCAAACAGAACGTTCAACCCTGCGTCGGTGTCAACCAGGACGGCACATTGGCGGTCTTTTCCACCACCGACACGCAAACGGCGTTGTTCGAAGCCGTGCAAACTTCAGCGAACAGCGCCACGTGGTCGGGTTGGACCAGCCTCGGCGGAACGTGGCAGTGAGGCGAAGGATGGATTCGATCGTGGTTTGCGGCCGCCCCTGCGGTCGCAAACCATGGATCGTTGTGAAAAATCCCTACGGCTCATCCAGAGTATCTGACGTGTTCAAGAACTGAGCCAGGTTGGCAATCTGCGCTTCGGAAAGCGGGCCTCCCTCCTCCTTCGCAAAGCCCGGCATCACTGTGCCGGACTTTCCATGGGCAATCCAATTGATCCAAAAGGCGACGTCGGTCGGCGTCCGGATGGCAAATAAATCGGCCGTTGTTTTCGCGCGATTCTTTCCTTCGTGACAAGCAGCGCAAAGCGCATAGTACAACGCACGGCCGTCTTGTTTTTCTTCCACCGCGGCGAGATGGCATTTGACGCAACTGCCCCGGAAAATCGCCTGCCGATCCGCTTTCGCCAATGCCAACGAACGGGATCGTTCCGCGGCTGGCTGGCGCGGCACGGCCGGAGCGACAATATTGATAGTGACCGCCAGCTGTGCGAAACCCTTATCCGTGTAAATAACCGCGGTCTCGGTCCGCTTCCGGGCTTTGCCCAACAGATTAACCGTGAGAGCAATCTGGCCGTTGCTGCGAGCCGGAACGCTCCACGGCAAAGACGGCAGGTCCGCGCGTGTGCAGCCGCAGGATGGTTCGATTCGTTGGACCACCAGTTTGCCGGATGAAATATTCGTGAAGCTAAA
>Ga0207664_10001849_pt1 | contig 13962 bp, 18 predicted proteins | sample LARL83metaG_FD_184349 | JGI IMG/M metagenome (GOLD analysis project Ga0207664, IMG submission 184349) | Corn, switchgrass and miscanthus rhizosphere microbial communities from Kellogg Biological Station, Michigan, USA - LAR L8-3 metaG... | ecosystem: Host-associated > Plants > Roots >...
GTGGGAGCGCGTCTGCGCGAGAACCGGCGCACGCTATGTGCGCGCCGGCGTCGACGTGCTCCTCGAGCACCTGACCGAGCGCACACGGGCGGTCTTCCTGTCGCACATCACGTCCGAGACGGCGCTGCTCTTGCCGGTGGAGGAGATCGTCGCGCGTGCGAGAGCCGAAGGCGTCGCGACGATCGTCGACGGCGCGCACGCCGTCGCGCAGGTCGACCTCGACCTGACGGCACTCGGCGCGGACTTCTACTCCGGGAATTGCCACAAATGGCTGGGGGCTCCGAAGGGCGCGGGCTTCCTGCACGTGCGGCGGGAATGGCAGGAACGCGTCGACGGCCCGATCGTCAGCTGGGGCTACGACGACCCGAATACGTTCGTCTCGCGCACCGAGCGGCAGGGCACGCGCGACCCGGCCGCCTATCTCGCCGTCCCCGACGCAATCGCGTTCACGCGCGAGCACGACGTGCGCGCGCAGTGCGTCGCGCTTGCGCGCGACGCGCGCCGCGACCTCTGCGCATTGCTCGGCACCGACCCGATCGCCCCGGACGAGCAGATCCTGCAGATGGCGAGCGTCCGGCTGCGGTCACCCGATCCGGAGCTCTCAGGGCGGCTCTTCGACGAGCACCGCATCGAGATCCCGGTGTCGGGCGACCTGCTGCGCATCTCGGTCGCGCCGTACACGACGCGGGAGGACGTCGAGCGGCTGCTCGACGCCCTCCCGCGGGTGCTCTAGAAGACTCCGCAGCCCTGCGTGATGTTGACGCTGAGGAGCGGGCGAAGCTCGGCGCCGTTCTTCGCGGCGCCTGCCGTCGTCTTGACGGGATTCCAGAAGCCGACACCGGTCAGGTTGACCGTTGCACCGAGCGGCTGCCACGTCGGCTGAGGGGCCCCGCACTTGCTGAGGACCGTGTTCCGCGTGGCGACGATCTGGGCGCGGCCGCGTGTCGTCTTCGGCAGGCACGACGGGCTCGGCAGATACGCATTCATGTACGTCGAAGAAGGAACGTCGAAGAGCTGGAAGACGAGCTCGCCGTTCGACGCCAGCCGCCAGCTCTGGAGCACGGTCGTGAAGCCCCAGACCTGCTTCTCGAAGCTGCTACGCGCGGTCGTGATCTTCGCCGGCGCAGTCAGCTTGGCGATGTCGGAGATGCTCGTCGCTGCGGGCGACCAGTGCACGGCCGACTTGCCCGTGTCGCTGAGCGTCATCAACTTCCAGAGCGATCCACCGCACTGTGGGCCGGGGGAGGCGTCCACGTGCGCCCCGGCGGGAGCAGCGAAAGCGGCGGTGAGTGCGGCAAGCGCCGCCGCGGCTGCAAGAACGAATCGCATTGCTCGGACCTCCGAGTTTCGATCGAACGAGCCGCAGGTACGGGCGAATCATCGGCTACGAGCCGGACGGACGTGATGCGCGACGCTCGAAGTAGTTACCCCTCTCGCGGGAGCTCGACCCCCAGGACGCTCAGCAATACGAGCAGCGCGATGCCGGCCACCCAGAGCGCGAGCACGAGCCGCGGCCGCTTGCTCTCGCGCAGCGCCTGAGCCGCGACCTTGCTCCAGAGGATGAGCAGGCCGACGAGCGCGGCGAAGGCGACGACGATCACCGGTGCGAGGTAGACGGCCCGCTCGATGGGCCAGCCGAGCGCGAGGGCGGTGATCGCAACGAGGACGAGCACGACGCCGAGCGCGATCGGGATGCGGAGCCTGCGCACGCTCCAAGGGTACGCTTCAGCCCGTGGACGGAGCCGGCAACTACGACTCCGGCGACGACTATGTCGTCGAATTCCTGGGCTACCGCTTCAGCTTCAACGCGGACGACTTCAGAGAGCGTGTCACGGCAGCCGCCGTCAAGCTCGGCCTCCTCGGAGGGAACGAGCTCGACGACGACGAGACGGCCGACCTGGTCGAGCTCGTGGAGCGGGACGCGATCGAGGATCCCCGCTCGGCGCTCGGCCGCTATCTCGTTCGCCACTGGGACGAGGTCTCCCTCGTCGAGGGCGAGTCGCTCCTCAACTGGCTGAAGCGGCTCGTCTTCCGCGGCGCCTGGCTCGACCATCGCGTCAAGGCCGGGAAGCTCGAGGTCGGTTTCGACGAGACGAGCGCCGAGTTCTCGTACCGCGACCCGCGCGGCGGCCGCGCGCTGCTCGAGCTCCTGCCGACGCCGAGCTGGCACGACCTGCAGTACCGGCGTTGAGCGTTCCCCGCTGGTACGCCGCCGCCGGCCCGGCGTATCTCTGCGCACTGCTCGCGGTCGACACGCAGGTGTCCTGGCACGGCCAGCTCGTGCTCGGCGGGCTGACGTGGGTCGTGCTGCTCGCCGCCCTCCGGCCGCTGCCTGCGCTCGCGCGCGCGCAGGCAATCGGCGTCGTCGTCTTCGCGACCGTCGGCGAGGTGACCGGCTCGCTCATCTGGGGCGTCTACCACTATCGCCTGCACAACCTGCCGCTCTTCATCCCGCCCGCGCACGGGCTCGTGTATCTGAGCGGCCTCGCGCTCGCGTCGCTCGTGCAGCCGCGGCGCCTCGTCGTCGCTGCTGCTGTCGGCGCGATCGGCTGGGGCCTCGCGGGGCTGACCGTGCTGCCGCGTCTCGACGTGGCGGGCGCGATCGGCGTGCCGCTGCTCTGTCTCTTTCTCTGGCGGTCGCGCTCGCGCGCGATCTACGCGGGCGTGTTCCTCGTCGTCGGCGCGCTCGAGCTGTACGGGACCTCGATCGGCACGTGGCGCTGGGCGGCGCACCTGCCGGGCCTCGGCATTCCCGACGGCAACCCGCCGAGCGGCGTGGCGAGCGGCTACGTCTGGTTCGACGTGATGGCCCTGCTTCTGGCGCCGCGGCTCGTCGCGCTGGCTCAGGGCGTGAGGCCTTCGGCCGCCGCCGAGCCCGCTTCGTGATCCAACCGGTCGTGCGGATGGAAGAACCGCTGCGCGATCGCCGTCGGCACGATCGCCGACAGCACGACCACCGTGATCAGCAGCGAGAACTGCGTCCGGTCGATGATGTGCGCGTTCAGGCCGTAGAGCGACGTGATCGTCCCGAACGTCAAGCCGGTGGACATCAGCAGCGTCGTGAACATCGCGTGCGGAGCCGTATACCTTCGCGCGAGCGGGTAGATGCCGACGAACTTCGGCGTCATCTTCGCGACGAAGAGCAGCCCGAGCACGCCGAGGTTCGCCCACAGAGCGCCGGCAGCAACGTTCATGCCGCCTTTCAGGAAGAAGAACGGCGTCAGAAACGCGAATGCGACGACGCGCATGCGCTCCTGCTCGAGGCGATGCTCAACGTAGTGGCTGCTCATCGCGAGCCCGAGCACGAACGCCGGTAGCACCGCCTGCGAGTTCGCTCGTCCGCCGAGCCAGAGGAGCAGGAAGAGCGAGGCATAGACGAGCTTGATCTCGGGCTCGATAACGCGGTCGCCGTAGCGGCCGAAGAACCACGGTGCGATTCGCGGCATGCCGAGGATCAGCACGATCGACACGACCACGAACGGCACGATCCAGATCGTGGGCTTCACGAACAGAACCGTCAGGCCCACGACGGTCGCGATGTCGGTCACGAACGTGGCCGACATCAGGCGCTTGCCGACGAGCTCGCGGTTGAGGCCGGTCTCGACGAGAACCGCATAGACGACGGCGAGGCTCGTGGTCGAAAGCGCGAGGCCGCCGATCTCCGCCTGGCGGCGCGACCAGTCGAGCCCGTAATACGCGAGCAGACCGACAACCGCGAAAGGTGCGAAGAAACTGACGAGCCCGATCGAGAGCGACGCCTTCCACTCACGCCGGAACTGCGGAACGTCGACCTCTGCGCCGGCCTGGAACGTCAGCACGATGCCGGCGAACGTGCCGATGAAGGCGAGCCAGCCCGGCACGCTCACGTCGAAGGCGTTGCCGACGATCACGCCGCCGACGAGCTCGATCAGCGCAACGGACAGCCCGATCTCGACGCTGACCGTCGATGCGAGAAGAATTGTCGCTGCGAGGACTGCTGCAACCGCGATGTCGCTCACGTCTCTACCTCCGGGCTTGACGAATCCGTGGGTAGAGGCCATCAGCGGCGACGCCGCGGTTAGGCGCGAGCCTCATCGCGCTGCAACGGATCGGGACTATAACGCAGCCGGCGTCAACGACTGCAACCCGGCTTAAGCCAGGTCGCCGACTCAGAAGAGCTTCGACTCCGCCGGCGGCGTCGCGCCGATGTGCGCGCGGCCGAGCTTCGTGATCGTGCGGCCGCGGGGCGTGCGCTGGATGAAGCCGAGCTGGAGGAGGTACGGCTCGTACACGTCCTCGATCGTCTCCTGCTCCTCGCCGAGCGACGCGGCGAGCGTCGAGAGGCCGACGGGGCCGCCGTCGAACTTCTCCGCGATCGAGCGCAGGAGCTCGCGCGCCTCGCGGTCGAGCCCCTGCTCGTCGATCTCGAGCAGCTGCAGCGCCTCGCGGGCGATCTCGTTCGTGATCGAGCCCTCGTGCCGAACCTGCGCCACGTCGCGCACACGCCGGAGGATCCGATTCGCGATGCGGGGCGTCCCGCGCGCGCGGCAGGCGATCTCCTCCGCCGCATCGACCGCGATCTCGACGCCGAGAATGCGCGCCGAGCGGTGCACGATCGAGCCGAGCTCGCCCGGGTCGTAATAGTCGAGCCGGAACGTCATCCCGAACCTGTCGCGGAGCGGCGTCGTCAGCAGGCCCGTGCGCGTCGTCGCGCCGATCATGGTAAACGGCGGCAGATCGAGCGTGAGCGTACGCGCCGCCGCGCCCTCCCCCATGACGATGTCGATGCGGAAGTCCTCGAGCGCTGGATAGAGAATCTCCTCCGCCGTCCGGCTCATGCGGTGGATCTCGTCGACGAAGAGCACGTCGCGCGGCTCGAGCGACGTGAGAATCGCCGCGATGTCCTTCTTCTCGACCGCCGGCCCGGCGATCGTACGGATGCCGACGCCGAGCTCCTCACGGACGATGTACGCGAGGCTCGTCTTGCCGAGCCCCGGCGGCCCGGCCAGCAGCACGTGGTCGAGCGCCTCGCCGCGCGCCTTCGCCGCGCTCAAGGCGATCTCGAGCTGCTCCTTCACCCGCTCCTGGCCGACGAACTCGTCGAGCCGCCGCGGACGGAGGCTGCGGTCGAGCTCCGCCTCGTCCTCGGCGAGCACCGGCGCGACGAACGCGCTCATCCCCGCTCCAGCGCCGGCAAAGCCGGCGCCTCCGCTCCTCGGCGTGCTCCGTCGAGCCTACGCACTACGCAGCCCTCCGCAGCGCCTGGCGAACGCGCTCTTCCGGCGTCGCCTCCCCGTCGGTCTCGGCGAGCGCGCGCTCTGCGTCCGCGACCGAGTAGCCGAGCTCGACGAGCGCGTCGCGCGCAACGACATGGTCGTCGACGTCGACGCCCGCGGCCGGTGCGATCGCGGTGACGGCGAGCTTCTCCTTCAGCTCGAGCACGATGCGGTCGGCGGTCTTCTTGCCAATGCCCGGGATCGCCTGGAAGCGCACGGCGTCCTCGCGCACGATCGCGCGCCGCAACTCCTCCGCCGGCGAGCCGGACACGATGGCGAGCGCCACCTTCGGGCCGACACCGTTCACGCTCAGCAGCTGCACGAAGAGCTCGCGCTCGGCGCGCTCGGCGAAGCCGTAGAGCTGCATCGCGTCCTCGCGCACGTGCAGATACGTCTCGATCGTCACCTCGTCGGCGCCGTCGGACTTGCGCACCGCGCTCGGCGTCGCGGCGACGAGGTAGCCGACGCCGCCGACGTCGAGGATGAGCCCCTCGGGCGTCGACGCGATCGGCTTGCCTCGCAAACGGGCGATCATCCGCTCACCCCGCCAGCCGGAGGAGCGGAGGCGAAAGCGCATGACAGATCGCGACCGCGAGCGCGTCGGCCGCGTGGTTCGGCGTCGGCAGTGCCTGGAGCCCGAGGATGGCCTTCACCATCCGCTGCACCTGCGCCTTCTCGGCGCGTCCGTAGCCGCAGACCGTCTGCTTGACGCGCGACGGCGCGTACTCGGTGCACTCGATGCCCTGCAGCGCGGCCGCGACGAGCACGGCGCCGCGCGCCTGCCCGACGGAGAGCGCGGTGCGGGCGTCGACGCCGACGAACGACTCCTCGAGGACGACCGCATCGGGCGCGTGCTCTGCGACGAGTGCCGCCACTCCCTCGAAGATCGTCCTCAGGCGCACCTCGAGCCGCTCGCCGGCCGGGGTCGACCACGAACCGTGGCCGATGGCCCTGAGGCGCCCTCCGCTTTCGTGGACGATCCCGTACCCGCAATTAGCCGTCCCCGGGTCGATGCCGATGACCTTCACGCGAACACGTTAGGCATGAGGTCGGACAACTCCTTCCTCGCAGCCGCGTAGGCTTGCTCCGTGGGGATCGCTGCGGCCAGACGGCTGACACCGGAGCGCCTCACCCTCATCTTCGCCGGCCTCGCGGGTCTCGTCGCGCTCTGGAACGCGGCCACGTATCCGTCGGGAGCCGGCTACGACGCGGCCTCGCACCGCGAGTACGGCGACTTCCTCATCAACCATCTGCGCCTGCCGCACGAGAACGAGACGCCTGAGTACTACTCGCCGCCGCTCTACTACATGATCGCGGGCGGCATCACCTGGATCGGCCGGCAAGCCGGCATGGGCGAGCCGCACAAGCTCGCGCAGCTCCTGAACGTGCCGGTCGTGATCGGCACGGCGCTCCTCGTCGCAGCGCTCGCGCGCCTGCTCTGGCCCGAGCGGCGCTGGGTCGCGCCCGCAGCGGTCGGCTACCTCGCACTCCTGCCGGTGCTCCAGCGGACGGCGGCGATGTACAACCCCGAGTCGACAGATCTTTTCGTGTCTGTCCTCTGTGTCTATCTCGCGGCGCGGCTGCTCGTGCAGCGGCGGTACGGCCGCGGCGCGGCGTTCGCGCTCGGGCTCGCACTCGGCGCCGGCGAGATGGTGCGCCAGTTCGCGCTGTGGACGCTCGCCGTCGTCGTGCTCGCGTTCATCGCGGCGATGTGGTGGCGGCGAAGCGAACGGCGGCAGCTCCTGCTGTCGCTCGGGCTGGCGCTCGCGGGCTGCATCCTGATCGCGGGGCCGTGGTACGGCTATCGCGCCGTCACCTACAAGAACGCCATCTTCGACCGGCCGCATGTCCACAAGCCGCTCTTCGAGCGTCGCCCTGCGAGCTTCTACTTCAGTCCCGGCTTGCCGGACGTCTTCACCGCGCCGTACCGGCCGAACTTCGTCAACCGAGCGGTGCCGCAAACGTATTCGGACATGTGGGGCGACTGGTACGGCGTCTTCACGTGGTCGTGGGCGGATCGCGGCACGCCGGCGCCCGCGACGCGGGCGTGGCTCACGGCGGAGAATGTGTTCGGGCTCCTACCGACCGCGCTCGCGCTCGCCGGCTGGCTGATCCTGCTCGTGCGCTCATTCGTGCGACGGCGCGTCGAGAAGCTGCTCGTCGCGCTCCTTCCGCTCGCGGGCATCGCAGGCTATCTCTACTTCACGGTCAGCTATCCAACGCCGGACGGCGACGTGCTGAAGCCGACGTACATGCTCTCGACCGCGGGAGCGTGGGCCCTCTGCTTCGGCTGGCTCGCCGACCGTCTCGGCGAGCGCGCCCCACGGCTCGTCGCGGGTGGGCTCGGCGTGCTCGCTGCGCTCGTACTGCCGTTTCTTTTCTACAAAGGCATCGTCGGCTGGGCGTGACGAGCGCTGTGTCATGACGGCCCGCAGAGCGGAGGCGGCTCGGTCAGGCCCGCGAACTGATCGAGGCTGCCCATGAACGTGTACCGCTCGATGTCGGGAGACGGCGCCTGGGTCGGCTCCGACACGAGGTTCGGTGCGAGCCGCATGAACCACGGCAGGGTCACCTCGTCCGATTTCCGAGCCTGCGCTCGCACGCCCGGCCGGGCAAGCGCTGCGAATTGACCCTGTGTGCCGCGTTAAGGCGCCGCCGCACCCTCGCGAAGTTGTCGGTCGTACTCGGCCTGGTCGTACTGACCCTGTGATTCGGCGATGAGCCCGTCGGCGCCGATCGTCCACTCCTCGAAGCCGGGGATGCGCACGGCCATGCCGGTCTCGGCGCTTGTGCCGGTGAACGTCCAGTGGTACTTGACGACGTCGTCGGTCACGACGAGGTCGTCCATGAAGACCTCGATGTCAGGGAAGGCTGCGACGAACGACTCCGCGACGCTCGCTATCGGGGCCGGCTCTCCGCCGTTGATGGCGATCGTCCCGCCCGTGGCGTAGTGGGCTGCAACGCGCCTCGGGTCGCGACTGCACCACGCCTCCGTGTAGTCACGCGCGAACTGCTCGATCTGCCGCCGATTGTAGGTCACCTCTGCACGACCCTAAACAGCGCTCACGGGCGAGGCAACGCTTGTCCGCGCCAAGCTCACTCGAGTCGTACTAGAGGAACGAGCCGTCCCGCATCAGATCTTTGTCGCGAAGTTCCTCCGCGTCGTCGCCTCGCCACGCCTGGATCCGCTCGGGAATGAGGCGGAAGAAGGTGTAGCCGACATCCCAAGGCCGTGGATCGAAGTCGGTGGCGCGGACATAGGCGTCCTCGAGCTCGACGTTCTCTCCGACCGGCATCTCCTCCACCCGTGCGTCGATGACGACAACCTGTCCTCGTGTCTGCCCGATTGCAGCGCGGGCTCGGCCGCTTCCAGCGAAGTTGCGACCCGTTTGGCTTGAATGCGTGGTCGTGACGATCATTGCGTCACCGCTCCAGTAGAAGGAGAGCGGGACGAGATACGGCTTCCCGGCGCCGCTCGCAGTCGCGACCCAGACGTCGACCTCTGTCTGCAACAGCTCGAGCGTCTCTTTGATTCGTTGATCGCGCGGCCTCGCCACCACACGATCATCCCATGGACGCCGCCGCGATCCCACGGGAGAGCGTCGTCAGCTACGGATTCGGCCAGGGCGGAGCGGTCGCGCGTGCGCGCTGACTTTCTCGAGGGCTCGCGTGAGCGCTCTCACGTCTGCGTCCGTGAGGTGCTGCGCGAAGTGTCGTTCGATTCCGTCTCGGTGGTAACGCCGCGCGCGTTGGAGCGTCGCGGCGCCCGCTTCGGTGAGGACGACGAGGATCGTGCGGCGATCGTTTTCCGGACGAACGCGCTGGATGAGACCCGCTTCTGCCATGCGGTCGACGACTCGGGTGAAGCCGCTCTTGCTGTAGAGGATCCGGTCGGCGAGCACGTTCATCGGCATGCCGTCCGGCGATTCCTCGAGGTGGACGAGGACGTCGTACCAGCGCTGCGAGATGCCGGCGTCTCGTTCGAGCTCCGCATCGAGAACGTCGAGGAGTGCCATTGCGCTCTCGAAGAAGAGCCGCCAGCAGCGCAGCTGCTCGGGCGAGGGGCTTGACAATGATTGTCCGTCCTGGGATAGTTCGCTATGCAACTGTTTCCTCATGGACAGTTGACGAGCGTAGCAAATGTTCAGGAAAGGAGTGCCGCATGAGCACCATCGCAAAGGAGCGGGCCGAGGCCGGGTACGCGCTGGATGCCGACGAAGGCGAGGCATTCTGGCTACTCGGGATGCTGCAGACGATCAAGATTGGCAAGGACGACGCTGCCGGGAAGTACGGTCTGCTCGAGATCGTCGTCCCGGAAGGCGTCGGATCGCCCTGGCACGTCCATCCCGAGGAGGACGAGTGGTTCTACGTCCTCGAAGGCGAGCTCACGTTCTGGGTCGCGGACACGCGCATGTCGCTGAAGGCCGGCTCCTTCGCTTTCGGGCCAAAGAACGTGCCGCACACCTTTTACGCCGAAGCGGGAGGCGCGAAGGCACTTGTCGGCTTCGCACCGATGCAATTCGAGGGATTCCAGCGAGAGGCCGGCCAGCACGCGCCCGAGCGCGTCCTGCCGCCGCCTGCCGACGGGCCGCCGGATGTCGCTCGACTCACCGAAATCGGCGCGCGCAACGGGATGGTCGTCCTCGGCCCCCCAGGCCCACCGCCTGGACACTGAGGCCGCGACCAGCCGGGAGACCGGTCGGCTGCGCCAGAGTTCGTGAAGACACCCTGAACAGAAACGCCGCAACGGAGGACATGTCTAGGGACGACCAATCATATTCGGCAAGCGGGTGTGCCTCCGGGCAGGCGGTGGCGCCAGCGGGCGATTAGCGGGTAGGCGCCAGCCGCAAGCCACCGAAAAGGAGGGACGAGCAAGATCTGGCCGACGACCGAAGGCCAGCCGCGTGCGGCCCGTAGCGCACGGGCGATGGCAAGGTGGCCGCGTGAATGGCCGCCGGAGGGGTCGATCCACCACACTGCGCGACGCACGTCGTCGAGGGTCAAACCGAGGCGCTCGAGACGGTCGGCACTGAGGTGCTGCCACGCGACGGCCTCCTGCGGCCCGTTCCAATGGGCGGTGATCCAACGGGCGCTGGAGCTACAGAACGAACAATCGCCGTCGTAGACAAGCAGAGGTGCCTTATCCCTTTCCACCAATCGAACCGTAACGCTTCGTCGTCGGGTAGCTGCACCGTGGTATGCACTCGTTGTGCTCCGATTGACCAGACCATCCGTCGAGGATCTCACTCACTTACTCGCGAAGGCGAAGGCAGCAGATCTCTCGTACCCGGAGGCCGGGGCAACGAGGGACTCGCCGCTCCCGGCCGGTTATCGCCTCGACCGCTACGAGCGCCAACTCGCATCAGACGAGACCGTGTTCGAACGAGCAGTCGAAGCGTTGCGCGTCTGGAAAGCCCATGCCGGCGCGGGTGTCGAGATCGTCCCAAATGACGCTCGTGTCACGGTCGGCGCGACGGTGCTGCTCCTCATCAAAACGGTTGGCTTCTGGGCCGCGGCTCCTTGTCGAGTCGTCTACGTCGTCGATGAACCGAACCGGTTCAGTTTTGCCTACGGCACGCTTCCCGGGCATCCAGAACAAGGTGAAGCGGCGATGATCGTTGAACGGAACGAGATCGAAGGCGTGGTCTTTCGGATCGTGTCCTTCTCGCGCACTGTCGATCCGCTCGCCCGCCTCGGCTCGCCTATCACGCGTCTAATCCAGCGCCATGTGACTAACAGCTATGTGCAAGCCCTTGCAACAGCTAGCGAACTTGCGTCTTGACTTGGGCGGGGGCCGGCGCGGCGACAACAACCTCGTTTGCCCGAGTGTTCCCAATGCACCCTGAGCTGCGGACTAAGGACTAACTGGTGGTAACGGTTCGGGTTGCGGCGCGGCTTCTGTTTCCGGCGTAATCGATCGCGGTGAGCGTGAGACTCTGTTTGCCTGCGGGCACTGCGGTCAAGTCGGTTCTGTAGATGTTGCGGAACGGTCGGGCCGCAACCGTAGTCAGCGGCACGCTGTTGAGCGCGACGACGTAATTCTTGACGCCGGTACCCGTGTCGGCTGAGGCGCGCCAGCTGACGGTCACATGGCCGGAAGCGGTCGCCCGGGCTCCGGTGATTCTTGGTTGCGTCGGGTGGGTGTGGTCGAGCCAGCGGAAACGGATCGACATGACGCCGTTTGCGCGGCTGAGCGCGGTGAGGGAGAAGCTGTTCGGAAGCGTGAAGGTCTGCCCGACATTCGTGACGTAGCGGTTCTGTCTGCCCTGTGGAAGCAGATAGTCCGGGAGGAGCGGGTATTGAGGGGTTTCGGTCAGGTCGGGCGCTCCTTCGATCCGGTGCACCTCGAAGCCAGAGGTTGGATTCGTGTTGGGGTCGGTCGCGAGGTAGGCGTCGTTGCCGCTTGCCTCGCGGTGGTCGATCCAGTACTGAACGCCGCTCGTCTGGACGATCAGCGCCTGCGGTAGCGACTCAGGTTGCTCAAGTGCGGCGAGCTCGTAAACGCGCGGGCCGCTGATCTGGGTCGGGTTGGAGATCCAACCCACACGTGCCTTCTGGAGCGCACCGAAGTCGCCGACAGCCGGAACGGCGCCACCGTTTGTTTCTACCTGGGCGCCCATCACGTCCCAGGGGTCGCCGTAGACGTAGTTGCGGCAGAACCGTCTCGCTCCTTTGACGGAGCAGGCCACCGCGCCTGCGTGGCCCATGCCGAAGCTGTGCCCAAGCTCGTGGACGACAAGCGGCGCGTTGATCTGGCCGTTGAGCAGGATGCCGCCGACCTGATAGCTGCCCGAGTACGGGCAGTTGGACTCGGGGAAGAGATAGATCACCCGGTCAAAGCGCGATGGGTCATAGCCAGCCGACGCCGCAAGCGGCGCCAGCTTCGACGGGAGCGCCATCGTCGCAGACACGGTGTTACACACCGGCGGAGCGCTCAAAACAGTTAGCCACGGCGTCTGCTGGTAGCCGATCGAGACGCGCCCAAACGACGCACTGGCGTAGAACGACTCGGCGTCGCGCAGCGCCCCGTCAACCTCTGCGGCCGAGACCGGCTGCGGCCCCCACGTCACCTTCACAACAAGAACACTCAGCGCTCCAACGCTCGCGCCCGCACTCCCTAGCGCCAGCATTGAAATCGCAACGGCACACAGACCCACCACGCGCACGCGCGCCATGCCGACAGTATCGCTACGAGCGGCGAAGGCGCCGGGCGCTCGCCTGCGCGAGCGTCCTGTCGCCCGGCCTCACGGCCCGGCCCTAAAACCGCTGCCGCCTAGCCCGCGACCGCCTCGAGCACCCGCTCGGGAATGTCGAAGTTCGCGTAGACGTCCTGCACGTCGTCGTTGTCCTCGAGCTGGTCCATCAGCCGCAGCACCTTCTTCGCGTCGCCTTCGTCCGCGACTTCGACCGTCGTCTTCGGAAGCATCGTCAGCTCCGCGGAGTCGATCGAGAACCCGGCCTGCTCGATCGCCTCGCGCACGGCGGAGAGGCTCTCGGGCGCGGTCAGCACCTGGTAGGACGATCCGTCCAAAGCAACGTCGTCCGCCCCACCCTCGGCCGCCGCAAGCGTCAGCTCGTCTTCGTCGGTGCCGGCGGCCGGCACGAGCACGACACCGCGCCGCTCGAAGAGCCACGCGACGGCGCCGGAGCCGCCGAGGTTGCCGTCGTTCTTCGCGAACGTGTGCCGCACGTCGCTCGCGGTGCGGTTGCGGTTGTCGGTCAGCGCCTCGACGATCACCGCGACGCCGCTCGGGCCGTATCCCTCGTACACGACGGTCTCGAACGCCGACGCGTCCGCGTCCGCACCCGAGCCCTTCGCGATCGCGCGGTCGATGTTGTCCTTCGGCATGGAGTACGACTTCGCCTTCTCGATCGCGTTCTGCAGCGCGAGATTGTCGGCGGGATTCCCACCGCCCTCCTTCGCAGCGACGATGATCGCGCGCGAGAGCTTCGAGAAGAGCTTGCCGCGCTTCGCGTCCGCGGCGCCTTTCTTGTGCTTGATCGACGACCACTTGCTATGCCCGGACACTGAGCCCCGCTCCCGGCGCCGGCAAAGCCACCGCCGTCGCTCCCTTATCGCGCTCCGCCGAGTCTACGCGCGCAACCGCCTCCCGTACCTGGTTCAGGAACAACTCGTGAATGCGCGTGTCGTCGGTCAGCTCTGGATGAAAAGCGGCGACGAGGATGCGGCCGTCGCGCGCGAGCACCGGGTGGCCGTCGACCTCGGCGAGAATCTCGACCCCGGGACCCGCGCCCTCGATCCAGGGCGCGCGGATGAACACCGCGCGCAGCGGCTCGTCGCCGTGGCCGATGTCGACGTCGGCTTCGAAAGAGTGAACCTGCCGCCCGAACGCATTCCGCGCTGCGCGGATGTCGGCGAGCGCGAGATGGTCGCGGTCGAGCACGATCATGCCCGCACACGTGCCGAAGATCGGCGCGTCGAACCCGCGCAGCGCCTCGTCGAGGCCGTACAGCCGCATCAGCCGCGTGATCGCGGTCGACTCGCCGCCCGGGATGATCAGGCCGTCGAGGCCGTCGAGCTCCTGCGGCAGCCGCACCTCGACGGGTTCCGCGCCGAGGCGGCGCAAGACCGCCGCGTGCTCGCGGAAATTGCCCTGTACGGCGAGAACGCCGATCCGTAACACGGCGCGGATTGTACGTTCGGCGCCGCGTCAGGCGGCGGGCCCGCGGCGCCCGGCAAGCCCGA
>Ga0207664_10001850_pt1 | contig 13957 bp, 14 predicted proteins | sample LARL83metaG_FD_184349 | JGI IMG/M metagenome (GOLD analysis project Ga0207664, IMG submission 184349) | Corn, switchgrass and miscanthus rhizosphere microbial communities from Kellogg Biological Station, Michigan, USA - LAR L8-3 metaG... | ecosystem: Host-associated > Plants > Roots >...
TGATCTCGATGCGGTAGCCGTCGGGATCTCTGACGAAGCACAGGCGCGAGCCGCCCTCGCGCACCGAGTAGGGCGGGCGCTCGGGCTCGATCCCCTGCGCAGCGAGGCGCGCGAGCGTGCCGTCGAGGTCCTCGGCGGTGATCGCGATGTGGCCGTAGCCGGTGCCGATCTCGTACGGCTCGGTGCGGCCGACGTTGTAGGTCAGCTCCAGGCGCGGCATGTCGCCGTCGCCCGGCATGTTCATGAACACGTTGATCGCCTCGTCGCGGATCGGGAGGCGGCCGGTCTCTCTGAAGCCGAGCGCCTCGTAGAACGCGACCGAGCGGTCGATCTCGAGGATGCGGTAGCAGGTGTGGATCAGCGGCATGCGGAGAGCTTCTCAGTATATGAACGGACCAGGGCGCTGGAACACGCGGCGGTGGCTGCGCTTCGCCGCGAACGGATGCCTGAAGCGCGCCTGGAACGACGGCGTCAGCGGCGGCGGGAAGGCGGGCGCGTACGTCGCGCCCCAGCGTCCGTCCCACGCGTTCCAGGAGGCGGGCGTGACGCCGTCGCGGCCGGTCGGGAACAGGCTCACACATCGGTCTTGGCAGCCGCGCGCCGTGTTGCCGACCCACGGAGCGCGGCCGTCGAACGGCGCCTCCGGCAGCGTCGCGTCGGTCTGGCGGCAGCCGCCCTGGCAGCGGTGCGGGTAGGCCGAATGGTCGCCCTGCGCGACGTACGCCAGGACATGGCGGCCGGAGAGCAACGGCACGCCGGGGTCGTAGCGCCACACGTCGGCGTGCGCGGCGTAGTGGACCTCCAGCACGCGTCTGCCGGCGCGGTCGACGATCACCGTGATGCCCTCCCAATCGCCCTCGTGCTCGTCGACCGAGAACGCGTTGTAGCGCAGGAACCACCAGTAGTCGATCGCGACGCGTCTACGCGCGCGCACGACGTGCGCGTAGATCTTCGAGCGCCCGCGCAGGTCGCAGTCGCGCAGCCGCGGCAGCGACTTCGGGCACGTGGCGACGTCCGGCGCCGCGGCGTCCTCGCCCTCCGGGTTCGAGCCGCGCAGGTCGAGGTAGGCGACCGCGGGGGTGAGCTGCGCGACGCTCGTGAACGGCGTGCAGCGGGCGGATGGGGACTGGGTCAGCGGCGGACACGCCTGGATGCCCGGCTCGGCGAGGAAGCGGTCGACGTCGAGCGGGCGCCAGCGCTCGGCCGAGTCGAAGAGCAGGAACGGGCGGAACTTCAGCGCAAGCGCGAGGTCGGCCGCGGGGGAGGCCGCCGCCGTCGCGACAGCGGCCAAAGAGGCCGCCGTCGCCAGGATCGCGATGAGCGCCGATGCGCGTCGCACCATCGCGGCCATCTTCGCACGTCGCCTGGGTAAGCTCGCCGGCATGATCCTCGAACGCTCGATGTCCGACGGCTTCCTCACGAACACCTACCTCGTCGCCGACGAGCCCGGCGGCGCGGCCGTGCTGGTCGACGCCGGCGGGCCGATGGCACCGCTGTTCGACGCGATCGAGGCGAACGACCTGACGCTCACCGCGATTCTGCTCACCCACCACCACTACGACCACGTCTGCGCGCTCGACGAGGCGCTCGAGCGCTTCCCCGGCACGCCGGTGCTGGTTCACGCGCTCGAGCGCGAGCTGGTCCCGCAGGCGACCGGCGAGATCGTGCCCGGCGAGCCGATCCCCTGCGGCGGGCTGCGGATCGACCCGCTGCACACGCCCGGCCACACCGCCGGGATGGTCTCGCTGCTCGTCGGCCACGGCGCCGAGCAGGCGCTGTTCACCGGCGACACGATCTTCAAGGGCTCGGTCGGCGGCGTGCGCGCGCCCGGCCACACGACCTACGAGGACCTCAAGTCCTCGATCATGGACAAGCTGCTCGCGCTGCCGCCGGCCACGGCGATCCACCCCGGCCACACGGACCCGACGACGGTCGGCGACGAGCTGGAGTCCAACGCGTTCGTGCGCATCTGGCGCGGGCTCGACGCGGAGGGCTCGGAGCCCTGCACGGCGCTCGGCGAGCCGGCGACGCTCGTTCTGCTCGGTGACGACTACGACGGCGGGCACAAGGCGTGGGTGCGTTGGCCCGACGGCTCGGACGACATCGTGCCGGGCTCGAAGGTCGAGCGCGGATAGCGCGCCCGCGGCGCCCGGCCGCCTAGGATGGGTCGGGCGATGGCACGCGACAGAATCCCGACCTCCCGCGTGCGCCGCACGGCGACGCTGGGCAGACTGGCCGCCGGCCAGGCGGTGCGGCAGGCCGGCACGCGCGCGGCGAACGTGGCGCGCTCCAGAGAGGACGCGCAGGCCGCGCTCGAACGCCGCCACCTCGAGGCGGCCGAGCAGATCGTCACCGCGCTCGGGACGATGAAGGGCGCGGCGATGAAGCTCGGCCAGGTGCTGTCGTTCCTCGACGTCGGGCTCGTGCCGGAGGAGCATCGCGAGGAGTTCCAGCGCAAGCTCGCCGCGCTGCGCGACGCGGCGCCGAAGGTCTCCTTCGAGGACATGCGCAAGGTGATCGAGGAGGAGCTCGACGACGACCTCTCCGAGCTGTTCGCGTCCTTCGAGCAGGAGCCGATCGCGGCCGCCTCGATCGGCCAGGTCTACCGCGCGCGGCTCCACGACGGGCGCGACGTCGCCGTCAAGGTGCAGTACCCGGGCGTCGCCGCCGCCGTGCGCGCCGACATGCAGAACCTCGGGCTGATCATGCGCGTCGTCAAGCGCATGACGCCGGGGCTCGACGTGAAGGCCGTCACCGAGGAGATCCGCCTGCGGATCGACGAGGAGCTCGACTACGAGCTGGAGGCGCAGAACCAGCGCTCGCTCGCGCGCATCTTCCGCGGCCACCCGTTCATCCACGTCCCCGACGTCGTCACGCGCATGTCGCGCGAGCGCGTGATCGTCGGCGAGTTCGTCGACGGGACGGGCTTCGAGGAGCTGAAGGGCTACCCGCAGGCCGATCGCGACCGCCTCGGCGAGATCGTCTTCCGCTTCTTCTTCGGCTGCCTCTGCCGCCACCATCAGTTCTCCGGCGACCCGCACCCCGGCAACTTCCTGCTGATGGGGGACGGGCGCGTCGCCTTCCTCGACTTCGGCCTCTTCAAGCGCATGAGGCCCGAGGACGTCGAGCACGAGCTGGCGGTCGGCCGCGCCGTAGCCGAGGGCGACGCGCAGGCGGCCTTCGACGAGCTCGCCAGCACCGGCTTCCTGCCGAACCCCGAACGCGTCAAGCCCGACGAGGTGCTCGCCTACCTCCGGGACACCGTCGGCTGGTACACGACCGACCGCGAGCTGCAGCTCACGCCGGAGATCGCCACGCGCGTCGCGATCGAGTCCTCCGATCCGCGCTCGAGCCACTTCCACGCCGTGCGCCACCAGGACATCCGCCCCGAGCACCTCTTCACGGTGCGGATGCTCGTGCTGACGCTCGCCGTGCTCGGCCAGCTGCGCGCGAGAGCGAACTGGCATCGCATCGCGCGCGAGTGGATGTACGGCGATCCGGCCGTCACCGACCTGGGCCGGCTGGAGGAGGAGTTCTACGGGCGCGTCGCCGCCTGAGGCGGGGGATGCGCTGGCGGCGCTCGCCCGCTCCGAGCGCCGCGTCGCGCTGCTGCGACTCGTCGCGCTGGCGGCGCTCGTCGCGGCGCTGTTCGCCGCGGTCGCGCTGAGCGGCCACGTCTCGGCCGGCCGCGTGCGCGACGCGGTCCACGGCACGGGCGTGCTCGCGCCGCTCGCGTTCGTGGCGCTCTCCTCGCTGTTGACGGTCGCGATGTTCCCCGGTCCGCTGCTGGCGGGCGCGAGCGGCCTGCTGTTCGGCACCGCGCTCGGCACGCCGCTCTCGATCGTCGCCGCGACGACCGGCGCCTCGCTCGCGTTCTGCGTCTCGCGCCGCCTGGGCGCGGCCCCGGTCGACGCGCTGTCCGGCCGCCGCGTGCGCGTGGTGCAGGACTTCGTCGCCCAGCGGGGCTTCCTCTCGGTCCTCTACGCGCGCATCCTGCCGGGGATCCCGTACAACGTCGTCAACTACGCCGCCGGCCTGACGCGCGTGCGGCTGCTGACGTTCGCGGCCGCGACCGCGCTCGGCTGCGCGCCGCGCGCGTTCGCCTACACCGCGCTCGGCGGCAGCCTCTCCGACCTCGGCTCGCCGGCGGCGATCGCCGCGTACGCGGTGCTCGTCGCGATGGGGCTCGGCGGCGCGCTCGTCGCGGCGCGCGACCTGAGGACGCGCCGCGCGCTCACACGGTCTGGATCTGGAACAGCGACGTCGTCCCCGGCCGCCCGCTCGGAAGCCCGGCCGTGATGCCGACGCGCTCGCCGCGTCTGACCCAGCCCAGCTCGAGCGCGCGCGCGGCGGCGTCGCGGATCAGCTGCTCGGTCACCTCGCAGCGCACCATCGAGCCCGCCTCGACGCCCCACATCAGTCCGCAGCGGCGGACCGTCTCTCTGCCGGGCGAGAGCGCGTAGATCGGCACCTGCGGACGGTGCGCCGAGATCAGCCGCGCGCTGCGCCCGGACAGCGTCGGCACGATCAGCGCCGCGAGGCCGAGGTCGCGCGCCGCCTCGCAGGCGCCGTGCGCGACCGTGTAGGCGGGGTCGCGGGCGTCGCGGCGCACGCGCTGCTCGTTCCAGCGCTCGTAGGGCAGCTCGCGCTCGGTCCGCTGCGCGATCGCGGCGAGCATCGCGACCGCCTCGACCGGGTAGGCGCCGACCGCCGTCTCCTGCGAGAGCATCACGGCGTCCGTCCCGTCGAGGATCGCGTTCGCGACGTCGGTCACCTCGGCGCGCGTCGGGCGCGAGGAGGCGACCATCGAGTCGAGCATCTGCGTCGCGGTGATCGACGGCCGCGCCAGCTCGCCGGCGAGCGCGAGCAGGCGCTTCTGCACGACCGGCACGTCCTCGATCGGCAGCTCGATCCCGAGGTCGCCGCGCGCGACCATCACGCAGTCGGCCGCGCGGATGATCTCCTCCGCGTCGGCGACCGCCTGCGGCTTCTCGATCTTCGCGATCAGCGGCGTGCGCGTGTGCTTGCGCACCTCGATCACGTCCCTGGGCTCGCGCACGAACGAGAGCGCGACGAGGTCCACGCCAATCGACTCGCCGAAGCGCAGCAGCTCGAGGTCCTCGTGCGGGACCGACGGCAGTCCGCGCGTCGAGCCCGGCAGGTTGAGCCCCTGGCGCGAGGCGAGCGCGCCGCCGATCTCGACCGCCGTGTCGACCTCGGCCGCTCGCACCGCCTGCACGCGCAGGCGGATGCGTCCATCCGCCAGATAGATCACGTCGTTGCTCTCGACGGCCGCCGGCAGGCCGGGCCAGCTGACCGTGATGCGCTCCTCGTCGCCGGGCTCCTCCTCGCCGCACGCGAGCGTGAGCTGGTCGCCGGGGCGCAGGTCGATCAGGTCCTCGCGCAGCGGGCCGATCCGCAGCTTCGGCCCGGGCAGGTCCTGCAGGATCGCGACCTGGCGTCCGACGCGGCCGGCGGCGGCGCGCACGAGCTGGACGTTCTCGGCGTGCTCCTCGCGCGTGCCGTGCGAGAAGTTCAGCCGCGCGACGTCGAGCCCGGCCTCGACCATGCGGGCCAGCGTCTCGGGGTTGCGGCAGGCGGGCCCGATGGTCGCGACGATCTTGGTCCGGCGCACGACGAGGACGGTAGCGCGAGTGCGCCTCAGTCCGCCCACTCGACCACGAGCGGAGCGTGGTCGGACGGTCTCGGGCCTTTGCGGTACGGGCGCTCGATGCCGACGCGCGTGAGCCGCTCGGCGATCGCGTCGCTGACGAGCGCGTGGTCGATCCGCAGTCCGAGGCCCTTGTGGAAGTGGCCGGCGCGGTAGTCCCACCAGGTGAACTGCTGCTCGTCGGGGTGCAGGCGGCGGAACGCGTCCTGGAGTCCGCCGGCTTCGGCGACGGCCGCGAGCGCGGCGCGCTCGGGCGGCGTGACGTGCGTCTCGCTCGCGAACGCGGCGGGGTCGTAGACGTCGAGGTCGGCGGGCGCGACGTTCATGTCGCCGGCGAGCACGAGCTGGGCGCCGCCCGCGCGGATCGCGGCGACGCGCTCGGCCGCGGCGGCGAGGAAGTCGAGCTTCTGGCGGTACCACTCGCTGTCCACGACGCGACCGTTGGGCACGTAGGCGCTGACGACGCGCACGTCGCCGACCGTCGCCTCGACCCAGCGGCACTCGTCTCCCGCCGGCTCGCCCGGCAGGCCGCGAGCCGGGTCGGCGGGCGTCAGCGGCGCGCGCGCCAGGATCGCCACGCCGGCCCAGCGGCCGCCGCTGTGGTCGGCGGCGCCGTACCCGGCCGCCGCCAGCTCCTCGCGCGGAAACGCCGCCGCCTCCGACTTCGTCTCCTGCAGGCAGATCGCGTCCGGCGCGTGCTCCTCGACGAATTCGAGCACGCGCGGGAGGCGCTGCTTGATCGAGTTGACGTTCCAGGTGACGAGGCGCATCAGGGCCGGTAGCGTACGAAGCCGTGCGGCATCAGCACGATCCGTTCCACGAGGGGCAGCGGCTGTGGGTTCAGGGGCCGGGCGGCGAGGCGCGCCCGGCGATCTACGTCGGCAGCGCGGAGGGGATGGCGTTCCTCGGCGGCCCGCCGATCGCCTACGTCGTCTTCACCGACACGCGCGAGACGGCCGAGGTCCAGCTCGACTGGCTGACGGCTCGCGAGGACTGAGCGCTCAGTACGCGGTGCAGCGGGCGCGCGGACGCGGCGCCGCCTTGTAGCGCGCGCCGCCGCCCTTCGTCCACAGCAGGTGGTCGACGCGCTGCGCGGTGAGGTCGGGGCGTGCCGCGACGATCAGCTCCACCGCGTGCACCGCGCAGGCGCGCATCTCGACCTCCTCCGGGCTGGCGTGCGCGATCAGCTCGCCGGCCTCGATCCGCGCGGCGAAGGCGGGGTCGAAGCGCAGGATCCCGTCGAGTCGCAGCACGTGCGGGACGAGGTTGTCGGCGAACATCGTGAGAAGGTGCAGGTCGGCGGAGAAGTCGGCGACGCCGGCATGGTGGAGGTCCGACGCCGCGATCTGCGCGCGCTTGCAGAACGGCACGCGGCGGCCGGCGTACGTCGAGGCGTCGGCGAAGCTGGCCCAGCCGGCGAGCCGCTCGGCGAGCGCGACCGCGCTGCCGGCCGCCGCCTGCGCGAGCGCGAGGAAGCTGCCGCCGTGCTCGGCGACGACGTGCGCGCCGAGGTCGTTCAGCGAGCGCGCGAACAGCGCCATCAGCTCGTGGTCGGCGTCCTGCCCGAGCGTCGCCGCGACCTGCGCCGCGTCGATCGCGCACAGCTCCGCCGCGCTCCAGGCGCCGTGCGCGGCGAAGCGGTCGCGCAGGCCGAGCGCGACCGTCCAGTAGCCTGAGCGGCCGTCGCGCTTGCGCAGCGTCGGGAACCAGCCCGAGCCGAAGTTGATCGCGTCGAGCGTGAGGTGGAACGCGGCGCGCAGCTCGGGCGGACCGGCGACGAGCGGCTGCTCGGCGCTCGCGTCCGGCGCCGTCGGCAGCGCCGCCGCGTACGCGGGGATCGCGTCCGGCTCGATCCTCACGTGCCGTGCGCGCGCCGCGACCTGCGCGCACGCCTCGCGGATCTCCTCGACGAGCGTCACGCCGGCAACCGACTGGTGCCCGCCTCGTGGTCGAGCAGCCAGCGCTTGACGTCGAGCCCGTAGGCGAAGCCGCCGAGGCCGCCGCCGGTGCGCACGACGCGGTGGCAGGGGACGAACAGCGCCGTCGGGTTGCGGGCGCAGGCGCTGCCGGCGGCGCGCACGGCGGACGGATTGCCGGCCCGCGCGGCGAGCTGCGCATACGTCTCCGGCGCGCCCGGTGGGATGCGGCGCAGCTCCTCCCGCGCGCGTGCGAGGAAGGGGCTCGCCGCCTGCGCGACGGGGACAGCGTCGATCGCGGCGAGGTCGCCGGCGAGGTAGTCGCGCGTCGCGCGCGTGATCGAGCCGAGGTCGCGCTTCGTCGTCAGCGCGCCGGCGGCCGGGCGCAGCGCGGCGCCGATCAGCACGCGCAGCCGCTCGGGGTCGTCGGTCCAGCCGCTCGCGAGCACCGCCTCGTCGGAGGCGAGGATCGTGAACGGGCCGGCGGGGGTGTCGATCGTCGCGGTGTGCATCGTTCTCATCCTCTCTGGTCGAGGCTCGCCCACAGGTGCTGGACGGCGTAGGCGCGCCAGGGGCGCCAGCGCTCCGGGTCGGCGGAGCCGAGCCGCCCGAGCGCCTTGCGGACGCCGAGGTCGGTGGCGGGGAAGGCGTCGGGGTCGCAGAGCGCGCGCATCGCGACGTACTCGGCGGTCCACGGGCCGATGCCGGGCAACGTCAGCAGCCGCTCGCGCGTGTCGTCGCGGTCGGCGCCGGGATCGAGCGCGAGCGAGCCGTCCGAGAGCGCGGTCGCGAGCGTGCGCACGGCGTGCGCACGGGCACGCGTGAGCGGCAGGTCGGCGGGGTCGGCGGCCGCGAGTGCCGCGGCGGTCGGGAACGCGTGCGTCAGCGCGCCGTCCGCCGCGAGGCCGTCGGGGAGCGGCTCCCCGAGCGCGGCCGTCAGCCGTCCCGCGAGCGTGCGCGCGCCCGCGACGGAGACCTGCTGACCGAGCACGGCGCGCACCGCGAGCTCGCCGCCGTCGACCGCGCCCGGCACGCGGCGCCCCGGAGCACGCCGCACGAGCGGCGCGAGCAGCGGGTCCGCGGCGAGCGCGTCGTCGACCGCGACCGGGTCGGCGTCGAGGTCGAGCAGCCGCCGGCAGCGCTGCACGGCGGCGGCGAGATCGCGCAGGTCGCTCAGGCGCAGCTCGCAGCCGACGTGGTCGGCGCCGCCCGGCGTCAGGCTCGCGACGCCCGGGCCGTGCGGCAGCGCGAGCACGCGCCGGTAGGTCCCGCCGCCGGCCGGCTCCCACGCCTCGACGCCCGGCACCGCGCGCGCGCCGAGGAACGCCAGCAGCGCGCCCGCGTCGAGCGGCGCGCGATGGCGCAGGCGCAGCGACAGCGGCGTCGCCGCACGAGCCCCGTCGATCTGTGCCCGCCTGGCGGGAACGAGGTGACGCGGCTGGTGCCGTGCGCTGCCTCGCAGGTCGGTCGGGGTCGTCGCGAACACCTCGCGGATCGTCTCGTTGAACTGGCGGATCGAGGGGAAGCCGGCCGCGAACGCGACGTCGGTGAAGGGCAGGCCCGTCGTCTCGATCAGCAGACGGGCGGTCTGCGCGCGCTGCGCGCGGGCGAGCGCGAGCGGCCCGGCGCCCAGCTCGGCGACGAGCTGGCGGTGCAGGTGGCGCTCGCTGAAGCCGAGCCGGCGCGCGAGGCCGGCGACGCCCTCGCGCTCGACCGCGCCGTCGCGGATCAGCCGCATCGCGCGGCCGACCGCGTCGGCGCGCAGGTTCCACTCCGGCGAGCCGGGGGAGGCGTCGGGCCGGCAGCGCTTGCATGCGCGGAAGCCGGCGCGCTGCGCGGCGGCCGCGGTCGGCAGGAAGCGCACGTTCGCGCGCTTGGGGGTGAGCGCGGGGCAGCTCGGTCGGCAGTAGATGCCGGTCGACGTGACGGCGGTCACGAACCAGCCGTCGAAGCGCGCGTCCTTCGCGCGCAGGGCCCGGTAGCACTGCTCGAAGTCCTCGATCACGCGGACGATGATGGCGCGCCCGGCGGTCGCGGACTAGTGGAAATCGGACATCAGGATCCCGTCGACTCCGCCCAGTCGAGCGCCCAGATCCCGTCGCGCTCGACGTGCGCGAGCCCCGCCGGCTCGATCTCGACGAAGCGCCGGCCGCCGAACGCGGTCACGACGGTGTGGTACTCGCCGCGCTCACCGCACGGATGGAACGTGGCCGGGTCGTCGAGGCCGTGCTCGGCCAGCAGCGCGCGCCCGACCGCACGCCCGAGCACGCCCGGGCGGTAGCAGTCGGCGCGCATGCCGGTCACCGTCGCCTCGACTCCGGCCTGCGCGAGGAAGTCCAGCGGCACCCAGGCGTCCTCGTCCGGGCCCGTCGCCAGCGGCGTCTCGAGCCGCAGGCCGACGGCCTCGCACGCGGCGGCGAGCCAAGGCCACTGCTCCGGCTCGATGTCGCCCGTGACGACGCGCTCGACGCCCTCGCCGACGAGCGCCGCCAGCGCGCGCCGGTAGGACGCCTCCCAGCCCTCGCGCTCGATCGCGACCAGCTCGTGCGTCAGTCCGAGCGCCGCCGCCTGCCGCCGCATCACGCCGAGCGGATGGCAGCGGAACGCCGGCCGCTCGCCCGCGGGCGCGAACGTCACCAGCCGCGTGCGCGCGTCGTCGAGGGCCCCGCTGCGCAGGGCCGCGGCGAAGCAGTCCTTGCCGCCGGACCAGAGGACGCACGTCGTCATGCCGGGATCTTCGCAGCGTCCGCGCGGCTGCGTCCCCGGCCAGGGCCGGGGACGCGAACGCGCGACTATATTAGTCTCAGCGTAATCGCCGCTGTTGAATTTAGGACCGTGAGGCTCGTCGTCCCCGCCAGGCCGAGAAGCGATTCCGGGCACAGGCCGGTTGTCCTTATGAACCTCGTTTCATCCCATCTGAACGACAACACGCCGGTCGTCGTGTTGCGTGGGAAGATGATGTGCGCCGGTTCTTCGGCGGTCGTCCTGATTAGGCAGCTGCTGCCCGGGAAGGACGCGAATTCGGCTAGGATCGCGACCCCGACCGCGGCCAAGGCTATGGCCGTTATGTTGGGTAGTATCCCGGAGAACCCTTCGTACTGCAGGTGCCACGGCAGCGTTTCCCTTAGCACCCTCATGTGACCGCCTCTGCAGGTTTCTTCCTTGATCGCCGCTCTCGTGATGTGACCGATTAGCGCTCTGGAGACCTTGGTTATGGTAGCTGAGTGAAAGCTGCCTTCGAACGTCGCGGAGCACAGGATGATGTGCGGCGGCGGTTCACCGACCGGTTCGCCGAACGCGGCTCTGAACGTCACGCTGCTGAAGCTGAGCCTGTTGGCCGACGCGCCGCCGACGCAGACGCCGAGGGTGACTGCGGCGATGAGCAGCGCGAGCAGGAGCTTGCAAGTTCGCATGTGTTGAGCACCTCGTGTCGCAGCCCGGTCCCTCTCTGCATCCGACTGGCGCTCGGGCTGTGCTGTGCCGGCCTCGTGAATGGAGCCGGGCCCCCCTTTCAGCTCGATGCGGGTGCCTGCGCGGCAACGTCGCGGGCGGGCCGGCATCGGCTCGCGACGTCACCGACACACGCGAGACACGTCGATACTACAGGAGATGGTGTGCTGTGTGAATCGGCGTTCGCGTGCGTTCGCGGGCTTCACGGCAGGAACGCCCCGCCTTCCTGCACCACCTCGCCGTCGGCCGTCAGGCGCCCGCCGTCGCGCAGGTCGCAGATCAGGTCCCAGTGGACGGCGGAGGCGTTGACGCCGCCGGTCTCCGGATAGGAGCGGCCGAGCGCGAGATGGACCGTCCCGCCGATCTTCTCGTCGAACAGGATCGCGCCGATCGCGCGGTCGATCCCGCGGTTCGTGCCGATGCCGATCTCGCCGAGGCGGCGGGCGCCGACGTCGGTCGCGAGCGTGCGCTCCAGGTACTCGGCGCCGCGCCCCGCCCGCGCGCCGACGACCTCGCCGTCGCGGAAGGTCAGCTCGACGTCCTCGACCGCCACGCCGCGCGGCGAGGACGGCACGGTGAAGCGGATCACGCCGTTCGCGCTGTCCTCCAACGGCCCGGTGAAGATCTCGCCGCTCGGCATGTTGCGTCTGCCGTCGCTGTTGACCCACGTGCGGCCCTCGACGCGCAGGGTGAGGTCGGTCCCCTCGGCCTCGATCCGCAGCTCGCGCGCCGCGGACAGGCGCTCGATCAGCTCGGCCTGGAAGGCGCCCAGCTCGCGCCACGCGCTGGCCGGATCGTCGCGGTCGAGGAACAGCGCGCCGCGCACGAACGCCGCGAACGCGTCGTCCGGCATGCCCGCCTGCTGCGCGCCCGCGGACGTCGGCCACAGCGTGCCGCACCAGCGCCGGCGCATCCGCAGCTCCGTCAGGGGCGTGCGCGAGCGTGCGATCCGCGCGAGCCGCTCCGGATCCGCGTCCGTCAGCGCACGCGTGTTGAACGGCGCCTGGATCGCCAGGAACGCGTCCGCGCGCTCCGCCTCGGCCTCGGCGATCGAGCCGTAGGAGTCGAGGTGACGCTCGCGCGCGAGCGCGTGGAAGTCCTCCTCGACGCCCGCCAGCTCGGGGCGCAGCAGCGGCCACGCGTCACGCGCCAGGATCGCCGCGTGCAGCGCGCGCAGCAGCGGCGCCGCGAGCGTGGTGGAGCGCACGAGCACCTGCTGCCCCGGCTGCACGTCGAGGCAGTAACCGGTCAGCAGCGCGGCGAAGCGCTCGGTGTCGGCCTCGCGCCAGCCCGTCATGGCGCCTGTACGTCGGGGAACCACTCCGCGCAGTGCTCGCGCAGCACGCCGCGGATCCACGCGCGCTCCTCGCGCGAGGCGACGCGGAAGCGCGCGAGCAGCTCGCGCTGCTGCGAGATCGGCGCGCCCGCGATCTCCCAGCGGACCGCGAGCCGCTCGAACAGCAGCTCGACCGCGCGCTGCCACGCGTCCTCGCGGCTCGCCGCTGGCGCCCCCTCGCCTGAGAGCACGGCCGCATACTCGCGGCGCGTGGCCGGCGTCAGCGACCCCCGCAGCGTCAGCACGTTGCCGTCCGCGTCGCGGTAGTCGCTCGTCGGCGCCGCGAGCTTCTCCCCGCGATCTCGCTGTCGGCTGCGTCGCCCCATCCCCCGACAGTCTGCCGTCCTACGCGGACCACAGCCCGCACAGCGGCACTGCCGCGAGCCGGTCGCCGAATGGGACCGTGTCCGAGCCGGTGTAGAGGATGGCCCCGAACGCGAAGCGATCCCCGAGTCGGTCGCGCAGCAGCTTCAATCCGCGGAAGTCGGCTGGCCCGAGGCTCGCCGCCGCCTTCACCTCGATCCCGACGACCGTCCCGCCCCGTCGCTCGAGCACGAGGTCGACCTCGTTGCGATCCCGGTCTCGCACGTGGTAGAGCCGCGGCGGGTCCTGCTCGACGGCTGCGAGGCGCGCGACCTCGGTGACCGCGAACGTCTCGAAGAGCGGACCCGCCAGCCGGTCGTCGTCGACGACGCTCTCGGCATCGGCGTTGAGCAGGTGCGCCAGCAGGCCGCTGTCCGCGATGTGGAGCTTCGGAGCCTTGACGAGACGACTCAAGCGGTTGGAGTGCCAGGACGGGAGGCGCTGGACGAGGAAGAGCGTCTCGAGCAGCGCCAGGTGCGCTCGCACGGTGTTGGCCGAGATCTCCAAGCCGCTGGCAAGTCGATCCAGCTTGACGATCGAGCCCGACGTCGCGGCGACGGCGCTGAGCAGCAGGCGCATGTTCGCGTGGTCATGGACACGCGCGATGCTCGCGAGATCGCGTTCGAGGACGGTGCTCAGGTAGGCGTCGAAGAAGCGGGCTCGGCGCGGGGCAGACCGCCGGACGGCCTCTGGGAAGCCGCCCGTCACGAGCATCTCCGCGTATGCGCGACGGCCGGTGTCGGCGCCGGCGATCGGGGGTGGCGCCGCCTCGAACAGTGACGCGATGAAGCGAGGCGGCGTCCCGTGCAGCTCCGCCTGGGAGAACGGCCAGAGCCGCAGATACTCGGTGCGGCCGGTGAGCGCGTCCGAGATGGTCGGCGCCGTGAGCAGGTTCGCCGATCCGGTGAGCAGGAATCGGCCGGGCCGCTGATCGAGGTCGACCGATCGCTTGATCGCGAGCAGCAGGCTCGGGGCGCGCTGGACCTCGTCGATCGTGACCGGCGTTCGCAGGTCTGCGACGTACCCGGTTGGATCGGCGACCGCCCGGCGGAGCGTCACATCGTCGTCGAGGGAGACAAGCGAGCGCGGCGGATCGATGCGCGAGACCTGTTCGACGAGCGTGCTCTTCCCGACCTGGCGTGCCCCGAGGACGACGACGACGCGGGTGTCGGCGAGCGCCGTGCGTACGTGCTCGGCGAGCTGCCGCGGCACGAGCGCCGT
>Ga0207664_10001852_pt1 | contig 13953 bp, 14 predicted proteins | sample LARL83metaG_FD_184349 | JGI IMG/M metagenome (GOLD analysis project Ga0207664, IMG submission 184349) | Corn, switchgrass and miscanthus rhizosphere microbial communities from Kellogg Biological Station, Michigan, USA - LAR L8-3 metaG... | ecosystem: Host-associated > Plants > Roots >...
GGCGTACACGTTGCGGGGCTGAAGCGGTGAGCCCTCCTCGATTGCAAACGGCTCGAGCTCGCCACCACACTCCGGACAGCGGGGCTCGAACCTGCCGGCGGCGAGGTCCCGCGGCGTCCGCGGCGCGGGCGTCACCCGCCCGTGGCGATCGCAGCGGTAGGCCCCCTCGCCGTAGACCACCATGCTGCTGGCGAGCACGAGGCGTCCAGCAAACCGCCGAGCCGCCAGCCGCTTCAGCAGCACCGCAGTACCCAGGTCGTTGTGGGACACGTAGTCCGCCACGTCGAGGATGTCCTGGCCCAGGCCAACCATGGCCGCCTGGTGACAGACCGCGTCCACCCCGTCAAGCGCCGCATCGACCGCGGCGGGATCCCGGACGTCGCCCTCAATAAGCTGCGCGCGCGGATCGAGGTAGTCCGGAGGCCCGACATGGGCGGTCGCCAGCAGGGAGTCCAGAACCCCGACCTCGTGGCCGGCCGACACGAGCTCGTCGACGACATGCGATCCGATGAACCCGGCTCCGCCGGTGACGAGGATCATGCGAGCCGACCCTACGTCACGGGTGCTCGAGCGCCACACCGTGTGTGCGCCTTGTTTCGCATTCTGTAATCCCTGCCCTGTTGACTTGTGGCCGTGATCGACGTGATCCTCCCGGCGCTTGACGAGGCGGAGGCCCTTCCCGGCGTCCTCGCCGCGATACCCGGCGGCTTCCGAGCACTGGTGGTGGATAACGGCTCTACCGACGGGACCGCGGACGTGGCCCGGTCGGTCGGCGCCCAGGTTGTGCACGAGCCACAACGCGGGTTTGGCGCGGCATGCTTCGCCGGCCTCACGGCGGCGCGCACGGAGGTCGTGTGCTTCATGGACTGCGACGGGTCGCTGGATGCACACGAGCTGCAGGTCGTGGCTGACCCCGTGCTCGCCGGCACCCTGGACCTCTGTCTCGGAGCCCGGGTGCCGCATCCCGGCGCCTGGCCGTGGCATGCCCGCATCGCCAACCGGGCGCTGGCGTTCGAGCTGCGCCGTCGCACCGGCGCACCTCTCACCGACCTCGGCCCGATGCGAGCCGCCCGCCGTGATGACCTCCTGGCACTCGCTCTGCGCAACCGCGGCTCGGGCTGGCCGTTGGAGATGGTGCTTGGCAGCGCGGCCGCCGGGTGGCGGATCGCCGAGGTCCCCGTCAGCTACCGCCCCCGCGCAGGGGGACGATCAAAGGTCAGCGGCAGCGTCCGCGGTAGCGCCCGGGCGATCCGGGAGATGAGCACTCAGCTGGTCACCGCGACCGGTGGTCTGAACACGAGAAGTCGAGATCCGCGAGACTACGCGCAATGACCGACCAGTCCGATCGTCTCGCGGCGCTGCTCCACGAGGCTGGCGAGACCCACCATCTCGTCTATCGCATCGTTGACGGCGATGATCCGGATTGGGCCTCCTGGTACGCCGACTGGCTGCTGAACCTCTCCGAGCTGCCGCAGATCCTCGGACACAAACCTGTTCGCAGCGAGCTGGTCTGGCTTCTCGTGTCTCTCGACAAGGACTACACGACGGCGAGCCCGGACCTCCCGTGGCCGCAGTGGTACGCGGAACGGATTCTCGCCCACTTCGAAGCCCGGGCCGGGTAAGCCACGGGCGGCGTCGAGTCTGGCGCTATCTAGCCCCGGTCGGGGTTGGGCAGCATGATGTCGCGGATCGTTGGCCACGAGGTCGTGGTCGGACGCGATGAACCCGCGCAGGGTGCGCACGGTGGCGCCGTAGCCGTCGAACTCGTCGATCGCCAGGCCATCGTGCGCGTAGGCGTAGCGAAACTCTGCCACGCACTTGTCATCGGCAACGGCGATCAGTGCCATCTCTGACCACGCAAGGACCACCTGAGGCGAATCGGCGCGCCGCGCGCTCCACCCTCCTCGGCGGTGTTCGCACCATCTGCCGATCCAGGCGGTCATAGCCCGACGAGGACCCGGGCACCTTGGTGGCAAACGCCCCGCAAATGGCCCACTCGAATTAGACCCAGAAGAACTGGCAACCCGACCAAGCAAAGTGGGTGGTGCCACAACGTCCCACAATCATTGCGCGCCACAGGCGCGCCGCGAAGCGCCCGAAACATCCTTATTTGCAGGAGTTTTGTAAGGGTGAGCGAGGGGACTCGAACCCCCGACCGCCTGGACCACAACCAGGAGCTCTACCAACTGAGCTACGCCCACCGTGGGATAGCTGAATCTACCAGCGGATCGGTGCGAGGCTCACGCCCCCGGCGCTTTCCGTGCTGCGAACCTGACGGTCACACGTCCAGATCAGCTGATGGGGTCGCTTGCGGCTCGCCGCGGGCTCGGGGTGGCGCGTAGCGGCGCGGGCATGAGGGCGGCGCCGGCGATGATGAGGCAGAACGCGAGTACCCGCGCGGTGACTCCGACGCCGCCGGAGCCGATCGAGTCGCCGAAAACGAGGATTCCGCCGATGATCGCTGCAAGGTTGGCGGCCACCGAGGTGATCGCGATCACCTCGATGGCCACGCCGAGCTGGAAGCTGCGGGCGGAGGCGTAGAACGAGATCACGAACGAGATCGCCGCGGTGAGCGTCCATGGGCTGATGAGGCCGAATACGGGACCTGGCGCAAGGCTGAGGTACTTGATCGCGATGTCGCAGACGCCGAACAGCACTCCAGCGGCGATCGCGAGCAGCAGCGCTTCCTCGCGGGGGGCGATGCTGCGGTGCGACGAGATCCGCATGAGCCCGGCGCAGAGCGCGAAGACGGTGCTCTCCACCGTGATCAGTGCGGCGAGCGAGTAGTGAGGCGAGCCTTGTGCAGTGCCGGTGAGCCCGATGAGCACCAGCCCAGCGGCCGTGATCGTCAGGCCAACCCATTGCCGTGGGCCGAGGTGAAATCCGAACCACCGCTCGGCCAGCACGGCGAGGAACACCAAACCGCCGGAGAGGACGGCCTGCACGGTGGACAGGGGAGCGAGGGACAGCGCCCCGACGTGCAACACCCAGGCACCAAGCGACACGACCCAGCCGACGGCAAACCATTTGGAGCCAAACAGATCGCCGGCGCTTCGCAAGGGATGGCGCACGCGTATCGGAGGAGCGAGCGCAGCACCGCGCTGCTTGAAGAGCGAACCCAGGTTCGTGCCCAGTGCCGAGGCGAGCGCCAACACCAGCCCGAGGATCATCGGATCTGCTTCAGAGTCGCTTGGCCGCGATGCACCATGGCATGGCCCGTCGCTGGGAGTGTCAGGACGGCTGGTCTGGCGGGTGGTAGCGCCGCCGGGCGTGCGCGGCGGCGACCCGGGCGCGGGTCCGCGCCGCGGTTTGAGCGAGGTCGTGCCGTCGGACTCTGGATGCCGCCTCTTCAACAGGACTCGTGTTGTGGGCGTCGAGTTCGCGCCGGTTGCGGGCCGCGACCAGGCGAAGGATGCGTCGGTGCAGGTCGCTCACAATCGCGCTCCGCCCGGATCGGGAACCGGGAGCGCGATGGCGACCGCCTCGGGCAGCGAGTGAGGAACATCCTCGAGCCTGAAGACCCGGAACCCGACGATGCCTTGAGCGCTGGACGGCTGCGGTGGCTCGCCGCACTCCGGGCAGACCACCAGATAGGCCTCGGCGGCGCGAGTGAAGCGCAGCCGGCAGCGCGGGCAGCAAAGGTGGGTCATGAGCGTGACCGGGCCGGGTTCTTGCCGGGCAGACCGCGGCCGCACCCTGGACAGACGCCGTCCATCACCGGGTCCACCGACCGGTCCTCGTCACGCTCGAAGTAGACGCGGTGGCGCCCGACACCGGACACGCGCAGAACGTGCCCGCACTCCGGGCAGCTATAGGCCCGTGGGTCGGGTCGAGATGACGGCGCAGGCTGTTCGGCCGGCGCGATCAGCGTGCGCTCACCAGCACCGCGCGATCTCAGTGTTGCGGTGGCCATGGCCAACCGCCTCTCTGCCCCTCTGACCGAAGAGTCGCCCGGAAAGCGAGAGGGGCTTGGAGCTCGCAGAGCGCGCCAGTGACCCTACCACGTTCCTGCCTGCCCACTGGGGATTTACCGTCGCGTTCGCGCTTCAGTCGGAGTACAGTCCACAGGTGCTGGCCCTGCGGCCACCCTCCTGAGCCCCAGCCCGAAAGCCACCGACGACGCGCAAGCGTCCCGAGGCGGGGAGCCGGGGCTACGGGTAGCGACTGCGGGGCCGGTGCTATTGGGCCCACTTTTTCGGCCGGCCTGGACGTCAGTGGTGTGAATCTCGCCCACGGGCGCCGGGATGGGAGTACTGTCGGGCGTGGTGCTGGCCCTGCGGCCAGAGCTTTCGCTTCTACCGGCGTCACTCCACCGACTTGGTGGCTTCGCCCCTACCCGTTGAGCCTGAGGGCTTCCCTCCGCGCCTCGGCAGCGAGAGAAGGGTCATGCCACGCCCCCTGGCGAACAAAATCGGCCGTCTTGTGGGCGAGGGCGAGCCATGTCGATAGACGAGCTTCGGGACTGCGACGAGGTCAAGGGTCTGATCGCTCGGGGCCGTGATGTCGGAGTGCTCACCTACGCCGAGATCGTGGACGCCACCGCAGAGCTCGACCTCGATGACAGCGACGTCGAGGCCTTGCACGCCACGCTTGAGCGCTGCGAGATCGAACTGGTCGAAGACATCGACCCGGCCACCACGAGCAGCGCGAACGTCCAGCGCGCGCCGGACAAGCGGGCGCGTCGCACGGCGCCGTTGGATCTCCGGCCACAGATGACCACCGACGCGCTCCAACTGTTCTTCAAGGACGTCGGCAAGGTGCGGCTGCTGACCGGCGCCGACGAGGTCAGTCTCGCGAAGCAGATCGAGGCTGGCGACCGCGCCGCCAAGCAGAAGATGATCGAGTCGAACTTGCGTCTCGTCGTCTCGATCGCCAAGAACTATCGCAACCAGGGGCTGCCGTTCCTGGATCTGATCCAAGAGGGCACCATCGGCCTGGTCCGCGCGGTCGAGAAGTTCGACTACCGCAAGGGCTTTAAGTTCTCGACCTACGCCACGTGGTGGATCCGCCAAGCCGTCGCGCGAGGGCTCGCGGATACGGGGCGCACCATCCGCCTACCGGTCCACATCGTCGAGCAGGTCAACAAGATCGCCCACGCCGAGCGCAGCCTCAGCCCATCGATCGGTCGCGACCCGAGCGCCGAGGAGATCGCCGATCTCGTCGGGATCACTCCTGAGAAGGTCGAGGCGATCAAGCACTGCACCAGAGCGCCGGTCTCGCTGCAGAAGCCGGTCGGCGACGAGGAAGGGTCAGAGTTCGGCGAGCTGATCGCCGACCAGCGAAGCGAGTCCCCCTACGACCTCGCCGTGGCGACGATCACCCACACAGCGCTGTATGACGCACTTGACGGCCTCACCTACCGCGAGCGCCGCGTCATCGAACTTCGCTACGGGCTGGACGGTCAGCACCCGGGCACTCTGGATGAGATCGGACGTCGGTTCAACGTCACGCGCGAGCGAATCCGCCAGATCGAGAAGCACGCCCTCCACAAGCTCCAACACCTCCCCGAGACCCAGCAGCTGCGCACCGAGATCGAGAGTGCCCCGGTCGAGCGCCGCACCCTCGGGTCGGGCCCCTAGTCGCGTGAGCGGGTGAGGCGAAACCAGACCCGGGTGCTGCCATCAAGGACCCCCCAGTCGTCGGCGAGCTGGTCGACGATCCGCAGACCCCAGCCGCCGTGAGCGCCGGGCGTGGGGTTGGGCGGGACCGCGACATTCCCCTGGTCAGACACCTCGACGCGTACCCCGTCTGATTCAACGTCGATCCGCAGCCGGATCGCGCCGATGCCGTGCAGCAGAGCGTTGTTGACCAGCTCGGAGACCAGCAGAGCGGCGTCGTCGCGCTGCTGGGTGCCGAGCATGGCCGTATGCTCGTTCACGAGCTGCCGAGCAATGCCGGCCGACATTGGTGAACGCGCCAGCTCTCGGTCGACCATGGTCAGCTCGCGCTCCCCTCCAGGGGCAGCTTTCCGTCGGGCTGCACCAGTTCGATGAGACGACGTACCTGCGATGAGCCTCGCGTGACCGCGAATCCCCCACCGTCGCGAGAGGCCTGCTCAGCGGCTTCCAGGACCACGCGCAGGCCGCTCATGTCAATGAACGAGAGCTCGTCGAGGTCGAGCAGGACCGGCTCGCGGCGCTCGCGAAGCCGGCGCAGCGCCTCGCTCAAGCTGGGTCCGCTGGCCAGATCGAGCTCGCCCCGCAGGCACACGCGGATCCGCCCAGCATCCGGCGCCTCGATGATTTCCAGCCCAAGATGTATGTCGCTCAACGCGCATGCTCGTTCGTGAGGGGGGCGAGCGGTCGAACGAGGCGGCGACCCGCAACATATGTCGCGGCAACGAGCCGGGGCGGCGAGCGAAGGCGCTCCTTCCCTCACGGTACTCCTTTACCTCACCAAATCAACCCCCTTGAGCAGATCCCTGCTTGCAGGAACTTCCTGTAGCGCCCCCGGCAGGATTCGAACCTGCGGCCAACGGATTAGAAGGCAATCCTACGGGGTCACGAAACGTGCTCGAGCGGTACCAAATAGCCAGGGTTGCGGGTGTTTCTCATGATCGCTGACCGGCGGCCTACCCGCCGCGGCGAACCCAATGTTCGGAGATTGTTCGGACGGTCCCCTCGGCGATGACACCGTCAGGCGGAAATCCGGCGATCCGAGCTAGCCACTACTCCTCCGAGCTGCTCGCGCTGAGCAGCCGGAACCCTCGCCTCGATCGCCGTCGCCGGTGGGCGTGCGCCGAGCGCAGGTGATCTCCCTCAAAGGGCTCTTGTGCCGTCACGATCAACCTGGCGCGACAGGTATCCCCACGCCCCGAGAAGGTGCTCGTCGGCTTCAGTGTGCGCGTAGACCTCTAGCGCCTCGTCGCGGGTCAGGGCCCCATCTCGAGGATGTGGGTGCGGTAGTTGAGCCCAACGCACACGATCGCCCCCGGCGACAGCACTGGTCGCATGAGCAGCTCCTCCGCCAGCGGCATTGCCTCCCGTCCGTCGGCGTGTGCAGCACGGCCAGCTGGCTCGCGGAGCAGTTCGCCGACACCGGCGTAGCCCTCGGCCGCCAACGCCCTCGTCACCACAACGACGACAGCCTGTGTGCCTGCGTCGGTGCGATCGTCGCAGGCCGCGTCAGGCCGCACCTCGCGCCGCGACGAAGGTGCTGGTCTGCGTCTGGTGCGCGTCGAGGTGCGCCTCAACCTGGTACATGTCGGCGAGCGTGAGCAGCGGCGTGTCCTGTGCGGAGAACAGGATCGCCCGCTCGTCGGGTGCCTCGTTGACGTGTTCGTGCGTGGCCCAGCTGGGCAGGACGAACATCTCGCCGGGTCCCCACTCGAAGCGGATGCCGTCGATGATGGTCGCCCCGCGGCCCTCGTAGGCCGAATAGACCCAGCGGCCGGTGTGTCGGTGGTAGGACTTGAGGGAACCTACGCCGTCGCTACGACAGCACCCGCCGTGTAGTCACAGCAGCGTTCGGACGCGACCATCGACGCGGCGGACCTATTCGAGGCTGACGGCAGGGGTGGCTCTCAGCGGCGCGCGTTGAGCCCGGCTTGTGACGAAGTACGAACCCCGGTCTTCGCACGGGGTCGCCGCCGCGCGCCAGTGGCGGATCAGCGCGCGCGATAGGTCGAACGGCGCCAACAGGTTTGCGGCGGGAACGAGCTCGTCAGCCTGCGGCCAGGGTAGTTCCGCGTCAGCCAGGCCCTCCTTTCGGAGGCCTGTCCGCACCCTCCACAAGGAGCATTGTGGCTATCGGGCCGTGTCGCTGTGAGGCCCCTCTGCTTACTTCGGGCGTTACGAGCGACAAGCGCTACGGAGATCGGAGGCGAGATGAATCTGCTGTCGTATGCGAGCGGCTGCTCGACGGTCCCGTTGCTCGGGGAGACGATCGGGACCAACCTAGACAGGACCATCGCCGCCCACCGGGACTCCGAGGCGCTCGTGGTGCCATTCCAGGACGTGCGGATGACGTACGCGGAGTTCGGCGCGGCCGTCGAGCAGCTGGCGCGAGCGTTCGTCGGCAGAGGGTTTCGGCGCGGCGATCGAGTCGGCATCTGGAGCCCGAACTGCGCCGAGTGGGTCCTCGTCCAGTACGCCGCCGCGAAGGCAGGACTCATCCTCGTCAACCTCAATCCGGCCTATCGCACCGCCGAACTCGAGTATGCGCTGCGTCAGTCGGGCTGCCGGATGCTGATCGCGGCACAAGCGTTCAAAAGCTCCAACTACCCGCAGATGGTCGCCGAGGTGGCGCGGAGATGTCCGGAACTTGAGACGACGGTGCTGCTTGGTAGCCCTCAGTGGGATGCGCTCCTCGCAAGCGCCGAGGCCGGGTCGCTCGAACAGCTACACGCGCGCGAGGCTGAGGTGCAGTTCGATGATGCGGTGAACATCCAGTACACGAGCGGCACCACCGGATTTCCGAAGGGCGCCACGCTGAGCCACCACAATATTCTCAACAACGGCTTCTTCGTCGGCGAAGCGTGCGGGTACACGTCCAGCGATCGCGTGTGCCTGCCAGTCCCGTTTTACCACTGCTTTGGCATGGTGATGGGCAACCTGGGGTGTACGTCTCACGGCGCCACGATAGTCGTGCCGGCTCCCGTCTTCGACGCCGCGGCGACGCTGAAGACGGTGCAGGACGAGCGTTGCACCTCGCTGTACGGAGTACCGACCATGTTCATCTCCGAACTCGAGGAGCCAGATTTCGCCAAGTACGACCTGAGCAGCCTGCGGACGGGAATCATGGCAGGATCGCCCTGTCCCGTCGAGGTGATGCGGCGCGTCATCGCGCAGATGCATATGTCGGATGTCACCATCTGTTACGGCATGACTGAGACTTCGCCGGTGTCTACACAGACTGCGTGTGATGACTCGCTGGAGAGCCGTGTAGCGACGGTTGGACGTGTTCATCCGCATCAGGAGATCAAGTTGATCGATCCTGAGACGGGCCGGAGCGTCCCGCGCGGGCAGGCCGGTGAGCTGTGCACACGCGGTTACAGCGTGATGCTTGGCTACTGGAAGGATCCGGACCGGTCGAGAGAGGCCATCGATTCCGCGCGTTGGATGCACACGGGTGACCTCGCGACCATGGATGAGGACGGATACGTGCGCATCGTCGGCCGCTCCAAGGACATGATCATCCGAGGAGGCGAGAACGTCTATCCGCGCGAGATCGAGGAGTTCCTACACCAGCATCCGGATGTAGCGGACGTTCAGGTGGTCGGGATTCCCGACCCGCGCTATGGCGAGGAGATCGCCGCTGCAGTGATCCCGCGCAAGGGTGCGACGGTCGATGGTCAGGCGCTGCGTGACTTCTGTGCGGGCAGGATTGCGCATTACAAGGTCCCTCGTTACGTGCTCGAAGTTCAAGAGTTCCCGATGACCGTGACTGGCAAGGTGCAAAAGTTCAAGCTGCGCGAACAGGTGGTCGCGGAACTCCAGCTCGTGAGCACCGTCGTGGCGAATCTGTGACAGCGGAGCGCCGCCGCTGCGGCGCTCCGACATGACAACCGTCCCCGCCGGCCATGCCCGGAGGTTTGGCGCGGCCGTCGGGGACGAAGGGCGCTTCTCTGTTCGCCGCTAGCTCACAGCCGAGTCGGCTGGACTGGTGATGCCTGAAGCGACGGGTTTGAGGAATCCGACGACGTTCGCGTCGATCTGGTTGATGATCGATGAGCTTGAGGGTGGTCCTGGCTGTGGGCTGTAGTTGACCGTGGGAGTTAGGCCGCCGGTGTCGATTGCGCCGACGTTCAGGCGGGCCTTGGCGATACCGGCCCGGCTGAGATCCCCGTCTTCGATGGCCTTCTTGAGGATCGCCGCCACCACCCGCGTCTGCGCATAGGCCCAGGTGAAGTAGATACTCGGTAGCTGAGTCGGCGCGTAGTGCCTCCACGCCGAGAGCATGGCCGGCATGCCCGGAACATTGTTTCCCCAGGGTGTGGCGAAGCTCATCACGTACGTGCTCTTGGCGAGCGCGTCGGCGATCGGCGTCGGCTTGGCGTGAAGCGCGCCTGTCGCGGTCATGAGCGGCTCGAGCCAGGACGGTCCCTGGAGCAGGTAAGTAGGCGTGTATCCGAGCGAGGCGGCGGTGCCGACGATCGGCCCGGTGGCGTTCGGAAGCGCCGTAATCACGACGATGTCGGCTCCGGCCGCCTTCATCTTCTGAACCTGTGCGGTGAAGCTGGTGTCGCCGAGATTTTCCGGGGCTTTGGCCACGAGTTTGATCCCGTCGTGTTTGGTGGCGGCCATTGCACCCCGCAGGCCGTCCGCCCCATACTCGTCGTTCTGGTAGATGATCCCTACCTTCGGGGCGAGGTGCTTGACCGTCACCAGGTAATGCAGGCCGTTGGCGATATCCAGGGCGTACGGCGTTCCCACCGGCGCCAAGATGGGGTCTTTGCTCCACGCCGAGTCCCACGACAGCGGTGCGGTCACCAATTTGGCGGCGTCAACTTGCGATTGGATGGCTTTGGTGGTCGGGCTTCCGAATGACTCAAGCACGGCGATCTGTTGGTTGATCGCGGCGTATTCTTGGACGTGGCGCTGGGGCACGTAGCCTGCGTCCTTGAACAGCAGGCTCAGTTTCCAGCCGTCGATCCCGCCGGCGTCGTTGATCGCCGCGATTGCCGTCTTGGTCCCGCTCAGGGCTGCACTTCCGAGCGGCGCTGCGGGACCCGTGATCGCGCCGATGTTGCCGATCGTGATCGTCTTGGTCGAGGCGTCGACTCCGGGGCCGGTCGTGATCGATGCCGACTTCGCGCTCGCGGCGGCAGAGCTCGACTTGGAGCTACCGCCGGTGCCGCAGGCTGCAAGCGCCAACGCTGCCGCAGCTACGAGGGCGAGCACGCGTCGAGGGTGATTTGAGGTCATTGTTGATCCTCCGGTTTTGTGGTGGCCGCGGTCATGCGTCGAGGCGGATCGCCTCGCTGCTCCGGCATCGATCCCTCGGAGCAGCCCAGACGCCGCGGGATGCGCCGGGCGAGACCCATCAGCCCTTCGGGCTGGACGACGAGGAAAACGATGATCAGGACGCCGTAGACGATCGAGGCGAAGTCGGTTGCGGAGAGCCCGCCACCGCCGTTCTGGCTGACGAACGAGAGGTTCTGGATCACGTCCGGAAGTCCGAACACGACGATCGACCCGAGGATCGGCCCCATCACGGTGCCCATACCGCCGACGATGATCGCGGCGAGGTACTGGATGGAGATGGTCAGGCTCCAGTCGCCGGGCTGTGCGAACGAGATGAACGAGCCGTAAAGGGCGCCGCTCACTCCGGCCAGAAACGAGGAGATCACAAAGGCGGTGACCTTGGTCCTCGCCAGGTTGACCCCCAAAACGGAGGCAGCCAGTTCCCGCTCCCGGACCGCTTGCATCGCCCGACCGGTTCGAGTTCGGCTGAGATTCCAAACGAACAGCGCCGACAGCGACAGCAGCAGCAGCCCGAGGTAGTAGTAGAGGCCGTTGTGGTCGATCGTCAGCCCTCCGAGGTTCAGGGTGTTGCCGGCGGAGAAATCGAGCCAGTTGGCGAAGTGCACTGTCGGCAGGGCCCTGCCCTCGGGGCCGCCGGTTAGCGAGGTGGCGTTGGTGAAGACGTTCTGGCCGATGTAGACCAGCCCGATCGTGACGATCGCCAGATACAGTCCGCGAAGTCGCAGCGCCGTCGGTCCGATCAGCGCGCCAAACATCGCGGCGACCACCCCGGCGGCGGGAATCCAGAGGACCGCATTCCAGCCGTGGTCTGCCCCCAACACCGCCGCGGTATAGGCACCCACGCCGAGGAAGAACGCCTGGCCCAGCGAGACCTGCCCGGCGAACCCGGTCAGCACGCCGAGCCCGAGCGCGCCGATGGCGCCGATCACGATAAACGTCGCCGTGCTGAGCTGACCTTCCGAGAGCCAGAACGGCAGCAGCACCGCCAGTACCCACGCACCACCCCAGCCGAGGGGCGCGCGCCCGCGCCGGGACGGGTCGGCCCGTACGCCGCCGGACCCGTGGGTCGAGCGAGTCCCCGGAAGCGGTTGCCGACGCGTCTCGACGGTTGTCGTGCCCAGCTCTGTGACCATTACAACCGCTCCGCTGGACGGACTCCGAACAGCCCGTATGGTTTCGCGAGTAGGACGCCGATCATCACGATGTACGGCGCGATCTCGTAAAAGTTGTTGCCGAGCCACGAGGGGTCGTACCCCTGGGCGAGCACCTCGATCAGGCCGATGAGGATCCCGCCGACCACCGCGCCGACCGGCGAGCCGAGACCACCCAGAATGATCGCCGGGAATGCGGTGAGGGCGGACTCGCCAAGGCTCGGGTTCGGCGAACTCGGGTAACCGGACAGGAACAGTCCGGCCAGGACGGCTAGCGATCCGGCGATCGCCCAGGTGAGCGCCTGCACGCGCGCGACCGGAATCCCCACGGCAAGTGCGGCCTCCTCGTCAGACGCGGTCGCCCGCATCGCCAATCCGTACCGGGAGTGCCGGTCAAGCACGTAGAAGGCCGCCAGTACGACCGCCACGAACACGATCGCCCACAGCTTCACCCAGTCAAAGACCAGCCCTGCGGCGTGCAGCGCTGTGGAGCCCCAGGGATCGCCGAGCACTCGCGTGCTCGATCCGAACACCGCATCCACCCCTGAGGTGAGCGCCGTGCCCAGTCCGATCGTGATCATCACTACCGCGAAAATCGGCCGCTGGGTCGCTACCCGGCGCAGCAACAGCAGCTGGAACGCGACCCCCGACAGCGCCAGTGCCACGATCGCAATTGCCACCGCACCGAAGAACGGCACCCCCTCGTTGACCGTCAACCAGGAGATCACATACGCGCCGGCCAGCAGCATCGCTCCCTGCGCGAAATTGATGACCCCACTCGAGCGATAGATGACCGTGAACGCGAGTGCGATGAGCGCATACACACATCCGAGCGAGAATCCCTCGAACAGCAGTTGCCAGAACTGAGTCACGCCGCCTCGAGTCCCTCGCCAAGGTACGCACGGATCACCCGCGGGTCACGCTGCACGACAGCCGGGGTATCGCACGCGATCACACGCCCGAAGTCGAGCACGAGCACCCTGTCGGCGACGTCCATCACCATCCCCATGTCATGCTCGACGAGCAGGATGGTCACTCCGTGCTCGCCGTGAACGCGCTTCACCAGCTCCGAAATCTCGCTGCGTTCACCTTCACCCATGCCGGCGACCGGCTCGTCGAGCAGGAGCACGCGTGGCTCCATCGCCAACGCGCGGGCGAGTTCGGTCCGCTTACGTAACCCGTAGGGCAGCGTCGAGGCCGGCGTGTCGGCCCAGGCGTCAATGCCGACGAACGCGAGCGCCTCTAGCGCCGCCGTGCGGTGTGCCCGCTCCTCCCGTCGCGCCCGCCGCGAGAATACCCCGTCGCGCAATGCGCCGCAACGCATGAGGTGGTGGCGGCCGATGAGAACGTTGTCGAGCACACTCAGATCACCGAACAGCGCCAGGTTCTGGAACGTCCGAGCGAGCCCGGCGCCGGCAAGCTCGCGAGGCCGCAGGCGCAACAGGTCCCGCTCGCCGAGCCGGACCCTGCCCGCGAACGGCTCGTAGACGCGGCTCAGCACGTTGAACAACGATGTCTTGCCCGCGCCGTTCGGCCCGATTACCGCGAACAGCTCGCCGTCGGCCACCGTGAACTCGACGTCCTCGAACGCGGTCAGCCGACCGAACCGAAGACCCAGGCCACAGACGCTCAGCATCGGCTGGCTCACTGGCCCTCCACCTCGGCCACGACCCGTTGGCCTCCCGCCCGCGTACCCAGATACGACTCGCGCACCTGGTCCTCGCGCAACAAAACCCCGGTCGGGCCATCGGCCCTTGTCTGGCCGTTTACCATCAGGTACGCGTAGTCGGTCACGTGTAGTGCCAGCGAAGTCGACTGGTCCACCAGGAGAAGAGCCGTCCCCTCGGCACGGATCCGGCGAAGCGCCGCCCCGATCT
>Ga0207664_10001853_pt1 | contig 13953 bp, 11 predicted proteins | sample LARL83metaG_FD_184349 | JGI IMG/M metagenome (GOLD analysis project Ga0207664, IMG submission 184349) | Corn, switchgrass and miscanthus rhizosphere microbial communities from Kellogg Biological Station, Michigan, USA - LAR L8-3 metaG... | ecosystem: Host-associated > Plants > Roots >...
GCGATCTGGATGGCCGCCACGACTGCGGCTCCGAACCTGGTGCTTCGCGATGCCGGGATCCACCAGGTTCGAGGGTGACCTGGCTGTTCCTCATCGCGGCAGATGCGGACATTCGCCCCCAGAACGCCGCTGAATAAATATGCGGTCGGTGGGTGGCTCCTCCCATGGCCCGTAACCGCGACTGGCAGGCCAACTACGCGAAGCCCAGGTTGATAACCGCGCGCCGAGCCGCCGTTACGTACGGACTTCGGCTCACTGCCGATCGCCACGCTGGCCGTCCGGATTTGGGCGTTCTGTGCGTCCATGAGCCGGGCGGACCGGGGATCGCTGGCTACATCGTGGGGCTTGACGGCCGGTCAGTCAGTCGAGGTAGTCCCAGAGGCGGTGGGATCGGGACGGGTTGCGCAGCTTGGACATCGCCTTGGACTCGATCTGGCGGATCCGCTCCCGGGTGACCCCGTAGGCCTTGCCGATCTCATCGAGGGTCTTGGGCTGGCCGCCGGTCAGCCCGAACCGCATGGACACCACGTCGGCCTCGCGTTCGGGCAGCGTGCCGAGCACCGCGTGCAGCTGCTCTTGCAGCAGCGTGGAGCTGGCCGCCTCGGCGGGCTGGATGGCCTCGGAGTCCTCGATCAGGTCGCCGAGCTCGCTGTCGCCGTCCTCGCCCAGCGGGGCGTGCAGCGAGATCGGCTCGCGAGCGTACTTCTGCACCTCGATGAGCTTCTCCGGGGTCATGTCCAGCCCGGCCGCGAGCTCGGCCGGGGTGGGCTCGCGGCCCAGGTCCTGCAGCAGCTGCCGCTGCACCCGGGCCAGCGTGCTGGTGGCCTCGGCCATGTGCACCGGAAGGCGGATGGTGCGGGACTGCTCGGCCATCGCCCGGGAGATCGCCTGCCGGATCCACCAGGTGGCGTAGGTGGAGAACTTGTAGCCCTTGGTGTAGTCGAACTTCTCCACTCCGCGGATCAGGCCCAGGTTGCCCTCCTGGATCAGGTCTAGGAACAGCATCCCTCGGCCGGCATACCGCCTGGCCACCGAGACGACCAGGCGCAGGTTGGCCTCGAGCAGGTGGTCCTTGGCCCTCCTGCCGTCTTCGGCGACCCGCTCAAGATCGGCGCGCTGGTCGGCACGCAGCACCCCGCTGCCGCCGGTGAGCTTTTCCTCGGCGAACAGCCCGGCCTCGATCCGCTTGGCCAGCTCGACCTCCTGCCCGGCGGTGAGCAGCGGCACCTTGCCGATCTGCGCGAGGTAGTCCTTGACCGGGTCGGCAGTCGCGCCGGCCGCTGCCAGCCGGGGGCCGGGAAGGCCCTCGTCATCCTCGCCGGAAACCCACGGCTCGTCCCGGCCCTGGTCACCCGCTGCCTGCGGCGGGCGGCCGGCCGCAGCCGTGACGTCGCCCTGGCCGGTGCGCGGCTCCCGCTCACCGGCCGCCTGCTGCGCAGCGCGGGGCTCATCTCGGGCAGCGCCTGAGTGCGCCATTCCGGTCGGGGCGGCCGGCCGCGGGCCGCCGATCTGGGCGGCGTCGTTGTCCCCGCCGGGGTCTGCCGGGTCATTCCATCCCGTGGCAGCGCCCGCCACACCACCGGCGGCCACAGCCAGCTGTGGCTGATCGGCCGGCCCGGGAGCAGCCGCATCTGGCGCGGCCTCGGGGGAGCGACCAGGTAGTGGCCGGGAACAGGCGGCGCGCGCACGCCTGGCGGATGCCGTCCCTGAACCTGCAGCGCCTGCCACCGCGATCATCCCGCCATCGCCGGGCCGCAGCGCACCATGCCAGGCTCGACGCACTGGCCGGCCGGGCTGGCTCGCGACACATGATGCCACCGCATTTGTCGCTGCACCTCCATCTCACCCACGCGGAGGCGGCCGTCGATGCCAAGGCCGGTGCAGCATCCACACCAGGCTCCACGCGGGACCGCGTGCAACGTCGCTTGCGGCACTCTGTTACCCCTTAGCACGAGCCGTAAACATGTACCTGTGACCGTCGGGGCACAGGTGCATCTGGGACCTGGCCACGAAGCTACCGAGCGCGGCCGGGGCATGGGCCAGCCGCCGTGCTCGCCGTGGCCGGGTCAGCGCCGCTGACGTCGGCGTGCCGCGTGCTGCGCAGCCCGAGTGAGCCGGCCGGGGCGTTCATCTTGGCCACGAACGCCGCGTGCGAGCCCGCCTCCCAGCGGGCCAGCAGGGAGGCGATATTGCTGCCGGAGGGGGCTGAGCATCGCCTGCAGCGCCTGGAGCTCGGTCAGGTTCTCCCCGCGCACGACCTGGACGACCGACTCCCCTGCCGCTGGTCGCTGGCAAAGGCCGCCGCGTCGACCGCGGTGGCGATGCCACGCCGGGGTCAGTATTCACGCGCCGCCGACACGCCGCGCGCCTTCCGGGCCTGGCCTGTGCCCTGCCCTCGCCGTCAGGCCCGCCTCCGGCTCACCATGCTGCACTGCGGCGCGCTGGGCTCATGGCTCCGGAGGCAGTAGGTCGCCAATGCCCCTAGCTACGAGGATGACCGGCCAATTTAACGCCTGGTCCGCGTCTGATCGTGCATGTCGTTGCGCCCTTCATCTAGGTGTTGAAGCGTCTCTTACGGGTCGGCGTCCTGGGTGCCGGGGCCGGGCCGGAGGGCCTTCGGTGATCTGGGCCGAGGGGTGCCGTGGAGCGCGGCCCCGGGTGCCTCTTTCTTCTCGTCGGCATCGCCCGTTGCTTGTGCCAGTGGCCTGGGCAGGGTACGAACGTGGCGCTGTGCACGAATGTGCACAGCGCCACGTTCATGCAATCCTCCCCGGCCCGCCAGTGACCGCTAGGGCGGAATGCGGTCCGGGGCTGGGATCAGGATGGGTAGTTAGCTTCGATCTTCAGCCGGCGCGTCAGGTTGCCAGGGCCGGCGTGGGATTTGGACACCATCCCTCTTGCGGGTAGGAGGTGAATGCTCGGCGAGTCAGGCGCCGGGCCAGTGGGGATGATGTGGCCGATGCGGATTGCGTTACCGGTGGACCGGGCCGGACAGCCGGAGGAGTTCCTGCTGAGCCACCGGCGGCTTGGCCAGCGAGCAGTCGCCGTGCACCCGGGCGGCGACGATCTCCAGGCTGAGCTGGTACCGGCCGTGGCCGCTGATTCCCGCGTAGCGGCCGGTCCCGCGCACGATGTGGTAGCTGCCTGACTGGCTGATGACGGACAGGCAGCCCGCCGGATAGAACTGCGACGTGCCGTGCCCGGCGTGGTGACTGACCACGATCGTGCCGCCGGGGAACGTGATCGTGCTGATCCTCGCATCGCCCAACCTGACGTGGCCGGCCGCTGCGAACACGCCGCGGGCGATGACGCTGGCCGGAACCGGTGCGGTGGATGCCGACATGACCTGGATGTATTCGGTGCCCGCTGCGGGGTGACCGGGAGCGGTGGACGCGCTCGCCACCGTGGCGCCGGTAGCGGCGGCAATGAGAACCGTGACGGCGGCGGCGAACATCAGCGTGCGGTGCTTACGCATGACGGACTTCCTCCTGTGCGACGGGGTAGGCGGGCTGCCCGACGGGGGCGGCGCGCGACGGAACCGCCTGCCGGGACGGACGGGCGAGCAGCAGGCCGATCCCGGCGGCCGCGGCCCAGGCCAGGAAGAGCATCGATGCGAAGAAGCCGATCGGATGAGGCATCAGCTGCAGGACGGCGAGCAGCAGCGCGGGCCAGGCCAGCCACCGCGGCACGGCGCGGACCGCCAGGCCCGCCCACGCGGCCGCGAGCAGGAACAAGAACGTGGCGGCCGCGCCGACCAGCGATCCCTCCGAGCCCATGATGTGCCAGGCCTGCAGGGCGGTGGGGCTTACGCCGCGCAGCCCGCCGATGTCGCCGAGCACCCCGTAGGCGCTCGCGCTGGTCAGCGTGGTCAGCGCGACCAGGGTGGTTGCGATAATGGCCAGCCCGGCCAGCACCGGGCTGCCGGACGCCTGCCGGATCCGTGCCCACACTGCCAGGCCGAACGGCACGAACAGCAGCCCGGCGACGGCCAGCAGCATGCCGGCCGCCCCGACCTGCGCGTGATGCGCGGCGTAGTACGACACGAGTTGCGGGGCAGGCGTGCCGGAGTCGGGGAAGGGGCCGATAGTGAAGTCGCCGGCCAGCGATGCGATGCAGAAGCCGAGGCCGCCAACGGCGGCGAGGCGGCCGATCGCGGCCGGGCTGACCGGCGGCGGGCCCTGATCGAAGTGGGACATGTGAGCGCTTCCTTTCGTAGTGCGGACATCGCCTCGACGCTAGGCGCGGGCATCCCGTCAGGTCATCGACGAGCCGGGCGATCTTCTGGTCCGGCGACCGGCCGATTTTTCCTGGTCCTGGGGTCATCCGGTTGGCCGATGACAAGCCGCGCCGACGGGATTACCGTGACGGCATGCACCTGCGACTGAGCGACAAGCGGCAACGCGACTGGGTGGTCGCGGCGATCCTGGCCGCCGCCTCGCTGCTGCAGATCTCGCTCACGCCCGGCCCGGTCCGGCAGCAGGTGCTCGGCTCGATCTTCGCCGTCGCCACCTGCGCCACTGTGGCGTTCCGGCAGCGCTATCCGGCCACCGCGGGCGTCACCGCACAGGGCCTGATGGCGCTGGACTTCCTCACCTGGCACGACCTGGCCGCCGGGGGCTGGACCATCGCCTGGTTCTGCTCGCTGTACGGCCTGGCCGTCTGGGCCTCGCGCTGGCGGTTCGCGGCGGGCACGGCCTTTGTCGGGCTGACCGACCTGTCGCCGGTGGGGCGCGACGCCGACCCGGCCCACTGGAGCAGCACCGCGGTCGGCTTCGCGGTCGGCACAGTGGTCGTCATGCTGCTCCTCCGGCGTATCGTCGGCGACCGTGACAGCCGGGCCCGGCTGGCCGAACGCGAGCGGGACGTCGCCGCCCGCGAGGCGGTGGTGGAGGAGCGGGCCAGGATCGCGCGGGAACTGCACGACGCGGTCGCGCACAGCGTCTCGATGATGGTCATCCAGGCCGGCGCCGAGCGGCGCGTGCTCGGCGAGGGCGGCGGCTCGACCCGCGAGGTGCTGCAGACCATTGAGCAGATCGGGCGCGGCGCGCTGACCGAGATGCGGCGGCTGGTCGGCATGCTGCGCACCGACTCCGCCGACCGGCTCGCGCCGCAGCCGACCCTGGCTGACCTGCCCATGCTGATGTCCCAGGTGCGCGAGGCCGGGCTGCCCGTGGAGTTCACCGTCGACGGGCAGGCCCGTCAGCTGCCCGTCGGCATCGAGCTTTCGGCCTACCGGATCGTGCAGGAGGCCCTGACCAACGCGCTCAAGCACGCGGGCCGGGCGCATGCCGCGGTCAGCGTCCGCTACGGGCCCGACTCGCTCGAGCTCGAGATCACCGACGACGGCGCCGGCTCACCGGCCGATGTCCCCGGCGGCGGGCACGGCCTGGCCGGGATCCGCGAGCGGGTCACGCTGTATGGCGGCAAGTTCGACGCCACGGCCCGGCTGGGCGGCGGTTTCGCCGTCCGGGTACTGCTGCCCCTGACATGACCGACACCGACATGACCACAGTGCTGATCGCCGACGACCAGGCCCTGGTCCGGGTCGGCCTGCGCAAGATCCTCGAGAACGAGCCGCAGACCACGGTGGCGGGCGAGGCCGGCGACGGGCAGGACGCGGTGGCCGCCGCCCGGCGGCTGCGGCCCGACGTGGTGCTCATGGACATCCGCATGCCGGTGCTCGACGGCATCGAGGCCACCCGGCGGATCGTGCAGGCCCAGCCCGGCACGCGGGTGCTGATCCTGACCACGTTCGGCCTCGACGACTACGTCTACGACGCGCTGCGGGCCGGCGCGAGCGGGTTCATGCTCAAGGACGCGCCGCCGGAGGAGATCGCCGCCGCGGTTCAGATCGTGGCCAGCGGCGACGCGCTGCTCGCCCCAGCCGTCACCCGCGCGGTCATCGAGGAGTTCACCCGGCTCCCGGCCCGGGCTCAGCCCGCCGTCCCCCGCGCCGTGGGGGAGCTGACGCCGCGCGAGCGCGAGGTGCTCCACCTGCTCATCCGGGGCCTGTCCAACCCGGAGATCTGCCGCGAGCTGGTGATCAGCGAGGCGACCGCCAAAACCCACGTGGCCCGGATCCTGCAGAAGCTCGGCCTGCGCGACCGCGTCCAGGCCGTCATCTACGCCTACGAGACCGGCCTCGTCTCACCCGGCCCCGCCACCTAACCCAGCCGCCAAATCTCCCAAGAGCCGCATAACATCCCGCTCGTGCGCGGACCGGAACCAGTCGAAGTGGCAACCCACTGATTCTATTCTCGTGACCCTCCATCGTCAGGGTCGGCAGTCTCGATAATGTGCAGCGGCTCGTCGAGTTCATCGGATTGCCGCCGCCACTTCGCCGCCTCCAGGTCACGATGGGACAGATGGCCGCGTCGGCGACGGCGGCCACGTGGCGTCCCATGGATCTAGGCCGCTCCGGGCCATGGAGCCGCCACGGCCTGCCAGCGCCAGCCTTCTGAGCCAGGCTAAGTTAGCCTCCTGTCACGGTGGTCCGGCTGACGGGCCGAGTGGCCGGGGTTCACTGGGCGGCCCGGAGTCTCCTTCTTCAATCAGAGTAGGTACGTCGCTTCGATCCTCAGCCGACGCGCCAGGTTGCCTGGACTGATGTGGGACTTGGACAACACCCTCTACCCATGGGGAAGGGTTCCAAATCCGAAAACGATCCGCGGCAGCAGCAAGGGACACCTATCACATTCCTGCGGGCAGGCCGACACTACCCGTCGCGCCGACCGGGACCTCGTCATGCTCACCGTCCGGCCCTTCCTCACTCCAGCTGGGGCAGGCCGACCGCCAGCACGTCCGTACCCGCTCCCGCGTCGGCCAGCCGGCCGCCATCCGGCGGGTCCGGCACCGGCTCAGGACCCGGCCGGCCGCCGCCCCCGCGCGCCGCCAGCAGGTGCTGACCGGGGTACAGCCAGTGCCGCAGCCACGCCGCCCTGGGCATCAGCGCGACCGTGCCAGTGCCCAGGACCGTCACGATCAGGGCGCCGGCCCCGGTCGCCAGGAATCCCGTCAGGGCGCCCTGCCTGATCTTGGCGTTAGCGAGCTGCTGCGGGCGGGCCCGGTCCGCAGTAGCGCCGCCCGGCCATGACGCCCGCCACTACCGGGCCGCCCAGCAGCAGGATCCACGTCAGCGCCACGACCGGATCGATATCGGATCCCGGCAGCCACGGCTCGGCGGCGTCCTTTGCGAGCCCGAGCGGCGCCACCGCGTACATGACTACGCCGAGCGCGACCTGGATGGTGATCTTCCTCGTCCTCGTCGTGCTCTGCCTGGAAGGCGTGAACCTTGGTAACTGGCCCGGCGTGACCGCAACCCCGCTGTTCGTCGTGTCGCTGGCGCTGGTCACGCGCGGCCGCCGTATGCGCGCCGGCGGTGCCGAGCGCGTGCTCACCGAGGATTCCCGGGCGCCGATCGTCTACCTGCGGCCGTTCGGCGCGGACGGCGCGGAGATCGCCAAGCGGATGTCGTCGTGGGTGCGAATCGCGCCGAGCGAACGGGTGGTGAAGACCTATGAGGAGCGGCTGGCGCACGCGCTGCGCAAGGTCGGGCCGTTTGTCGCCGTCGGGAACCCGGCTGAGCGTCTGCCGCTGCTCGGCGCGGTACGCATGTACGCGGCCGACGAGGACTGGCAGGCGAGGGTCGGCGAGCTAATCGGCCGCGCGGCCGTCGTGCTCCTGCACGCCGGGGAGGGGCACGGCCTTGACTGGGAGGTTCAGCACGTGATCAAGCACGGCGCGCCGGAGCGGGCGATCCTGTCGCTGCCGCTGGACGCCAAGCGCAGCGAGCCCTCGCGCCAGGAGCGCTACGACGCCTTCCGGCGCCGGTCCGGCCACACCTTCCCGCGACCGTTGCCGGAGACGATCGGACACTGCCAGTTCGCTTACTTCGACGCGGACTGGACGCCGCGACTGCTCGGCGAGCGTAGCGCGCCGCTCCCAGACGGCGAAGACGAGCGCGCGAGGGCACTGCGCCGCCTGGCGTACGAGTTCAAGATCACCTGGGGCCCGCTGTGGGCGCGCACCGTTGTCTACTCCGCCGCCTTCCTCGGAGGGCTCGCGGGCCTCGAGGCGCTCATAAGCTCCGCTGGCTAATACAGCGACCGCGCCTGGGCCGAGGCGGCCATCAGAACTGGCAGTTCTGCGCGCCTCGCCCGCCGCGATCTCCGCACCAGCGTGCGACACGTATTCGGCAGGGAGGATGCGAGGATCCGAGCTGCGACTCAAAAGCCTTCGGCCCTCCTGATTTTGATGCGCGCAGGCTGTCGCGGCGGAGGATCGCGTAGACCCTTGTCAGCGATGCGGGTGAGAAGCCCGCCTCCTCCGTGGCCGGGTCACGGCCGTCGTCCGCGCTCGTGTGTTGCCGGAAGAACAAGCCTTGTGGTCTTACCCGTATGGATGCAGGACGAGGTAGCCGTCAATGCGCAGGACGTGATCGGACTCAGGGTCGGCGGGCAGTGCGTGGCCGAGCTGGCCGGCACGGACTTCGCTGATCCACTGGTCGTGCTGGTACTCGTGGTTGATAAGCGCGGTCAGCAAGCAGGTCGCGACGATGGTCAGCTGGGTCGGGGCGCTGACTTTACCGGCGGCGATGTCGCCGATACGGGCATGGACGCGCTCGGCGACGGTTTCGCGGAAGGAGGAGAGCCGTCGCACCGTCGGCAGGGCGCCGCGAAACTGTTCGGGCAGCGCGGAGTCCATCAGGCCGTCCAGAGCCGGGTCGGGGCTGGGTTCGGCCGCGGTGAGGTTGCGGATCATGAAGTGAGCGACGTGGGCCTGGTGGCCCAGATGCCAGCCGATAGCGCTGGAGTTCTCGTGCGGGCGCCAGGTCACCTCGTCAGGACTGAGGTCCTTCCACAGTTCGTCGGTGTAGGCGCGAGCACGGTCGTACTCGCGCAGCAGTGCTCCTACATCGTGCATAACTACGCCACCTATCCTTGCTCGGTGAGCGGCTGTTTCGCGTGAATGCGCGCGGCCGCGGACCGGGGACCGGCCGGGCACGTCGCTGCCCGCGAAGCGGATTGCGAGGGTACCCTGCCGGTGCGGGCCGCCGGGGCCGGGGATTGCCGAGTGAGGCATCGCGAAGACGGCCGCCATGGTCTGCGCCAGCGGCCGCCGCGCGTATGCCGGTCAGGCGCGCGGCCTGTCCGGCAGTCGCGGCAGTGTGGTCAAGGCGCCCAGCAGTGCCGGTACGACTCATTCTTCTCGTTCCCGCAGCCCATGACCGAGCGTACGCCTGTGCGGAAGGCCGGTGAGGCCGTCTCTCGTCCGTATCGTGGCTGCCGTTGACAGTATCCCGCCAGTGCCGCGCGGTAAGCGCGGGTCCCACCACAGTGAACTCCCCTGGCCAGCCCACAGCGGACAGGCAGAACCTTAGGAACGGCAGGCGGCGCCGACCGAGCCATAACCGAGCGCGACCGGCGGATACGATCAGTAACCGCCGATATGAACGCCGTGAGCGGATGGGCGCTCGGCCGCAGCAGGGCTCCAGATCCGGGAATTCTGTGTCCCCGGTCGGATCGGCAGAGGTGTGCAAGCCTGACACTGGCAGATGTGTCGGATGCGGCAGATGCGCTGCACCTGGTGGAGGGAGTCTGAAGGGCGGCGCTGGCGGGCTGGGCTCCCAGCCGGGAGGCACCGGGGTGTCGCCGCGGCGGGCTGAGCACCCAGATCGACCTGATGGCGGTCCGGCGCTGCGGTCCGCTGAGGTGGCCCTCGGTCGGCTCGCGGCCGATGGAGCGCTGGAACCGGAGGTCACCCTCGTAGGGTGGCGCACCGCGCTGACCAGGTCCACGGAGCCGATTGTCTTGGACGGCTCGTCTGCGCGAAGAAGGTGAGCGCTGAGCGTCGATTGCTGTATCAGCGGACTTGCTAGCTGATTCCGCTCTTATGAGATTTACTCAGGAAACGGACTTCCCGCGCGCAGGAGGTCGCTATGACAGCCACTAGTGCGGTCTCCCCGGGCCGATCGGCCAGCCCCGGCTCCAGCGGATCGCAGCGAAACCCGCAGGGTTCGCGCGCTCCCGCCACTGGACCATTCGCACCCGAAGTGACAGGGGCTGCCGTGGCGAGTGCCGTGTCAGCCATCGCCGGGGCACTCCCGGCTTCCCTGGCGCCTGACACGCTCACCACGGCCAGGATCGCCACGCCGACGGGTGTTACGGAGGTCCGTCATGGCTGGCCCTGCTGATTCCGCCGGTGCCCGATCGGGCACCGGCGCCGCCGCGCTGGGCCCCGCGGATGTGGGGGCGTGGCAGGTGCTGCCGTTCCATTCTGAGGTTCTTGCGGTGCACGCCGCGTTGCTGCCCAGCGGTGATGTGCTGTTCGCCGCCGGCTCGGGTAACAGCCTGACCCGGTTCCAGTCGCCGGATTTCGGCGATGTGGCCAAGAGGATCTGGGTCAGCGTGGTCTGGGATCCGACGATCGGCCCGCCGCCGGGCAGCGACACCGGCTTCTTTCATCCTGCTACACCTCATGATGGCGCCGGGAAGGTGCTCGACTTCTTCTGCGGCGGGGAGACGTTTCTCCCTGACGGCGGGCTGCTGTCAGCGGGAGGCACCCTGGTTTTCGCTCATCCGGGCGCGGGTTTCGCCGGCCGGGCGGACACGGTAGTGTTTGATCCCGCTATCGGGCAGTGGGTGGGGCGTGGCCCGATGCAGCACGGGCGCTGGTATCCCAGCCTGATCAACCTGGGCGACGGCCGGGTGCTGGTCACGGCCGGGCTGTCGGAGACGGGGCGGCGTAACACCAGCATCGAGACCTTCTTTCCCGGGTCGGATGCCTGGCAGGTCAGCAGGACGCCGCCGCAGTTCGGCGGGTTGCCGCTGTACGCGCATCTGTATCTGCTCGCGGACGGTTCCATCTGCTACGCCGGCGGTCACATGGATGACGGGCCGGCCGACGCGCTGCGCCTTGATCTGACCCGTGATCCGGTGGTCGTGACAGCAGTACCGGGTCTGAGCCAGGTCGGCGCCCGCGACCAGTGCGCCAGCGTGCTGCTTCCGCCCGCGCAGGCTCAGCGGGTCATGATCATGGGGGGTGCGCCGGGCGGCGGCGACGCGATCAAGGACGTCGACATCGTGGATTTCTCCGATCCGCATCCGGCGTACCGGCCGGCCGCGGCGCTGGCCAAGGGCCGCAAGCACCTGAACGCGACCCTGCTTCCGGACCGGACGGTGCTGGTCACGGGCGGCTCGGGGAGGAATGAGGCCGCGCCGCTGGCGACCAATGAAGCCGAGGTGTACGACCCCGGGACAGATACCTGGCGGACGCTGGCGACGGCCTCCGTGACACGCATGTACCACTCGGTCGCGCTGCTGCTGCCCGACGGCCGGGTGGTCACGGCCGGCGGCAACCCGAAGCAAGGTACGCACGTCGAGTGGGACAATGACCCGAACGAGGAAATGAGGCTGGAGATCTACTCTCCGCCCTACCTGTTCAAGGGACCCCGTCCCGTGATCGAGGCGGTCAGCACCGGGTGGCGCTACGGGCAGACCGTGAACATCGCCTCCCCCGACGCCGGGCACCTGCAGTGGGCCAGCCTGATCCGGCCCGGATCAACGACCCACTCGTTCAACACCAGCCAGCGGCTGGTCGACCTGCCCATCACCGCCCAGGCGGCCGGCAGCGTGCAGGTCACCGTCCCGGCCGAACCGAACCTGGCCCCGCCCGGCTGGTACATGCTCTTCCTCACCGACACCAGCAGGGTCCCGTCGGTCGCCCGCTGGGTGCACCTGGGCGGCGCGCCCGGGACGGCCCTGCCGGGCAGCCCGTACAATGACGCCGTCCTCGGCACTCCCGCGCTGGCCGGCTACTGGCCGCTGGCCGAGACCGGCGGCACGGTCGCCTATGACGTCTTCGGCGCCAACCACGGCAGCTACATCGGCCACCCCGGGCTCGGAGCCCCCGGAGCCAGGCCGGCCGCGACCGCCGTCGGCCTGAACGGCCGCGACCAGTACGTGCTCCTGCCCCGGCTGGTCACCGACGACTTCAGCCTGGAGCTCTGGTTCAGCTCCAGGGGCGGCCGCGGCACGAACGTTGCCCAGTGGTGGCAAGCGGCCGGACTGCTCGACGGCGAGGTTCCCGGCACCGTCGATGACTTCGGCACCTCGCTGGACGCCGCCGGCCAGGTGTGGGCGGGCACCGGCAATCCGGACACCTCGATCCACTCCCGCGCAGGCCTGGCCGACGGCAAGTGGCATCACGTGGTATTCACCCGGAAGGAATCGACCGGCGCCCTCACCCTGTTCGTCGACAGCGTGCAGGTAAGCGCCGGCCGCGGCGGCCGCCAGCGTCTGACGTCAGCGCCCGGCCTACGGGCCGGGGTGCTGCAGAGCGGCCGTAATTTCCTCCCCGGCAGCCTCGCCGACATCGCCGTCTACAGCTCCGCCCTTCCGCCAGCCACCGTGACCGCCCACTTCCGCGCCCGGCAGTAACCGGCTCCCAAGGCCAGGCGGGCTGACGCATGATTGCCGGCGCTGCGGCGGGGGTCGCGCGACACACATAACCGGCTTATCTGGGTGTGCCCACGCCAGCGAGCTGCATAGATATCGGCCGCGCGGAATCGGCGGTATGGAGTATTTCTCGGGCGGCCTGCTGCGCCTCGCGGCCCGTTGGGTGCCGGCATGGCGTGACCTGGCCAGGCGGCTTACGTTGGGGTTCCGTTGAACCGCTGGGGCCGGGACTGGCCCAGCTTCCCGGTTCCGGCACGGCCGGGAGGTGCCCGATGACCACTGCTGTCCCATCCGCCGCGCTCGCCACGATCCAGCCCGTCTTCACCGATGCCGAACGAATTGCTCTGGCCGGGTACCGCGGCCTGACCCGCGAGGCGTACGCGCTGGACCTGCGCCAGTTCACCACCTGGTGCCGGGCCCGGTCCCTGGCCTTGTTCGCCGTCCGCCGCGCGGACATCGAATCCTTCGCGCGGGAGCTGGAAGCCCGGGGCAGGGCCCGCGCGACGGTCACCCGGCGGCTGTCCACCATCGCCGGGTTCTACAAATACGCGGTCGAGGAAGAACTCCTGGCCAGCTCGCCGGCTGCGCACGTGCCCAGGCCGCGGCTGGACTACGAGTCCCATGCCGTGGCTCTGGACCGCAACGAGCTCGGTGCCCTGCTGGTCGCCGCCGGGCTCGGGTCTGCCGGCGAGCATGCCCTGATCTCGCTGCTGGCCCTGAACGGGCTGCGGGTCTCGGAGGCCACCGGCGCCGACATCGAGCACCTGGGCCTGGAGCGCGGCCACCGGACCCTGACCATCACCCGCAAGGGCGGCAAGATCGTCACCATCCCGCTCGCCCCGCGCACGGCCCGGCGATCGACCTGGCCATCGGCGAGCACACCGAAGGCCCGGTGTTCTTGGCAAAGGACGGGCGGCGGCTGGACCGGCACGGCGCCGGGCGGATAGTCCGCAAGACTTGAGCATGCTCGCCATGATGGGCGGTAAGGAACGCACCGAATCCGAATGGCGTGAACTCCTCACAACCGCGGGATTCGCCAACATCGAGGTACGGCCAACCGGTACACCATTTGCAGTCATCCGGGCAACGGCGCAATGACCGCCACGCGAGCAGCTCAGGCCACTCTGAGCCGCTTGGATCCGGCGACCCTCCCAGCAAGCGGCAGCACGTATTCGGCGTTCGGAGCGCCCTTATACGAGACACTCACTGCATCGGCGATCTGTCGCGACCGTTAGCGGTTTACAAGGCGACGCATAAGTATACGAACGCGCAACGTCCCCAATTCGGCAATGTCGGGCGTCTCCCGGGCGTTGAGAGGCGACAGACGCGTGCTCGATCCGGCGCCGGGGATGTGACCCGGCTGGCGGCCGGAGTTGGCGCGGCCCCTGTCATCACGCATCGGCGCGCGGCATGATGGCCAGGTGACGGGGGACAGCGGGGCGGACTGGGCCGGGTATTACGCATGGTCCGCTGGCCGCGAGCCGCGGCCCATGCTGCT
>Ga0207664_10001854_pt1 | contig 13950 bp, 12 predicted proteins | sample LARL83metaG_FD_184349 | JGI IMG/M metagenome (GOLD analysis project Ga0207664, IMG submission 184349) | Corn, switchgrass and miscanthus rhizosphere microbial communities from Kellogg Biological Station, Michigan, USA - LAR L8-3 metaG... | ecosystem: Host-associated > Plants > Roots >...
CTCGACGCCAGGTTCGAGTTCTACAAAGGCGCCGTAGTCCGTCACGCTCACTACGCGCCCGATCACTTTGGATCCGCCCGGGTAGCGCTCCGAAATGCTCTCCCAGGGATCGGGAATCATCTGCTTCAATCCCAGCGAGATTCGTTCCTTGTCACGATCGAACTTCAACACCCTGACTGTGATTTCGTCGCCGGCGCTGACGATTTCAGAAGGATGATTGACGCGTCCGTACGACATATCGCTGACGTGCAACAGACCATCCACGCCTCCCAGGTCGATGAAGGCGCCGTACTCGGTCAGATTCTTGACCACGCCTGTGACGCTCGCGCCTTCGGCCAACACCTGCAGGGCGGCGCTCTTGCGTGACAGCTGCTCTTCTTCCACCGCCATCTTGCGCGATACCACCACATTGCCCCGACGGCGGTTCAACTTGACGATCTTGACCGGGATGTCCTGTTCGAGAAACGAGTCCAGGTTGTGAATCGGCCGGACGTCGATCTGCGACCCCGGCATAAAGGCCGGAACGCCAACGTCTACCGACAGGCCACCCTTGATTCGACCGGTTACGCGTCCGGAGACCACCAACCCATCGCGATGCGCCTTCTCCAGGTTGTCCCAAGACCGCAGACGGCTAGCCTTCTGGTGGGACAGCAGGATGTAGCCTTCCGGCTGTTCTCCTTGTCGATCCACCATCACATCGATAAGGTCGCCCACCTGAACTTGGACGGTGCCATCAGGCTGTGTGAATTGTTCGATCGGAACCAGACCTTCGGACTTATATCCAAAGTCGACAATCACATCTTCTTCGTGGCGTTTGACCACCCGTCCCTGCAGTAATTCGCCTTCATGGGGCGGAGCGAAATGACTGTAGTCGTCGATGAGCTGCTCGTAATCCGTCTCTTCAGCGGACACGGGCACGTTCAGCTTGTGCTCATCTGCTCTACTGGCCATGGCCAAACTCCTGGAGTTCATGCTACTACAACGGCCAGGGAGCGGTACACGGGCGCGTCAGGGAATCTGAACCGATCCGGAAAACATGCCTACCATAACGCTCTAAAATAGTCCCGATTTACCGGACAAACCGTTGATACATCAGTACTTCAGAACTATAGCGGAGCCCGACGCGGAAGTCAACCAGCATTTCGCGCGCCAAAGCAACCGGCGGGAGACGAACTCGTGGCGGAGTTCAGTTGCGGCCGCACAAGTCCGGCGTCTGACACATCCCGCCGGGGCACGACGGAAACTCGGAACTCTTCGCCTTTCCATTCGAATGCGCCGCGAAGGTCGAAAGCGCAGTGGTCAAGTGCGATTGTCCGCAACTTGGACAGGCCAGGGCGTCTCCGTTCTTGCGAACCAGTTTCTCGAACTTCGTTCCGCAATCATCACACACATATTCGAAAATCGGCATTTTGGGAAGGCTCCAGTAAATAGCTTCAGTTCAATTTTAACGCATCGACGTGGTCGGTGATGCTCTCCTTGAGCCGGGCGGCTTGCGTGACTAGGTAATTCCGTTCCGGCAGGCTGGCCGTGCGGCCGGCGGCGATGCAGTAGTTTGCAATTGCTGCTTGATGGTCGCCAGCGAGCTCCAGCAGATGCGCCCGAACGGCATCCAGACGATGATGGCCGGTCAGTCGTCCATCGGCATCAAGGGCGTTCAGCAGCTCCAGCCCAACAGATGGTCCGTGCACCATGGCTGTGGCGATGGCGTGATTGAGCATCACCATGGGATTGTCGGACATGCGCTTTAGAAGATCGTATAACGCCAAGATTTGCAGCCAGTCTGTATCTTCCGCTCTGGCTGCTTCATCATGAACGGCGGCGATGGCGGCCTGTAGCTGGTACACGCCGACCGGGGCCTTCGGCAAGGTCGCGGTGAGTAGTGCTACGCCCTCGGAAATTTCCCGCTGATCCCACAAGGTTCGATCCTGTTTCGTTAGCGGAATCAACTCACCTTCAGGACCTGTGCGTGCGGCGCGGCGCGCGTCGGTCAGCAACATGAGCGCCAGCAATCCCGCGACGTCGCCATCTTCGGGGAGCAACTGGTGGACCGCTCGCGTCAGACGGATCGCCTCACGAGAAAGATCGAGACGCAGCAGCTCGGCGCCCGCACTGCTGGTGTAGCCTTCGTTGAAGATCAGATATAGTACGTGCAGTACGGCGCGGAGTCGCTCGGCTCGGTCTTGGTCGGTGGGCAAGCGGAATGGCACGCCCGAAGCCTTGATGGTCTGCTTTGCGCGGCTGATCCGTTGCGCCATCGTCGCATCGGGTACGAGAAATGCGTTGGCAATTTCGGCAGTGGTCAGGCCGCCTACGGCCCGCAGCGTCAGGGCGATTGCCGATGACGGAGTCAGGGCGGGGTGGCAACACATAAAGAGCAGGATGAGCGTGTCGTCCTGCTCCGTTTCATTTTCCGCGCCGGGCGCGGGCGCCAGTTGGTCGAGTTGCAGAGCCGCGTCCGTTTCCCGGCGTCGGCGGGCCAGTTCGCTGCGCTGGTGATCGAGCATGCGCCGGCACGCCACCTGAATCAGCCAGGCCCTGGGATTGTCGGGAAATCCTTCGTCCGGCCATTGCATGGCGGCCGCAATCAATGCTCTTGAACTGCATCCTCTGCGGCGGTGAAGTCACGGAAACGGCGGATGACTGCTCCGAGCACCTGCGGCGCAAGTTCGCGCAACAAGTGCTCGGAACGTTCGTCCAACGGCCTCGCGATCACAGAAATTCTTCTGGCGGTCCGCTCATCACTTGCCGCACTTCGATCGACATGTTCATCGGGGCTCCGCCGGGTCCCGGCGCGGCCGATGCTTGAGCCGCGATCTGATAAGCACGTTCGGGACTCTCGACGTCGACGATCCAGTAACCCGCGAGATATTCCTTGGCCTCGGGGAAAACACCGTCGGTAACCGGCGCGCCGTCGTTGCCGGCTCGCACCAGCTTGGCCTGCTTCGGGTCGGCCAAGCCTTCCGCGGACACCAGTTCTCCGGATTCGCGGAGAGGCTTATCGAAACGCCTCATGAACGCGATATGGGCCTGGATGTCCTTTTTCGGCCAGGAGCCAAATGAGTCGTAGCCCGTCTTGGGGCAGTTCATCATCAGAATGTACTTCATGTCGATTCTCCTTTCGATTTTCGCACCGCTTGGTGCGCTTTCACTGGTTAGTCGGAGCCGACGACGGGTTCTCGACATGCTTTAGAGGAAATTTTCGGAGAGGATTTTCCCGGTCTTGGGCGGTTCGCTCACGCCTCCGGATGATTTTGGAAACGGGTGGCCAGCAGCCTGGTGATGGCCGCTAGGCTCACCAGCGTCGACCGCGATAATCCAGAGTGCCAGATGGATGATATTGATACGGATATTCGCGGCCCGAAAGAGTGCGGTCGCCGCTGCCGCAAAATGCGTTCGACATCGCAGGCGTCTTGGAAAGCAGGTCGTCGATCTTAGTCTTGAGATCCGGCCCGGAGGCAATCGAAAGCGCCATCGCGAGCAATAACCATCGGCTCATGGACACCGTCATTGTAGGCCAACGCAGATATACTCAAGGAGTGAAGTCTCGGATCGCCATCGCATCGGCGGCGCTCTTACTTGCGCTCCATGGACAAGACGCACCGCGCTCGAAGGCGTCCGATTATCCGGCGCACGTCACGCTCCCCAGCATGGAGATTGGCGCCGAATACCTGGTCCACAGCATTCCCGGTGAACGAGGCGGCTATTTCGCTAAAGAGTACCTGGTGGTGGAGGTTGCGATTTTTCCCGCCGCCAAGACCGGCCTGAAAATCTCCAGCGGCAGCTTCACGCTGCGGATCAACAAAAAATCCGCGCTCATCGCGCAGTCCCCCGGCATGGTGGCTGCCGCGCTTAAGTATCCAGATTGGGAGCAACGGCCCCAAATGACCGCGCAGGCCGGACCGTTGATCTATGGAGCTCCGCAGGCCGGGAGATTTCCCGGCGATCCGACGCAGCCTCGCCCATTGCCTACGCCGCGAGTTCCCGATCAATCCGATTCCGGCAACGTCGAAAAACAGCGCGATATTCCGATCGATGAGGCTGTCGCCCACGCGGCTCTACCGGAAGGCGTCACTCGGGAGCAAGTGAAAGGTTGTCTGTTCTTCCGCTTCGAGGGAAAGCTCAAATCCATCAAATCGCTGGACCTGATCTACGATCCCGGCGCGGGCGCGCCCCCGGCTACGATCCCGCTTCTCTGATCTCAGCTAAGCCGCTCAGCTTGGCTTCCAGCATGATGAGCAGCAGCAACAGAAACACCATGCAGGTTCCAAACAGTGGAACGATCATCACGGCCTGAATGCCCCAGGCTGCGGTGAAATAGCCGAGCGTCCAGGGCGCCAGGAGCCCGCCGGTGATCGCGAATGAAAAGATGCCGTTGTAAAAGCCGGGATGGTAGTACGGAAATCGATGCCCGATTTTCTCGACCACCAGCGGATAGATGGAAGCATAACCCGTGCCGACAAACAGAATCCCCATCACCGCGCCGAAGCCGTTATTGGTCGAGGCCAGCACGATGTTCCCCAGCAGCGCCGAAAAAATCGAGCCGATCAAGAGAGAACCGTGACTCAGGCGCTTCAAGATCAGCTGCGCGGCGATGCGTCCCACCAGCAAGGCCAGCCAGAAGAGAGCGAGCATCAGCAGTGAATCTTCCGGGCTGATTCCCAGCCGCCGGATCAGAAACAGCGGCAGCCATCCTGCGATCGACCACTCGTTTCCAAACTGAAAAAACAGCAGGAAGCTGAATAGCACGGCTCCAGGATTCCGGAAGTCACGCAGGACCTGCGTGAGCGGCATCTGATGTACAACCGGTCCGCCAGCCAGCTTGGCTTTCGCATAGATCCCCGCGTAAAAACCCGGAAGCACGGCGAACAGCACCAGAATGCTGGGGACCGTGTATACGTAATAGGTGCCCGCCATCAGCACCGCCGTCAGCAGGCATCCCAAGCCGAACATTACACCAGCCAGATTGACCGTGGCGGCACGATCGTGCTGGTAAAGAGGTGAGATGGCATGGAAAATTCCGCTATTCAGCAGGCCGGCGCTAACCCCGATCCATAGCAACCCAAAGAAACGCCAAGCTGCCGGAACCGGTGCCGTCCCAGCGGCCAGATAAAGGAACGCGCCACAGGCCAAGGCGTTTGCCAGCACCAGAGTGAACTTCACGCCCTTCCGCGGCAGCAATACGCTCGCAAAGCCAACAGATAACAAGAACCCGAGGTTCAGGCAGAGGAAATAGTAGCCAACCTCTTTGAAATCCGCTTTTAGATGGTAGCCCCAAGCCGGCAAGATCGCCCCCAGGAACGACATCAGCATCCCGGAGATCAGGAAGCCTGAAAGGGATCGGCGACCCTCGGAGGCGTTCAATGTCTGGCTGTCGGCGCGTTCCACAAGCTGCCGGGGGGCCGGGCTGGCCATCAGTCGATATTGTACCCCCTTCCTGTTGTCAGGGTTACTGTATTTCCGAATCTAGTAGGCTGGCCTGGCATATCTCTTCTAGAAATAGGATTCATTCCGGTGACGTACCCTTGTTTTGCAGCTTGTTACCGACTGGCTCGCCGATTGCTTCTCACAAAACAGGTCGTGGGTTGATCTCGAGGTTTGGGGAGTTGCCTCCCTGGTTGGTTTTCGTCAAAGGCTCCGCTTCGTGAGGCGGGGCCTTTTTTTCGATAGTATCCTGCCGACCCTTTCGCGAAGCAGCGTTACATCAGTAACCTGCTAAACTGAGAAATTCCGCATGGGACTCAGCAAGCTCGGCCAAAGCCTGACGGCGCGGGATATTTTCGATTTAGTCAAGGATGATCTCGAACGGGTAGAGCGTGAGATCAACCTCGAATCGGTTGCCAGCGTCGATGCCGTCACTACCATCGGCCGCTACTTGCAAGCCGGCGGCGGCAAGCGGCTGCGCCCCATTCTCGTCTTGCTCGCCTCACGATTAGTGGGCAGCGTAACCGACGGATCCATACGTATGGCCGCAGTGGTGGAGATGGTCCACACCGCGACTTTGGTTCATGACGACGTCATCGACATTGCCAAAACACGCCGGGGCCGGCCTTCGTCGAATGCTATCTGGGGCAATCACACTTGCGTGCTCGCGGGCGACTGGCTGTACATGCAGGCCTTTCAGATGGCGCTGCGCGAGCGGAATTTTCACGTGCTCGATCTGCTAATCGCTCTCACCCAGATGATGGTGGAAGGCGAGCTGCTCCAATTGGAACTGATCGGCAAGGTCAATATTTCCGAGGCCGATTACATGGAGCTGATAGATCGTAAAACAGCCAGCCTATTTTCCGCCTGCGCGCGGCTGGGAGCGATCATGGGCGGCGCCGACGACGCCACTGAGGCGCGCCTGGGCGAGTTCGCGTGGAACCTTGGGATCGCGTTCCAACTGGTGGACGACGTCCTCGATTTCACATCGCACGAGAAGGTGCTGGGAAAGCCCGTGGGCAGCGATCTCAGAGAGGGGAAAGTAACACTCCCGCTTATCTACGCGCTCGAGCAGGCACCAGAGGAAGAACGCCGGCTGGTGGACACCGTTCTGCGCGATAGCAATTATGAAGAAGCGCCTTTCTCCAAAATTCTTCACATGATCGAGCGGCGACGCGGCTTCGAGCGCGTCCGAGAGCGCGCTCAAGCGTTCACAGATAAAGCTCGTTCTATCGTGACCGAGTTCCCCGAGTCGCCTTACCAGAGGGCTTTGGCTGCGCTCACCGACCTGATGACGGATCGGGATCACTGAGAAGGAGCCAGAAGAAATGCCGACGCTGGTGAAAAGCCCGACCCGAATCCCGGTTCCCGCGAATAAGCTGATCGACGAATATATCGGGCGCGTCAATTCCAAGCATGAATCGGTAAGCATCGCCCATATGCACAGCCCGCCGGGATGGAGCGAACCCGGTCAGCAGCCCGAATTCGATGAATTTACAATCGTCCTGCGCGGAGCGGTGCGTGTCGAATCGAAGGAAGGGGTTCTCGAGGTCAAGGCCGGGCAAGGCGTGATCGCGCGGCGCGGAGAATGGGTAAGATACAGCACTCCAGATCCGGAAGGTGCTGAATACATTGCGGTTTGTGTTCCAGCTTTTGATCCGGCGACGGTCCATCGGGACGCCTGAGTGTGAACCAAAGAACTAGCCCCGAAGACTAGTCCTCCACGGAACTATAGGACCACGCGGGGATAGGACTGCGGTTCATTGACCAGCGTCGCTGTGCCGAGATACACTGACTTTTAAGTTTCCCGCACGGAAAATTCACGATTTGCAATAGAACAGAGACTTTTAGGAGGCTTAACAGGTGTCAGAGAAGATGCGGCATTTTTTCACGTCGGAGTCGGTCACAGAAGGCCATCCCGATAAGATGGCGGACCAGATCTCGGATTCCGTCCTGGACGCGGTTCTAAAAGACGATCCCAAGGGCCGGGTGGCTTGCGAAGTCTTGATCACCACCGGAATCTGCGTGGTGTCGGGCGAAATCACCACGAATACTTACGTCGATGTGCCACGACTGGTCCGCAGCGTCATTCATGACATCGGATATTCCGACGCGAACATGGGCTTCGACAGCAAGACTTGCGGCATCATCAATTCCATCCAGAGCCAGTCGCCCGACATCGCCATGGGTGTCGATACCGGTGGCGCCGGCGACCAGGGCCTGATGTTCGGATTCGCATGCGACGAAACACCGGAGTTGATGCCGCTGCCAATCATGATGGCCCACAAACTGGTGCGCCAGTTGAGCGAAGTGCGGCGAGCCAACAAGCTCGATTTCCTGCGGCCCGACGGCAAGAGCCAGGTCAGTGTGGAATACGCCAACGGCAAGCCGAAGCGCATCGAAGCCGTCGTGGTCTCCACTCAGCATGACGACAAGATTTCGACCGAGGAACTGCGCGACCAGGTAAAGAAGCACATCATCGATCCCGTAGTGCCCTCCAACATGGTGGATTCGTCCACGAAGTATCACATCAATCCCACCGGCCGATTCGTGATCGGCGGACCACACGGCGATACCGGGCTGACGGGCCGCAAGATCATCGTCGACACCTACGGCGGCATGGGACGGCATGGCGGCGGCGCCTTCTCCGGCAAAGATCCGACGAAGGTGGATCGCTCAGCCTGCTACATGGCACGCTACATCGCCAAGAATCTGGTGGCGTCGGGATTGGCGTCCCGTTGCGAAGTCCAATTGGCCTACGCGATCGGCGTGGCCGAGCCGGTCTCGGTTATGGTTCACACCTTTGGAACCGGACAAGTGGAAGAGGAGCGGATGGTGGAACTGGTTCGCGAACTGTTCCCGCTCACACCCAAGGGAATGATCGATCACCTGAAATTGCGCCAGCCGATTTATCGCAAGACGGCCGCATTCGGACATTTCGGCCGAACCGAACCGAGCTTCACCTGGGAAGCCACCGACAAGGCAGGCGCGCTCAGGGACAGCAGCCGCGTCGCGGTAGCTGCCAAGTAACACAATTTTCGAAAACGAGGGACTCATGTCAACTAATGCAACCGCAACTGTCGCTTGCGATGTGAAAGATCTGTCGCTGGCCGATCTTGGCAAACGCCGTATTGAGTGGGCGTTCCAATCGATGCCTGTCTTGCAGAGCATCCGCAAGCAGTTCATCGAAACGCAGCCGTTGAAGGATATTCGTGTGGCCGCCTGCCTGCATGTAACCACCGAAACCGCGAACCTAATGGTCACGCTGCGCGATGGCGGGGCCAATATCGTTCTGTGCGCCTCTAATCCGCTGTCGACGCAGGACGACGTGGCCGCCAGCCTGGTCCGCGATTACAGTATTCCGGTCTTCGCCATCAAGGGCGAGAACAACGATGTGTATTACTCGCACATCATGTCGGTAATCGACCACAAGCCTCAGATCACAATGGATGACGGCGCCGACCTGGTTACGATTCTGCACACCAAGCGCAAAGAATACCTCAAGGACGTTATCGGAGGAACGGAAGAAACCACCACTGGCGTAATTCGTCTGCGCGCCATGGCCAAGGACAAAGTGCTGCCCTATCCGATCGTGGCGGTGAACGACGCGCTGACCAAACACCTGTTCGACAATCGCTATGGAACGGGGCAGAGTACGCTGGACGGCGTCATACGCGCGACTAATGTTCTCCTGGCCGGCATGACCGTGGTCGTGGCCGGGTACGGCTGGTGCGGTCGCGGTGTGGCCATGCGGGCGCGCGGCATGGGCGCCAATGTGATCGTCACCGAGATCGATCCTACCAAGGCGATCGAGGCCGTCATGGATGGCTACCGTGTGATGTCGATGATGGATGCCGCCAGCATCGGCGACCTGTTCATCACGCTCACCGGCAACAAGAGCGTCATCGCCCGCGATCATTTCGAGAAGCTGAAGAACGGCGCAATCGTTTGCAACTCTGGCCACTTCAATGTCGAGATCGATCTCGAGACGCTCGGCAAGATGGCTTCGTCCCGGCGCCAGACTCGCGAATTCGTCGAAGAGTTCGCGCTGAAAGACGGCCGGCGGATTTACGTGCTGGGCGAAGGCCGGCTCATCAATCTAGCGGCCGCCGAAGGCCACCCGGCTTCCGTGATGGACATGAGCTTCGCCAATCAGGCCCTGTCGGCCGAGTACATGGTCAAGAATCACGCCAGCCTGGAGAAGAAAGTGTATCCGGTTCCCGAGGAACTCGACAAGCAGGTAGCCCGTATGAAACTCGAAGCCATGGCGGTGAAGATCGATCGCCTGACGCTCGAGCAGGAGCACTACCTGGCAAGTTGGAACGAAGGAACGTAGAATGGTGGTGGGTAGTGGGAGGTAGGTGGTAGGACCAACGTCGGTCTTCCTACCACCCACCTCCCACCACCAACTACCCATGGTTATCGAAGGCTGCAAACACGAAATCGAAATCAGCGTTCCCGTTGATGAAATCGCCCGCGAGACGGATCGAGTCGTCGCGAATATCCAGCAAAAAGTAAAGCTGCCGGGGTTCCGTCCCGGAAAAGTTCCCATCAATCTGATTCGCACCAAGTTTGCCAAAGAGGTGCGCGAAGACGTCATCGAGAACCTGCTCCCCAAGTATTTTCAAAAAAAAGTGCAGGAAGAGGAGCTGCAGGTGGTGGGCCGGCCCAACGTCAAAGACGTCGAGTTCAAGGAGGGCGAGCCCCTCAAGTTCAAAGCCGAATTCGAAGTTGCGCCGACCATCGATCTCAAGGAGTATCGCGGGGTCACCATTCACTACGGCGAGCCCGAAGTGAGCGATGAAGATATCGGCAAGCGGCTGGAAGAAATCCGTGACCAAAAAGCTCAGTTCGTAAATGTAGACCCAAGGCCAGTGGCCGACGGCGATTACGCAGTCGTCTCGCTCGATAGCCTTTCCGGTGTCGAAAAGCCGATCCATCAGGATGAGATGCAGTTGCACGTCGGCGACCCCGACACGCTGGCTGCGTTCACAGACTCGCTGCGTGGCATGTCTCCGGAAGAAGAGAAAGATTTCGAAGTCACGTACCCGGAAGATTACGGACAGAAAAACCTTTCCGGCAAGACCGTCCGCTTCCGGATGAAACTCAAGATGATCCGGACCAAGGAATTGCCGGACTTGAACGACGAATTCGCTCGCGATTTAGGCGATTACCAGACGCTGGATGATTTGCGCGAGGCGGTCAGGAAGGCGATTTTCCAGGAGCGGGAATTTCTAGCGCAGCAAAAGGCCAAGGAAGAGTTGATCGACAAGCTCATTGAAGCGCACGATTTTCCCGTGCCGGATGCTTACGTCGAGAGGCAGATCGAAACCCAGGTGACCCAACAGTTTCGGGAACTGGCGGACCGTGGCATCGATCCGGGCAAACTCCAGATCGATTGGGCCAAACTCAAGGAGTCCCAGCGACCCAAGGCGATTCATGATGTTAGGGGAAGCCTGCTGATCGACAAGGTAGCCGAGCGCGAATCCATTAATGCCACCAATGATGAAGTGGATCACGAAGTACAGCGCATCGCCAAGCAGGAGCGCGAGCCCGTCGCCGCCACACGCAAGAAGCTTCAGAAGGAAGGCATTCTCAGCCGGATCGCTTACCGAATCCGTTCCGAGAAGACGCTCAATTTCCTATTCGAGCATGCCCGCAAGGACGCTGCGGAGCCGACTAAAGAAGCTGCGGACTCAACGAAAGAAGAAGAAAAAACTGAATAATTCCAGGCAGTGCGGGCCGACCTTGGCGCGCACAATAGCTAACTAGGCCGACCCGCTGATCGTCAGTCTTTAGCGATTGCCGACTTTCTCGTCCTCGCGGCCCTTGCCGTGCTCCTGCTGCACTCCCTTTTTCTGATCCTGCTGGCCACCTTTGTTCTGGTCCTGCTGGCCCTGTTGACCCTGCTGTCCATGCTGGCCCTGTTGACCCTGCTGTCCATGCTGGCCCTGTTGACCTTGCTGTCCATGCTGGCCCTGTTGACCCTGCTGTCCATGCTGGCCCTGTTGACCTTGCTGTCCATGCTGGCCCTGCTGGCCACTCTTATGCTGGTCTTGCTGGCCCTTCCCCGGTTCGTTTGGCATTGTGTTCTCCTGATTTATGTAGTCTGTGGTGATAGTCAATTGTTACTTCTCCAGGCATCATCACCGTATCCTAGATGTTGTGCAGCTAGTACTTGTTTCGCCTGAATTAGCAAGTGCATTTCAGAGCGTGAGGAACCTTAGGAGTGCTACCAGGAGACATCCAGGTTAGTGCGACGCTTCGAAAAGAAGCGATGATATCCAAACAACTCCGACGTGATCGAGGTCTGGCGTAATTGCCGCGATTCGGCGAATGCGCAGTAGCGCGAGACGAACAGATATTCGCGAATGAGCAACCACCTCCGAGCCACCTCCAAGGCCCGACCTGATCGTCGACTGCGAAACCGAGACACCGGACGCTGCGGCCAAGCGCGCGGTCGCACTCCTGGCTGAAAAAGGCTATATTCGGTAGACATGTGGACTGGGAAGTTTATTCCCCCGTTGATCCTGTGCGCGAGTTTATGGGCCCAAAATCCAGATCGACCCGACGACGGCGTTCGACCCCTCCTCGGTGAACCGTCAAAGAAGATGGCCGGTCAAGCCGCGCCCACGCCTCGCACCGCCGAGGGCAAACCCGACCTCTCGGGGATCTGGGAGCCGCCCGGAATCAGATTCGCGTTGGACATCGCCTCCGGCCTGAAGGATGTTCCGTTCACTCCGTCGGCCGCCGAGATATTCAAGCAGCGCAAAGAAACCAACGGTAAGGACGATCCAGAAGGTTACTGCCTGCCCCCCGGCGTGCCACGCATCACTTACACTCCTTATCCATCGAAGATCATTCCGATGCCTGGCATCATGCTAATTCTTTATGAGGCCGGCACTCGCGCCTATCGGCAGATTTTCATGGACGGCCGCACCATGCCCAAGAATGCGGACCCGACCTGGTTTGGATACTCTGTCGGCCACTGGGATGGCGACACGCTGGTGGTGGAGACGAGCGGATTCAACGATCGCACGTGGCTGGATGGCGACGGCCACCCGCACAGCGACGCCATGCGCGTCACAGAACACTACCGTCGCACGGACCTCGATCACATTGAATACAAATTCCAGATAAACGACCCGAAGATGTATACCAAGCCCTGGGGCAACACGACGATCTTGACCCGCATTCCGAATTACGAGCTGGTGGAATACATCTGCAACGAGAATAATCGCGACGTTCCGCACCTGGTAGGGAAGTAAGTCTCCCCTACTCTCTGTGTTAGCCTGACCATTCATGTCAGGCGCCGATCCCGGCCGCATCTCCAACTTCGTCAAGTGGACCATTTGTGTCGTGGCCTCGCTCGGCTTCCTGTTCGACATCTATGTAGTTCTGGTGGGTCCACTCATTTTGCAGCCGGCGCTTATCGAGCTCGGCAACCTGAAGCCGGGCACTCCGGACTATCGCGACTGGGCTGGAAATCTTTTCTGGATCCCGCCATTGGTGGGCGGATTCTGCGGACTATGGGGCGGCTATCTCGCCGACCGTTTCGGCCGCCGGCGCATCCTGACCTGGAGCATCCTGCTTTACGCCGTCGCCGCCACGGCATCGGGACTGGCGACACGGCTCGAAACGTTGCTTCTGTTCCGCACCCTGTCGTTCGCCGGAGTCTGCGTCGAATTCGTCGCGGCCGTAGCGTGGCTCGCTGAGTTGTTCCCAAATCCCAAAACGCGTGAGGCCGTGCTCGGTTACACGCAGGCTTTCTCCTCGCTCGGCGGCGTGTTAGCGGCCGGAGCTTTCTTTGTTGCGAACCGCTTCGGACCGGCCCTGCCGGCGATCTACGGAAGCCACTCCGCGTGGCGCTACGCCCTTATCTCCGGTGTCGTGCCCGCAATTCCGCTAATGATCATTCGCCCCTTTCTTCCCGAATCGCCGCAGTGGGAGCACAAGCGCCTGGAAGGAACGCTAAAGCGGCCGAGCGTGGTCGAGCTGTTTCGTCCCGCCTATCGCCGGACCACCATAGTTACAGCGCTGCTGCTCGCGTGCGCGTATGGCGCCGCATTCGGAAGCATTCAACAATCGCCGCAGATCACCGCCGGTTTGCCTGAAGTGCTGCGTATGACTCCGTCTACCCGCGGGCAAGCCGTTTCGAGCATCCAGGGCATGCAGGAGATCGGTGGCCTGGTGGGAAGGATCGCACTGGCCGCTCTGGCGCTGGTGATCGTGAGCCGTCGCCGGCTGCTGCGCCTGTTCCTGATACCCGGACTCGTCATCACGCCCGTCGTTTTTATCTTCGCTGCACCGCACAGTCTCAACATGTTTCGCATCGGCATCTTCCTGGCCGGATTCACGACAGTCGCGCAACTTACCTTTTGGGGAAATTATCTACCGCGCGTCTATCCGGTGCACCTGCGCGGCACTGGTGAAGGATTTGCGGCCAACGTCGGAGGCCGTATGCTCGGCACCTTTGCGTCTTTCATGACCAATCACCTGGCGGCCGTGATGCCCGGGGAACTGCCATCG
>Ga0207664_10001856_pt1 | contig 13937 bp, 13 predicted proteins | sample LARL83metaG_FD_184349 | JGI IMG/M metagenome (GOLD analysis project Ga0207664, IMG submission 184349) | Corn, switchgrass and miscanthus rhizosphere microbial communities from Kellogg Biological Station, Michigan, USA - LAR L8-3 metaG... | ecosystem: Host-associated > Plants > Roots >...
TCCAGGTCACGCTCCCGCCCCAGCTGCCGACCGACGAGCGCGCGCGTCTGATGGAGGCGGAGATGCGACGCGGCCGCGAGCTGAAGGCGGCGGGGACGATCGTGCGCATGTGGCGCATCCCGGGGCGCACCGCAAACGCCGGCATCTGGGAGGCACCGGATCCGACCGCGCTGCACGAGGCGATCACCTCGCTGCCGATGTTCCCCTACCTGACCGCCGACGTCACGCCGCTGGCGGTCCACTACCTCGAGGAGCCCTGAGCCGTGCAACTGCTGAAGGGAAGCGCGCTGTTCGCCGACGACGAGGCCGGCTTCCGGCGCCGCATCCACGACACGGGCTCCGGTCCGCTGCGCAGCTACGCGTACGCAAGCCCGCGCAACGGCGCCTGCCCGTATCACTGCCACGCCCGCTCGTTCGAGCTGTTCGTCGCGATGGAGGGCGAGGGCGTGGTCGTCGTCGACGGCGAGGAGGTGCGGATGTCGAAGGGCGACGCGCTGATCGTCGAGCCCGGCGAGTACCACCTCGTCCAGGCGGGCGACGAGGCGTTCCACCTGCTCTGCGTCGTGGCGCCGAACCTCGACGACGCGGAGGTGAAGGAGCTGCACGCGCCCTGACGCGCTCCAGCGGGGCGTTTCGTCAGGTTCCGCGCGCAACCGCCCGCAGGTGCGCCCGCATCGCGCGCTCGGCGCCGGCCGCGTCGCGCTCGCGGATCGCGGCGACGAGCGCGGTGAGCTGCGTCAGCGCCGCGGCCCGCACGGCGTCGTCGGAGGCGGTCCGCGCGCGCGAGTGGCGCAGCAGGTCGGCGAGCGCGGCGAGCAGCACGCGCAGCGCACGGCTCCCCGAGGCGTCGGTGACGATCTCGTGCAGGCGCGCGTCGGCGGCGGCGAACGCGGCGGCGTCGCGCTCGGTCGCGCGCAGCTCCGCGAGCGTCTGCTCGAGCTGCGCGAGCTGCTCGTCGCCGCGCCGCCGGGCGGCGAGCCGCGCGGCCTGCGGCTCGATCCGCAGGCGCGCCGCGAACAGGTCGGCGAGGTCGACCGGCGCGAGGTAGGTGCCGGAGCCCTGGCGCGCCTCGACGATCCCGAGGTCGACGAGCCGGCGCAGCGCCTCGCGCAGGCTCGCGCGCGAGACGCCCAGCTCGGCGGCGAGCTGACGCTCGGGCGGCAGGCGGTCGCCGGGCGCGAGCCGACGCGCGGCCAACATGGCCTCCAGCCGCTCGGCCGCATGGTTGCCGCTCGCCATCCGAGGAACTATATTGGTCCGACCATTTGGTCCGACCAATCAGGAGCACGATGAGCCTCTCCGACACCTTCGCGCAGCTGCGCGGCGAGCACTCGACCCGCCCCGGCAAGATCGTCGCGATCGGCCTCAACTACATGGACCACGTGCGCGAGGCGAAGATGGAGGTCCCGCGGCGCCCGCTCGTCTTCACGAAGTTCACGACGAGCGTGATCGGCGACGGCGACGCGATCGAGATCGACCGCGCCGTCACCGAGCGCGTCGACTGGGAGGTCGAGCTGGCGGTGATCGTCGGCCGCGCGATGCGCGGCGTCGCCGTAGAGGATGCGCTCGAGCACGTCCACGGGTACACCGTCGCCAACGATGTCTCCGCCCGCGACGTGCAGTTCTCCGACGGCCAGTGGGTGCGCGGCAAGAGCCTCGACACGTTCTGCCCGCTCGGGCCGGTCGTCGTGCCCGCCGCCGAGATCGCCGACCCGCAGGCGCTCGCGCTGCGCACGCGCGTCAACGGCGAGACCGTGCAGGACTCGACGACCGCCGAGATGGTCTTCGGCGTCGCCGAGCTGCTCGCGTTCTGCTCGCGGTCGTTCACGCTCGAGCCGGGCGACGTCGTGCTGACCGGGACGCCGTGGGGCTGCGGCGAGTTCATGGATCCCGTGCGCTCGCTGCGCGGCGGCGACGTCGTCGAGGTCGAGATCGACGGCATCGGCACGCTGCGCAACCCGGTTCTCGAGCGGTGACCGGCATGCGACTGGACTTGAAGACCGCCCTCGTGACGGGCGCCGGCTCGGGCATCGGCGCCGCGATCGCGCAGCGCTTCGCGCAGGAGGGCGCGCGGGTCGTCGCGGCCGACCTTGACGGCGACGCCGCCGCGGCGACCGCGGCGCGCATCGGCGGCGCGGCGCTCGGCGTGCAGGTCGACGTGCGCGACGAGGACTCGGTGGCGGCGCTCGTGGCGCGCGCGCAGGCGGCCGGCCCGCTCGACGTGCTCGCCAACGTCGCCGGCATCGGCTCGACGACGAACGCGGTCGAGACGCCGATCGAGGTGTGGGACGCGGTGATGGACGTCAACGCGCGCGGCACCTTCCTGTGCTGCAAGCACGCGCTGCCGCAGATGCTCGAGCGCGGCCGCGGCGCGATCGTCAACGTCGCCTCCGTCGGCGGACTCGTCGGCCTGCGCAACCGCGCCGCCTACTGCGCCGCCAAGGGCGCCGTGATCGCCTTCACGCGCGCGCTGGCGGTCGACCACGTCGCCGCCGGCGTGCGCGCGAACTGCATCTGCCCCGGCACCGTCGACTCGCCGTGGGTCAAGCGGCTCGTCGAGCAGTCGGGCGAGTCGCTCGACGCGCTGCGAGCCCGCCAGCCGATGGGCCGCCTCGGCGCTCCCGAGGAGATCGCCGAGCTGGCGCTCTACCTCGCCGAGGACGCCTCCGCCTTCGCGACCGGCTCGGTGATGACGATCGACGGCGGGCTGACGGCGGCGTGAACATAGCTACTACCTGAGTAGTATGTTTCTGTCCGATTCCAGAGGAGATGCCAGATGACAGTCGTCGGAGTCAGAGCCGTCGCGGCGGTGAGCGGATGAGCGCCCTGCGCGTGGGGGTCATCGGCTGCGGCATGCAGGGCCAGAACCACCTCGAGGCGTTCGCCGCGTTCGACGACGTCGAGATCGCGGCGATCGCCGACCTCGACCGGAGGCGCGTGGAGGAGGTCGGCGAGCGCTTCGCCGTCGAGCGGCGCTGCAGCGATCCCCGCGAGCTGCTCGGACTCGGCCTCGACCTCGTGTCCGTCTGCACGATGCCGAACTCGCACCGCGAGCTGGTCGTCGGAGCGTTCGAGGCCGGCTCGCACGTGCTCTGCGAGAAGCCGCTCGCGCGCGACGCCGCGGAGGGCGCCGAGATGGTGCGCGCCGCCGAACACGCCGACCGACTGCTGATCGTGGGCTTCAACATGCGCTACATGGGCGCCACGACCGCGGTGCGCCGCTTCATGCAGGACGGCTCGCTCGGCGACCTCGTGTGCGCACGCGGGTTCATGAACGCCGACGACGTCCCCTGGTGGGGCAAGCACTACGTGCGCGAGGTCTCGGGCGGCGGCGCGCTCAACGCGAGCGCCGTGCACATGGTCGACCTGCTGCTGTGGCTGGCCGGCAACCCGCGGCCGCTGACCGCGAGCGCCTCGATGGCGACCGTCTTCCCGCGCAAGCGCGCCCACGGCGCGCCGCCCGGCGCCGCCGAGGCCTACGACACCGAGGACGTGCTGTTCGGCCACGTGCGCTGCGAGGGCGGCTTCTGGTTCTCGCTAGAGGGCAGCTGGATGAACGACCGCAGCGGCTTGGACTACAGCTTCGACGCGATCGGGACCCGCGGCCAGGCGCACCTGCAGCCGCTCGAGCTCTACAGCGAGCGCGACGGCGCCGTCGTGCGCCTCGACGAAGGCGTCTCGACCGAGCCCGACTGGCAGGCCTCGTGGGCGCCGCAGCTGCACGACGCCGTCGAGGCGGTGCGGACCGGCCGCGTCCCCGAGCAGCTCGCGACCGGGCGACAGGCGCTCACGGTCCAGGCGCTGGTGGACGCCCTCTACCGCTCCGCGCGCGAGGGCCGCGAGGTGGCCGTCGCGGTGCCCGACGTCTGAGCCGCGCCCGAGGGCACGGCGCGTCACCACCCGCCGATCCAGCCGCGCAGCATGCCGAGCGGCAGCTCGCCGGCGCGCGGGTCGCGGCCGCGCAGGAAGTCGAGGTCGCAACCCTGGTCGGCCTGCAGCACGTGCGCGGCGTGCAGCGCGCCGTAGCCGCGCTCGTAGTGCGGCGGCCGCGGGCGCCACGCCTCGCGGCGCCGCGCCAGCTCGTCGTCCGCCACCTCCAGCTCCAGCGCGCGGCGCGGGACGTCGAGCGTCACGCGATCGCCGCTCCGCACGAGCGCGAGCGGCCCGCCGACCGCGGCCTCCGGCGTGACGTGCAGCACGACGGTGCCGTAGGCGGTTCCGGACATGCGCGCGTCGGAGATGCGGACCATGTCGCGCACGCCGACCTCGATCAGCCGCCGCGGGATCGGGATCTGGCCCCACTCCGGCATCCCCGGCGCGCCGACGGGGCCGACGTTGCGCAGGATCAGCACCGAGGAGGTGTCGACCTCCAGCGCCGGGTCCTCGATCCGCGCGGCGAGGTCCTCCATGTCCTCGAAGACGACGGCCGCGCCGCTGTGGCGCAGCAGCGCCTCGCTCGCCACGCTGACCTTCAGCAGCGCGCCGTCGGGCGCGAGGTTGCCGCGCAGCACCGCGAGCCCGCCGGCGGGCCGGAACGGCTGCTCGAGCGCGGCGATCGTCGTGCGGTCGCTCGCGTCCGCGGCGGCGAGCGCGTCGCGCAGCGGACGGCCGGTCACGGTCGGCGCGTCGAGGTGGAGCAGCGGCGCCAGCTCGCGCAGCACGGCGGGCACGCCGCCGGCCTGGAAGAGCTGCTCGCTCAGGTGCTCGCCCGACGGACGCAGGTTGACGATCGTCGGCGTGCGCGCCGCAAGCTGGTCGAAGCGCTCGAGCGGCAGCGCGATCCCGAGGCGGCCGGCGAGCGCGAGCAGGTGGATGACGGCGTTCGTGGAGCCGCCGACCGCGGCCAGCATCGTGATCGCGTTCTCGAGCGCCTGCTCGGTCAGGATCGCCGAGGGCCGCAGGCCCTCCCGCGCCAGCTCGACCGCGCGCGCGCCGGTGCGCTCCGCGACCTGCGCGCGGCGCGCGTCGACGGCCGGGACCATCGCGCTGCCCGGCAGCGAGAAGCCCATCGCCTCGACGAGCACCGCCATCGTCGAGGCGGTCCCCATCTCGGGGCAGTGCCCGACCGAGGGCCCGACGGCGGCCTCGAACTCGTCCAGCTCCCGGCGCTCGATGCGACCGGCGCGGTAGTCGTCGGCGTAGCGCCAGAAGTCCGTGCCTGAGCCGATCTCGCGGCCGTGCAGGCGGGCCGAGAGCGATGGGCCGCCCGTCAGCGCGATCGCCGGGACGTCCGCGCTGGCGGCGCCCATCAGCTGCGCCGGGACGGTCTTGTCGCAGCCGCCGATCAGCACGACCGCGTCGAACGGGTGCGCGCGCAGGCACTCCTCGACCTCCATCGCCATCAGATTGCGGTAGAGCATCGTGGTGGGCTTCATCAGCCCCTCGCTGAGCGAGACGGTGTCGAGCTCGAGCGCCACGCCGCCGGCCTGCTGGACGCCGCGCCGCACGTGATTCGCCAGCGCGCGGAAGTGCACGTTGCAGTGGACGAGCTCCGACCACGAGCTGCAGATCCCGATCACCGGCCGCCCGTCGAACGACGCGCGCGTGAGGCCCTGGGCGCGCAGCGTCCAGCGGTGCAGCATGCCCGCGAGGTCGTCCCCCGCGAACCACTCGCCGCTGCGCTGCGCGCCGGGGTCCCGCATCACAGCACGCCGAACGTCGAGAAGGCGTCCGGGAGCGGCATGCCCTCGTCGAGCGTCGCGTCCATCTCGCGCTCGCGCCCGACCTTCACCTCGGCCGCGGCGATCGTCCGCTCGGCGACCGCCCGGGGGATCACGATGACGCCGTCGTCGTCGGCGAGGACCAGATCGCCCGGCGCCACGCTCACCCCGCCGCAGACGATCGGCTCGCCGACGGCCGTGACCTCGAGCCGCCCGTTGCTGTCGCGCGCGTCGATGCCGGCGACGAACGTCGGGAAGCCCATCTCGACGACCTGCCGCACGTCGCGCGCGTACGCGTCGCCGACGAAGCCGGCGGCGCCGCGCCGGCGCGCCGCAGTCGAGGTCAGCTGCCCCCATACGGCGGCGCCCGGCCCGCTGTGCACGACCGCCACGTCGCCGGGCCGCAGGCTGTCGATCGCCTCCAGCTCGCCGCGGTAGGCGTCGGCCGGATCCTCCGGCGCGCGGTCGACGACGACAGCGGTCATCGTCGCGGCGGTGCCCGCGACCTTCATGCCCGGCGCGAGCGGCCGGATGTGGAGGTCCATCACCTGCTCCTTGTACCCGAGCGCGTCGAGCGCGTCGCTCACCACCGCGACGTAGAGACGGCCCAGGCGCTCGATCGGCGCGAGGTCCCTGCCGTCGCCGTCCTGCGGCGCGTTCGTGTTCATGCAGACGTCCTTTCGGCTGTCGGTTGGAGGTCGTCGTCGCGCGCCGCCTCGCCATCCGGCGGGGCGAGGATCGTCTCGCCGCTCTGGGGCGCGAACAGGTGGCAGTGGGCGAGGTCGACCGCGAGCCGCAGCCGCACGCCGGGCGCGGCGGCCGAGCGCGGGTCGAGCCGCGCGGCGAACGTCCCGGCAAGCTCGGGCGGCCGTTCCGTCAGCTCGCTCGCCTCCCAGCCGGCGATCCGCACGTAGGCGTGCGTCTCGGGGCCGAGCTGCTCGGTGATCTCGACGTCGGCCGCGAGCGTCGGCAGCTCCGCGTCGCCCGCCAGCCCCGCGTCGTGGAACGCCTCCGGGCGCAGGCCGAGGATCACGGGGCCGTCGGCGCCGCGCGCGAGCCGCCGCACGATCGCGTCCGGCAGCGCGAGCCGCTCGTCGGCGACGACCAGCGTGCCGTCCGCGAGCGCGGCGTGCGTGAAGTTCATCGGCGGCGAGCCGAGGAAGGCGGCCACGAACGTGTTGCGCGGGTGGTGGTAGAGCTGCTGCGGCGGGCCGACCTGCTGGAGGCGACCGTCGCGCATCACGGCGACGCGCTGCCCGAGCGTCATCGCCTCGACCTGGTCGTGCGTGACGAACACGGTCGTGACGCCGATCTGCTGCTGGAGCTTGATCAGCTCGGCGCGCATCATCACGCGCAGCTTCGCGTCGAGGTTCGAGAGCGGCTCGTCGAGCAGGAACGCCTGCGGCCGGCGCACGATCGCGCGGCCGATCGCGACGCGCTGGCGCTGCCCGCCCGAGAGCTGGCCCGGCTTGCGGTCGAGCAGGTGCTCGATCCCGAGCAGCCGCGCGACCTCGGCGACGCGCTCGCGCACCTCGCCGCGGTCGGCCTTGCGCATCTTGAGCGGGAAGGCGATGTTGTCGCGCACGCGCATCTGCGGGTAGAGCGCGTAGTCCTGGAAGACCATCGCGATGTCGCGCTGGCCGGGGTCGACGGTCGTCACCGAGTGCCCGCCGATCGTGATCTCTCCCCCCGTGGGGCTCTCCAGCCCGGCGATCATCCGCAGGGCGGTCGTCTTGCCGCACCCCGAGGGGCCGACGAAGATCATGAACTCGCCGTCGCGCACGCGAAGGTTCAGGTCCTCGACGGCGTCGGTGCCGTCCGCGAAGCGCTTCGAGACTGCATGGAACTCAAGCTCGGCCATCACTCTTCCTCACATTGGCTAGCGGACGGCCCCGGCCGTGACTCCGCGAATCAGATAACGCTGCGCGAACAGGAACGTCACCGTGAGCGGCACGAGGCCGATCACGATGCCGGCCGCCATTTGCGTCGGCTCCTGGAAGCGGCCGAGCGCCTGCGCGATGCCGACGACGAACAGCTGCTTGTCAGGCGACTGCATGACGAGCAGCGGCGTCAGCAGGTCGTTGAAGACCATCACGAAGTTCAAGATCCCGGTGATCGCGAGCGCCGGGAGCGCCATCGGGACGATCACCCGCGTGAGGATCCCGAGCGTCGAGGCGCCGTCCAGCCGGGCCGCCTCGATCAAGCTGCTGGGCAGGCCGCCGAAGTAGGCGGCGAAGATGAAGACGGTGATCGGCATCCCGAGCGCCGCGTAGACGAGGATCAGGCCGACGTAGCTGTCCAGCAGGTGGAACTGGTGCAGCTCGGCGTAGATCGGCGCGACGATCGTCTGGAACGGGACCAGGCCGGACGACAGCACGACGAGGAAGAAGGCGATGCGCCCGCGGAACCGCAGCTTCGCGACGGCGAAGCCGGCCATCGACCCGCAGATCCACAGCAGCACGATCGCGCCCAGGGCCACGATCAGCGAGTTGCGCAACCCGGTCCCGACCTGCGCCTCGCTGATCAGGTACGAGAAGTTCGCGGTCGTCGGATGGTGCACGAGCCCGAGCTCGTTGGTGGCGTACTCGACCGGCGACTTCAACGCCGTGCTGACGGTGAAGCACAGCGGGTAGAGCACCGCGGCCGTGACGAGCAGCAGGAAGCCGTAGCCGGCCGCCTTGCCGGCGACGCCGAGCGAGCGCCGCGCGGTGCCGGCGGGCGCGCCCCACGAGACGCGCGTGTCGGCGAGTGACGTTTCGACCGACATGGGCGATCAGTCCGCGACCACGCGGCGGTAGACGGCGACCATCTGCGTGAACACGATCGCGAACACGCCGAGGAACAGCGTGGTGCCGAGCGCCGCCGCGTACGACGGGTTCAGCTCGTTGAGCAGGACGCTCACGATGTAGTACTCGGGTGTCATCGTCGAGTAACCGGGCCCTCCGTTCGTCAACGAGTAGATGAAGCCGTAGAGGCCGAGCAGCAGCGAGGCGACGACCATCACGCTCCAGAGCGCGATCGTCGGCGCCAGCAGCGGCGCCACGACGTGCCGAAGGATCCGCAGGCGGCTGGCGCCGTCGAGGCGGGCCGCCTCGACGAGGTGCGCCGGGATCGTCGCGAGCCCGGCGAGGTAGATGCCGACGCCGAGCCCGAAGATCGTCCACAGGAAGACCGCCATCACGGCCCACAGCGCCGTGTGCTGATTCGCCAGCCAGTCGTGCGCGAGCCCGCCGAGCCCGATCGGCTTGAGCAGGCTGTGCAGCGGCCCGTCGGCGCTCAGCAGCGGCGTGAACATGTAGCCGACGATCACCGGCGGCATGAGCCAGGAGAGGAAGAACACCGCGCGGAAGAAGCGCCACCCGCGGAACGCCTGGAACAGCGCGAACGCGAGCAGCAGCGGCACCACGACGAACAGCGGCACCAGCAGCAGGATCTTGCCGGCGTTCACCACCGCGGCCTGCCAGGCCGGGTCGTGCAGCATGCGGTCGTAGTTGTGCGCCGTGAGGGCGCCGGTCCGCGCGTCGCGCAGGCTCAGCACCACGCCGCGGATCAGCGGATAGAGCTGGAAGACGCCGACGATCGCCATCGCCGGCAGCAGCAGCCCGAAGCCGACGAGCGACGGGGGCGCCTTCGGCAGCCGGCGCCCCTGCCCGATGCGCGTCAGCGTCCCCGTCGCCCCCATCACTTGCTCCGTGCGGCGTCGGCCGCCTTCTGGATCGCCTCGGCCGCCTGGTCGACGCTCACCTGCCCGAGGCTCAGCTGCTGCAGCTGCGCGTTGAGCGTGGAGAGGTAGCCGTAGCCGATGTACGTCAGCAGGTCGGCCGCTCTCGAGTCGTTCGCCATTCTCAGCACGTCGCCGAAGATCGGGTGCGGCGACCAGCTCGCCTGGCTCGCCTTCAGACCCGGGAAGGGACCGTGCGGCTCGGCGACGATCGTCTTCTGGACGCTCTCGTCGAGCGTGAAGCGCAGCAGCAGCTCCGCCTCTCTGGGGTGCTTGCTCCACTTCGGGATCGCGAACGAGGTCGACAGCGCGACGCCGAGCGAGTCGTTCAACGGGCCGGGCGTGGCCCCGGTCCCGTCGCCCGGAGTCACCGTCGGCATGTTCATGACGCCGATCTTGTCGAAGCCCATGACGTCGCCGAGGTCCTTCCAGTCGAGGCCGTCGCCCATCCCTCCGGGCATGAACGCGCTCTTGCCCGCCTCGAACGGCGCCGGCTGGGACAGGGCGTCCGTCGAGACGTAGCCGTCCTGATACCAGCCCTGCCGGCCCATGTAGTGGACGATCGAGAGGAGCTGCTTGAACTCCGGGTCGGTCCACTTGGCCGTGCCGTTGGCGAGCGCCTCCATCTGCGCTCTCGTCGCGACCCGGAGCCCCATCTCCGAGAGGATCAGGTCCAGCATGATGTCCTTGCCGCCGATGATCCAGCAGGCCTTGCCGATCTTTCTGACCGCCGTGCAGGCGGCCGCCATCTCTCTGATCGTCGTCGGCGGTCTGTTGGGATCGAGACCGGCCGCTCTGAGGATGTCCTTGTTGTAGTAGACCGGGAAGCCGTTGCGCGTGAAGCCGATCGCGTAGAGGCCCTTCGCGCAGTCGTAGTCCTGACAGAAGACGGTCGGGTCGGTGACCTTGTCGAGCTCCGATCTGAACGCCTGCACGTCGAGCGCGCGCATCGATCTGTAGTAGGGCGCGCCGAGGCCGCCGGCCTCGAGCACGACGACGTCCGGCCCGCTGCCCGTGGACGTCCAGGCGCCGAGCTTCTGGTAGTAGCCGTTGTAGGGGATCGTCTGCGCGTCGACCTTGATCCACGGGTACTTCTGCTCGAACAGCTGCAGCAGCTTCGCGTAGCCGCCCTGCTTGGAGTCGTACCACCAGCCGAGCGTGAGGGTGACCGGCTTGTGGCCGCCCGCGGCGGTCCCGGTCGACGACGAGGTCTTGCCCGATCCGCCGCAGCCCGCCGCAGCGAGTCCGGCGAGGGCGAGCAGCGCCACAGCGCCCACGCATGCGAGGACGCGACGCACTCCATGTCTGAACAACAGCAAGGCACTCTCTCCTTTGGCGGGCGCGCACGTACGCGCCCGACGTTGAGCACGACGCCGCGGGACCTCCGGCCCCCGGCGATCACGACCTGGCTCTCAACCTCCGTTACTTAGTGTAACGATAAAGTTCCGGCTCTGCAAGAAGGTCGGCGCGCCAGGAACGCACATCTCAGTAGACCTGAGCCAGCAGTCCGCCGTCGACGCAGACGTCGATGCCCGTCAGGTACGCGGCGTCGTCGGACGCCAGGAAGGCGACGACGTTCGCGACGTCCCGCGGCGCCGCGAAGCGCCGCAGCGGGTAGCGCTCCAGCATCCGCCGGCGCGCCTCGGACGGGTCCGGCTGACGCTCGAAGAACTCCTCCAGCATCGGCGTCTCGACGTCGCCGGGACAGATCGTCGTGACGCGGACGTTCTCGGGCCCGTATGCAGCCGCGAGCGAGCGGCAGAGCGCGCGCAGGCCGCCCTTCGTCGCGCCGTACGCGGGCAGGTCCGGGTCCCCGACGATGCCCAGCACCGAGGCGGTGATGATGACCGAGCCCCCGCCGCGCGCGCGCAGCGCCGGCAGCGCGTGCTCGACGCCGAGCCCGACGCCGTGGAGGTTCGTGCGCAGCAGCTGCCCCCAGTCGTCCTCGCCGGTCTCCTCCAGCCGCGCGACGCGCTGCACCGCCGCGTTGGCGTGCAGGACGTCGAGCCCGCCGAACGCGTCGCCCGCGCACGCGACGGCCGCCCGGTTGCCGTCCGCCGTGGCGACGTCGGCCGCGAGCGCACGGGCCCGCCCGCCCGCCGCCTCGATCCGCTCCGCGACGGCGCGGACGCCGGCCTCGTCGCGGTCCACGCAGACGACGGCGCAGCCGTCCTGCGCGAGCCGTGCCGCCGAGGCGGCGCCGACGCCGCGCGCCGCGCCGGTGACGATCGCCACCTTCCCGTCGAGCCGTCGTTCCATGCGCAGGTATTGTAACGATAAAGTCACAGTGACACAAGCACCCCGACATGCCAGGAGGACGCCTCTACACCGACGCGCGCACGACCAGCTCGCTCTCGAGCACGGCGTGCGGCGTCTCCGGCGGCGAGCCCTCGAGCGCGTCGATCAGCATGCGCGCCGCGACGCGGCCCATCTCGTAGCCCGGCACGCGGACCGTCGTGAGGGGCGGGTCGACGTACTCGGAGAACTCGAAGTCGTCGAAGCCCGCGATCGCGACGTCGTCGGGCACCCGCAGCCCCGCCTCCCGCGCCGCGCTGATCGCGCCGATCGCGAGCACGTCCGATCCGCAGATGATCGCGCTCGGGCGCTCGGCGTGCCCGAGCAGCCTGGCCGCCATCTGGCGTCCGCCCTCGGCCTGCCAGGTCGCCTCGAACAGCTCGTGCTCCGGATGCGGCGCGAGTCCGGCGGCCGTCAGCGCGTCGCGGAAGCCGAGGTGGCGCTGCTCGACGACCGGCCACGGCAGCCGCGCCGCGATGAAGGCGATCCGCCGGTGCCCCCGCTCCAGCAGCAGCTCCGTCAGCGCGCGCGCGGCGTCGCGCTCGGTGCTGCGCACGCCGAGCACCGCCGGGTCCTCGATCACCTCGTCGAAGACCGTGAAGATCGCGCCGATCGACTGCAGCTCCTGGACGTAGCGCGCACGCAGCACGGGATCGCCGGACATCAGCAGCGCGGCCGCGTCGACGCGCCCCTCCAGCAGCGGTCTCAGCAGCGCGCCGTGCTCCGCGAGCGGACGCTCGGCCTGGATCAGCACGCCGTAGTCGGCGTCGCGCGCGACGTCGCCGACGCCCGCCACCAGCAGCGCGGTGAGCGGGTCGGCGAGGAAGCTCGGCGCCTGGTCGAGCACGAGGAAGCCGAGCGTCTGGGTGCGGGAGCGGCGCAGTCCGCGCGCGGTCAGGTTCGGGTGGTAGCCGATCTCCCGCATCGCCGCCTCGACGCGCGCGCGCGTCGCCGACGTCATCAGGTCGAAGCGACCGCGCGTGACGTTGGAGACGGTCTGCTGCGAGACGCCGGCGAGCGCGGCGACGTCACGCACCGTGGGACGGCGGTGCGGCGGGAGCGGGGCATCGGTGCGGGGCGACACGACGCGCCAACCATATCCCGAACGCGGGCCGCCTCACCCGCGCCGCGCACCGCCCGCCGTGACCCGCGCGCACATCAGTCCGCGCCTCGCTCGCGCAGCTCGCCCAGCAGCTCCAGCGCGGCCGCGACCATGCGGTCGCCGGCCTCCGGCGCGAGCCGGCTCGAGTACGCCAGCCGCGGCTCGTAGCCGCCGTGCTCGAACGCCTCCCGCGTCGGCGCGTAGCCGTGCCAGCCGTTCGCGATCCCGCACACGATCGTCGTCGCGAACGGCGACTGCGCCTTCGTCCGCAGGCCGAAGGCGGCGAACATCTCCGCCGGATAGGCGACGAGCGCCACGTCGCCGAGCGCCAGCGCCTTGACCTCCACGCGATCGGCTGGCACGCGCGTCCCGCTGCGCCGCTGCCACTCCCACATCCCGATCGCCTCGCGCGCGAACCATCGCTGGATGACCGGATAGGGCTCGTAGAACGTGCGGGCGTGGCCGGAGATGCGGCGCGTGAAGTCGACCTCGTCGACCGTCCCCTCCGCCTGCGCCAGGTACCAGCGCGCCAGCTCGACCTGCTCGCGCGTCGGCCTGCGCTGCGCGATCTCCAGCGCCTTCGCCGCGCAGCGCAGCCGCGGCGCCGGGACGCTGCGCGCCGACGCGATCGCCACGTCGGCCGCGTCGGCGAGCGCACGCCCCATCCGCTCGGCGTGCGCGACGTCCTGTCTGAGCGCGCCGGGCACCCGCATGTCGTTCGGGCCAACGTCGCCGGAGGCGCCTTGCAGGAAGCCGAAGACGCCGCCGTGGCGCCGCGCGAGCGCCGCGGTCAGCGGACCGGCGAAGTCAGCGGAGTAGACCGCCTCGTCGTGCACCACGGTCGGGTGACAGGCGAAGCTGACGAGGCCGCCGAGCGTCGCGCCGGACTCGGCGTCGAGCGCGAAGAGCACCTGCAGCTCGTGGTCGACCGGGCCCTCCGGACGCTCGAACTCCTCGACCCACTCCGGCCCGGCGCTGCCGACCGTGCCGTCGCGGTAGAGCGGGCGGCGGCTGAACGACCAGCCGGGCGCCTGCGCGCCGCCGACGCGCAGCTCGGCGGGCCGCAGCGCCGCGGCCGCCTCGCGCATCGCCCCGGCGAGCCGCTCCAGCGCGAAGTCGAGATAGTCGTCGTCGCGGTCGAGGTCGAGGCGGGCCGCGG
>Ga0207664_10001858_pt1 | contig 13932 bp, 11 predicted proteins | sample LARL83metaG_FD_184349 | JGI IMG/M metagenome (GOLD analysis project Ga0207664, IMG submission 184349) | Corn, switchgrass and miscanthus rhizosphere microbial communities from Kellogg Biological Station, Michigan, USA - LAR L8-3 metaG... | ecosystem: Host-associated > Plants > Roots >...
AATTCGTTGGCATAGACGTAGTCGATGCCCAGCCGCTTCTGAAGATGACGTCCGAAAAACGTGAAGCCGCCGGAGAGAACTGCGGTTTTGTATCCCAGCGACTTGAGAGTTTGAATCAGGCGTTCGGCGCCGCCTGCGAGAGGAATGGTTCGAATGATGTCCTCCAACCGCGATTCCGGAAGACCTGCCAGCAGCGCCACTCGCTTCGTGAAACTCTGGTTGAAGTCCAACTCGCCGCGCATGGCCGAGGCCGTGATCGCCGAAACCTTGTCTCCCACGCCGTGCAGCTTCGCAAGTTCGTCAATCACCTCACCTTCAATCAGTGTGGAGTCCATATCGAAGACGAACAACCGGCGGTTGCGGCGGAAGACGCTCTCTCGCTGAACGGCGATGTCGATGTCGAACCGTTGTGTGAGGCTCATCAGTTCAGCGCGGAGAGCGGGAGAAGCGTCAACAATTCCGCTGATCTCGAGTTCTACGCAGGCGTTCGAGTTTTCAACTTTGCCAGTGAGCGATAAGCGCCCGGAGAGGCGCTCGATGAGATCGATATTAAAGTTGTTATGCGAGACCGCGTCGGTGATGCTGGCGAACTGCTCGGCGGTAATCTCGCGACCGAGAACCGTGATGATGAAACGAAACTTCCCTTGCGCGCGCACCCATTGATCGAACGCTTCAGCACTGACCGGGCTGAATTTGATCTTGAGATCGAGATCATGGGCGCGCACCAGCAAATCTTTCTTCAATGGTGTGAAATCTTGCGGAACCTCGATCAGCATGCCCAGCGCGAGCGCGTCGTGAACCACGGCCTGACCGATGTCGAGAATGCGAACGTTATATCCGGCGAGAATTTTGGCGAGGGAACTCGTGAGTCCAGGGCGGTCATCGCCCGAAATGTTGATGAGGATGATCTTGTTCATGTCCTCAGTTCAGATTACCAGCTAGTGCTTTCGGCATACAGCGCGCAACCCGTGGCGATGGCTTGGTCTCTAAGTGGGCAGGAGGAAACATGCCAGCACGTAAGAAGAGCGGTCGCAAGTACGGCAAGGGGGCGAGCAAGAGCGTGGAGAGCGCAATGCGCCGCAAGAAAAGCGGAACCTTACGTTCCGGAAAAGGCGGAAAGGGCGGCAAAGTGAAAAGCCGCAAACAGGCGATCGCTATCGGACTTTCCGAGGCACGTGAAAAAGGCGCAAAGGTCCCGCCAAACAGGTCGAGCAGAAAGAAGAAATAGGGCTGCGCAAAAGTGAGGCGGTAATCCAAGTGCAGTTGAAGCCACCTTTGCGTCCTTCGCGATCTTTGCGGTTACAGCTCCAAAACTCTTAACCGCAAAGGGCTCAAAGTTCGTAAAGAAACTTCTGTAACGCAATCCGCGTCTATGATCCAGCCGCAGCTGCTTTATGCCCGATCATGACGGCATCCTGCATCTGCTGGAACAGTTCTCCCATCGCAGCCGGGGAGTGCGACATAAACAGGGTGTTCGTCTTGTCGTTAGCACCGATCTCTTTGATCGTGTCGAGATATTGTGTGACCAGGACCAGCATCATGACGTCTTTGGCTGAAGTGCCTTCAACTGCCGCGGCAAACGCTTCCACCGACTGCTTAAGTCCTTCTACGATGGCTTTGCGCTGATTCGCGATACCCTGGCCTTGCAAAGCTTTGCTTTCGGCTTCGGCCTCGGCTTGTTTCACTTTCAGAATCTTTTCTGTCTCGCCGCGGGCACTGGCCGCCACCTGTTCGCGTTGCGCAGCATTGATCTCGTTCATCGCCGCTTTGACTTTCTCGTCGGGCTGGATATCAGTAACGAGCGCCTGATCGATCGCATAGCCGTAGGTCTGCATCACGTCATCTAGGCCCTGCTTGATCGCTACCGCAATGTCGGACTGCTGCAGGAAGGCATCGTCGAGATTCATCTTTGGCACATGGCCGAGGATAACGTTGAACACATAGGACGAAATCTGCTGTTTCGGGTTGGCGAGTTTATAGAAGGCCTCGTACACCTTGTCAGGAATGACGTGGTACTGCACAGAGACGGGAATCCTGACGAAGACGTTATCTTTCGTCTTGGTTTCGACGTCGAGCGCGAGTTGTTGAACACGCAAGTCGATGCGACCGGCAATCTGGTCGAGCCAGGGAAGCTTGAAATTGATGCCGGCCGTGCCTACACGCAAAAATTTTCCCATGCGCTGGACGACGACGGCTTCCGCGGTCCTGACTTGGTAGAAGCCGCTGAGGAGGGTGCCAACGACAAAGATTGCAGCGATGCCGTAAAAGATGAAAGCTATGGTTTGGGACGAGTCCATTTATATCTCCTGTTTATGCGAGAGCGGAGGGATGCGGCATGATAGCGCGGAGCAGGCCAGAGCACAATGGTTTAGCGTGGTACTTGCTGGTGCCGAAAACCCCTACCACAGAGCACGCTGACTTACACGGAGGAACGCCACAGAGGCCTGTGCAGCGTTACCCAGTGTTTCTCGGTCAGGATTGTTTCGGCGCTCCTCTGTGGTTTCCTCTGTGTAAGTCAGCGTCCTCTGTGGTAAAGGTTTTGATTTTCAGCGAAGGAGCCTGTAGCAGGTGTGAGCAATAGACCAGTCTTCCTGAGCACGGATCACCAGGACCTTAACGCGAGAATTACCCGAGGAAACTGCAGTGTCGGACCGGACGTCTGCGTTTTTGCCCTGATCGAGACTGACTCCAAGAAAATCTATACGAGCGCAGGCGGCGGCACGGACTTCCGCGGAGTTCTCTCCGATACCGGCGGTGAACACCAGGACATCGAGTCCGTGAAGTGACGCGGCCATAGCTGCGATATAAGCGCAGAGTCGATGAATGAAAATGTCGAACGCAAGTTTTGCGCGCTGGTTCCCAATGGCCATTGCTTCGACGATGTCGCGCATGTCGCTGGAAAGACATGAGACCCCAAGCAGGCCAGATTGGCGATTCAGAATGTTGTCCAGATCTGGCGCGCTGGTCCCCGTGCGGAGCAAGTGAACCAGAATTCCAGGATCCAACGAGCCTCCCCGCGTGCCCATGACAAGGCCTTCGAGAGGCGTAAAACCCATCGTGGTATCAATGCTCTTGCCGCCATCAATTGCCGCCAGCGAGCAGCCATTGCCAAGATGGCAGGTGATGATCTTCAGTGATGCTAGGTCTCGTCCGAGCATCTGAGCAGCACGGCGGCCGCAGTATTCATGGTTGACGCCATGGAAGCCGTAGCGGCGGATGCCTTGCTCGTACCAGGAGTACGGGCCGGCGTAGATTTTCGCTTCATCCGGCAACGTCCGATGAAAGCCAGTGTCGAAGGCGGCGATCTGTGGGGTGTCCGGAAACAATTCGCTGGCGAGATCGACGCCTTGCAGTCCCGCCTGATTGTGAAGCGGCGCGATGGAGACCACGTCGGCAATGGCTCGCCGGACTTCAGGCGTGAGGCGGGTGGGCTCGGTGAGTTTTGCGCCGCCATGAACGATGCGATGGCCGATTGCGTTTACCTCGGCGGCATCTTTGAGAATGGCAGTTGGCCCAGTCCAGAGGTTCTGAATCATTTTCTCGACGGAGGCCTGGCGGTCTCCGGGCCCGAGTTCGCCTTGATTGCGAATCTTTTTGCCTGCCGAGTTTTTGATCGAGACGCTTTCTTTGTTGCCGTCCCAGTCGAGTTTGCCTTCCCAGAGGGGTGGGATCGGATCGGCAGAGGGTTGTGGTCCAAGTTCAAACAGCGCGGATTTCTGACTGCTGGAGCCGGAGTTGAGGACAAGAATCTTCATTCGTTAGCGGATCGGTCGTCCCTACGGGACTTGTCGTCATGTCACGCTAACCCAGCGCTAAAGCGCTGGGCTATTATCGTTCGCCCCTACGGGGCTAGTACGGCCACTTCCAGTTCAATATCTCTGGCATATCGATGCCGTGCTCGTGGATGTACTGCTTGTGCTCGACGAGGCGGTTCCGGAGGAACTGCTTGAAATGTCCGCCGACGTTCTTCAGCTTGGGTGCGCGGTCTACGACATCTCCCGCGAGATGAAAGCGGTCGAGGTCGTTCATCACGGTCATATCGAACGGAGTTGTCGTCGTGCCTTCTTCTTTGTAGCCACGGACATGCAAGTTGTCGTGATTGTGCCGGCGATACGTGAGCCGGTGAATCAGCCACGGATAGCCGTGATAGGCAAAAATGATCGGCTTGTCGACCGTGAACAGCGAATCAAAATCATTGTCCGACAATCCGTGCGGGTGCTCGGTCGAAGGCTGAATCGTCATCAGGTCAACCACGTTGACCACGCGAATCTTCAAGTCAGGGAAGTGCTGGCGCAGGAGATCGACCGCGGCTAGCGTTTCCAGCGTTGGTACGTCGCCGGCGCATGCCATCACGACATCGGGTTCGGAGTTGTTGTCGTTGCTGGCCCACTCCCAGATGCCGATGCCATTCGTGCAATGTTCAATCGCAGACGGCATGTCAAGCCACTGAAGCTCCGGCTGTTTTCCCGCGACGATTACATTGACGTAGTTGCGGCTACGCAGGCAATGATCCGCGACGGAGAGCAGGCAATTAGCGTCAGGAGGCAAGTAAACGCGCACCACATCGGCTTTCTTGTTCACCACGTGATCGATGAAGCCCGGGTCCTGATGCGTGAAGCCGTTGTGGTCCTGCCGCCAGACGTGCGAAGTGAGCAGGTAATTGAGCGATGCGATCGGCCGGCGCCACTCGATGTCGCGGGTGACTTTCAGCCACTTCGCATGCTGGTTGAACATTGAATCAATGATGTGGATGAAAGCTTCGTAGCAGGAAAAGAAGCCGTGCCGTCCGGTGAGCAGGTAACCTTCGAGCCAACCCTGGCACATATGCTCGCTGAGCATCTCGACGACGCGGCCGTCGCGGGTTAGGAACTCATCGACCGGCAGAATTGGCTCCAGCCATTCTTTGCCAGTAATGTGATAGATCGCTTCCAAGCGGTTGGACGCAGTCTCATCGGGTCCAAAAACACGGAAATTTTTCGACTGCAGATTCAGCTTCATCACATCGCTCAGGAAAACGCCCAGCACGCGGGTCGATTCCGCCTCGGGATTTCCCGGCTTCTTTACTTCAACCGCATACTTGCGGAAGTCGGGCATCACCAGATCGCGCATCAGGATCCCGCCATTCGCATGCGGGTTCGCACTCATTCGACGATTGCCTTTTGGAGAAAGCTCAGCGAGGTCGGGCACGAGTCGTCCGTTTTGATCGAACAATTCCTCGGGCTTGTAGCTGCGCATCCAGTCTTCGAGAATTTTCAGGTGCTCAGGCTTTTTCTGCAGATCCGCGACCGGCACCTGGTGGGCGCGCCACGTTCCTTCCACTTGCTTGCCATCCACCGTCTTCGGACCGGTCCAACCCTTAGGTGAGCGCAGCACAATCATCGGCCAATCGGGTACGCCTTTCTGGTTCTCGGTATTTCGCGCGTTCCACTGGATCGAGCGAATTTCCTCGACGATGTGGTCGAGCGTGGCCGCCATGAGCTGATGCATCTGCTCGGGATCATCGCCTTCGAGGAAGTAGGGCTTCCATCCGCATCCGGTGAAGAAGCGCGTGAGTGCGTCGTCGCTCATCCGGCCCATGATCGTGGGATTGGCGATCTTGTATCCGTTCAGGTGCAGGATAGGCAGCACGGCGCCATCGTGCGCTGGATTGAGAAACTTATTAATGTGCCAGCTGGTCGCGAGAGGGCCAGTCTCCGCTTCGCCGTCGCCGACCACGCACGCGACGAGCAGATCGGGACTGTCGAACGCGGCGCCGCAAGCGTGGCTGAGCGAGTAGCCGAGTTCTCCGCCTTCGTGAATGGAGCCCGGAGTCTCCGGCGCATCGTGACTTGGGATGCCCCCAGGAAACGAGAACTGCTTAAACAGCCGCTGCATGCCTTCTTCGCTCTGCTGAATATTGGGATAGAGCTCAGTATAGGTACCTTCGAGATACGCATTTGCGACCATGCCGGGACCGCCGTGCCCGGGACCACAGATGTAGATGACGTTGAGGTCATTGTTCTTGATCACCCGGTTTAAATGCACATAAACAAAATTCAGTCCGGGCGTAGTTCCGAAATGCCCAAGCAGCCGGGGCTTGACGTGTTCCAACCTAAGCGGTTCGCGCAGGAGCGGATTCTTATAAAGGTAGATTTGCCCAACCGAAAGATAGTTTGCGGCACGCCAGTAAGCGTGGATTCTCGTCAGTTCTTCGTGCGTGAGGGGAGGATTCGAAATTCCGGGGAGGGAATTCAGAGTGGTCATGCAGGCACCTCATATCAATCATCACTCACAGCGGGGCGCAGTGCGAAAAATATTGTGCGGAGAGGCTATCTGGTGTCCAGCAGAGTTCCAGCTCGCGAAATCGGGTATGTACCTGATTTCGGTGCGGACAATCGAGTAGAGCTGCTGAGGCCAAAATCGATTTAGATATTTACGAAATTGCTTGACATGAGAAATTTTGGGATTACTCTGGTGCCGTTATTCGTGGTCAGTTGCGTGGGGTCAAGGAGGACGTTACAACCATGCGCACCAGGAACCTGCCGCTGTTAGTCGTGCTGTCGATCTTTCCTCTTCTCGCCGTGACGATTGCCTCTGCTGCAAGCGCCACCGTGAACGTAGATTTCAGTAAGCCGAAGCAAACGCTCTCCGGATTTGGCGCCGCTATTACGTGGATAGCCAATGACTTTCACAATTTTTCCGCCGCGAACCAGACCACAATTCTTGACGCGCTCTACAACACCAATGGTCCGAGCGCGGGCCTCAGTTGGGTTCGGGTCGGCACCATGCTGTGCCAGTTCAATCCTTCCTCGGGCACTTACAACTTTAATGACCCGTTGATCCAGAGCGAAGTCTCGTGGGCCCAGCGAGTGGGCTCGACCTATGGCGTGACCAACGTGATGGCCTCGACCTGGACGCCACCAGCCTGGATGAAGTCCAACAACAGCTGCGATGGGGGATCCCTGCTCTCGCAGTACTATCCGGATTTCTCCAACACGGTTGTGCTGTGGCTGCAGGATTGGAAGGCCGCTGTCGGAAGCGAAGTCGCGCTGGAAAGCCTGCAGAACGAACCCAACGTGAGCACAAGCTATGACAGTTGCACTTACACTACGGCCCAGATCAACGCAGTGAGCAGCGGATATCTTGTGCCCGCGATGCGCAGCGCAGGGTTGACCAGCAAGTTCACCGTTCCGGAGCCAGACGTGTATGGCGGCACCTCGTACTACGCGAGTAACTGGGCCACGCCGATCCTGAGCGACACCGCTATGGACAGCATCGTCGACATAATGACGACGCATGGTTATGGGCAACTCCAGAACCTGGCGCAGCCATGCACCGTTTGCCAACAGTACGGCAAGCCGATTTGGCAAACCGAAGTCATGAACAACAAAGGCGGTTACACGGCAACCATAACCGAAGGCCAGAAATGGAGCACTTCGATCTACCAGGCCTTGAACCAGGGTGGTTTCAGCGCCTGGTTCTATTGGTGGGCGATGAACTACACCAATGACAATGGTGGTCTTATCAACTACAGCAATACCGCTTGGACATTCCAAATTCCGAAGCGGGTTTACACAATTGGCCAGTTCAGCCGTTTTATACGGCCGGGTTCTGTACTGATAACTTCGACGTCGAGCAGTTCGAGTCTGGAGTCCACTGCGGCAAAGCCCACGAGTGGATCGGTGGCCCTGGTGTTGTCGAACACGTCCACGCAGTCGCTGACGGTTACCGTGACGCTCTCAAATCTTTCAACGCCTCCAAGTAGCGTGACCCCATTCCGCACTTCGTCTGCTGAGAACCAGGTACAATTGAGTCCCATCTCGGTATCTGCAGGGAAGTTCACGATCACGATACCGGCCTCATCGGTGGTAACGGTGATCGGGTAATTGGATTCCACAAGAAGCAAATCGCATCCGGAGGAGGTGCTCTGGATGCGGTTCTTTATTAAAACGCGGTTACCGCTTCGGTTCCAACCCGCACGCCTCGTGAACTAACCTGAGGTCCAACCCTGCGGGAGAGAACTCCGCAATCCGGGGACCATCGGGTGTATTGAACTCGATGCGGAACAGGTTGGCCCCGATGAGTCGCTGTGCGGTGGTTTTATCCATGGCAAGGAAGTGCCCGTTGACCCAGTTCCAAGTGCGGTCATCGTGTGCGCTATCCGCCCGAACGCGCACCCGCATTTGCGGTTGTCCCCAAAAACCAGCCCAGTTCGGCCCCGAGAGCTTCAGATTGGGATTGAAGTCGGCCAGCTTCAGCTTGCCATCGCTGCAAAAAAGGATAACCTGGGCGCGATCGTCGCCATCGCGCGTGTCGTTGGCCTGAAGCTGAAAGCGGGTGCGCTTAGCCGCGGTCATGCGGTCTTCGGAGCGGTCGAAGGTCCAGTTGCCGCCGGCGCTCATGCCGGGAATCGAACGGTCGTCGTAATCGTGATTGTTCGGCCGGTTCTGTGCCAAAGCCTTGATTGAGAGTGCCACACAAAGAGCGAGAACCAGAATATTAAAGATATTGCGGATCACGGGTTTCTTCTCCCCTTGATACTTCGCCAATTGTACGAACCCGAACAGATACCGAAAGTTGCGCCCCCCTCTCGCCACACCGCGATGAGGGTGGGACGACCGATTCATCATCCACTCTCGAAACCGATAAACTTAGGTTATGCCGGTTCAGATTGGGGCTAAGGCACACAATTTCAGTGATCCCACGGGTTGCTTTCGGATTGCCATCGCCGCATCGAGATGTTCATTGGATCGCTTCGGGCCATCGCGAGAGTAATCGACACGGCTCCTAGCGACCAGACTCGTCAGGCGCTTGAAACGGCATTACGCTACTTCCGGGAGGCTGCCCCGAAACATACAGCGGATGAAGAGGAATCCCTTTTTCCACGCCTGCGAGCGCTGCGGTCGCCGGAGGTCGAAACCGCGTTTTCGAAGTTGGAGCAACTGGAGGACGAACATCGCTGGGCCGAGCCGCTGCATGCTCAGGTTGAAAGCTTAGGGTTGGAATACCTCTCGCACGGCCAACTCTCTCCCGCCCGGGTTGCGGCGTTCCGCAGGGCTGTGACTCAGCTCTCGGCCATGTATCAACGCCACATCGCGGTGGAGGACGGAACATTGTTTCCGGTTGCCGCGAAGGCACTTTCCGATGCTGACAAACAAGCTATCGCGGCGGAGATGGCAAAGCGCAGGGCTGCGCCACCGGTTTCGCTGGTTTGATCGGGCGCAGATCCTTGCCCAAATCTCAGTGCTTGAAGCAGTCTGCGAATGCCTCGGCGATCGGATACTTAATCACATTCTTGTATTCAGGGCCTAAGAATTCCTGCAGCCGCGTCGTATCCATCACCGTGTCCGAAAGCATGTACGGCAGCACATCGGGCGGAATCGTGGAAATGCGCATCTTCCAAAGCAATTGCAGAACCAGTTCGAACAGCTTTTCCGTGGGAACACGTAACAGTTTTGCTTTTGCGATGAGGATGCACTGCTCGAATGTCAGCGGTGTGCCGCGGCCGGTGACATTCAGCACTGTGAGCCGCTGTGCTTCGGGATCCTTCTTGTTCAGAAGGAACGCGATCACCCGTGCGACATCTTCGATGTGAACGAATTGGATACGATTCTCGAGGTACTTCTTCCCTGATGTCAGCAGGCAGGGAAGGCGCTTATGTTGTTCGCGCATGCTTGCGGCACGCTTGCTGGTTCCGCCGGGGATCCCGCGGAAAGCCTCCATAAAGTAGTTATCCACATTCGCTCCCGCGAATATGCTCGGACGCAGAATATAAACACTGCAACCCCGCAGTGCTGGCGCGCGCTGCTGCACGACTCGATCGGACTCCATTTTGTGAATTCCGTATTTGTAAGTGCGCGCGGCCAGGGGGGTTTCCTCGGTAGCCGGCTTTGAGAGGTCCGGCCCGTACGCCGACACGCTACTAACAAAGATGAATTTTTCCACCATCGGCCAGTCGCGATTGGCCTCGGTAACGGCTTCCATCACGCGCGCCGTGCCCGCGACATTGACCTTCCAAATGCGCTCGGCATCGAGCACACCCGTGCGGACCGCATCCATCACGAAAGCGAGATGCACCACTGCCACGGGTCGAACATCCTTGAATAGCTGGATCAACTGCAGGCAGGAAGCCTCTTCCGCCAGGTCCATTTGCTCAAATTGGATGGGAAGATCAGTTTGCGGAGGACGAAAATCCACACCCACCACGCGGAATGAACTCAGGAGCGGCAACAATTGCCGCCCCAGATTCCCCGAGATGCCCGTCACGACAATCGACGGCGTCGAATTCATCTACTTCTTTCCGGCAGGTGGAGTGGATGGAACTGGCGCGGGCGCCGGTTCGCCTGGATTTCTCAGCGTCGGAGGCGCGGGCACCGCAAAGTATGCATCGTCGTAGGTCGTTTTCTCGGTCGCAGTCTTGCGCAGATCCGTGCTTTCCTGCTGCATTTTCTGTTGCTGAAGAGCGCGCGTGATCTCGGGGCGGACTTCGTCGAGTGCCTGGTCCTTCTTGGCCTCAATCCTGTAAATCATGTAAGCCTGAGGATCGTTCAATACCGGGGAAACGTCGCCCGCCTTCAACTCGAAAATCGAGGCATCGCTGGCAGGGAACCGTCCCTTGGTTACGTTGTCGACGCGAGTGTTGGTGGCCTTCAGCTTCTGTCCAGCGAAGTCATACGCTTCCTGTTGCAGCTTAGTGAAATCCTCGCCGGCGGCGGCGCGAGCTCGCAATTTGTCAGCCTCTTCTTTCATTGCGGCTTCAGAAGCTTCGCGCTTCTTTTGCGCCTCAGGATCATCGGGCTTAATCTGCGCCGCATCCACTTTCTGCTTAGGAACGTATAGCCGGTCGTAACTGATGGTCTGGAACTCGCTACTGTGCTGCTTGTAATAGGCCTCGATATCGGCGTCGCTGACCTGAGTGGCGGCCTTTTGCATATCCTCCTGCGCAAGTCGCGCCAACAATTGCAGACGCTGCAACTGCATCTGCTCATCAAAGTTCGGGCCCTGGTCCAGGCCGGCTTCATGGGCTCGCTGCGACAGTAATAATGCAACCACGTATTGCGTGGCGAGTGCTTTTTGCTGCTGTTTCGGCATATTCGGCTGCAGAGCGTTCACGATCTTCTCGAACTCAGCCCGCGTGATCACGGTCTTGCAGTCCGTTGCCGCTTTGCCCTTGTCGCAGAATCCCTGAATGGTGATCACGGGCGCGTCCGGCGAGACCTTCGAATCCGATCCCGGGGTGGGCAGATCTTGAACCGGCGTGCTGACGCGTGGTTTAACTACTGGCTGGGTATTGTTCTGGCCTGCCGCAACGCCCGCCAGCAAGGCGCACACAAGCCCGCTCACAAAGATTCTCAAAGGGATCCTCCAGAAATTTTTGCGGATAGAGAAATCGTAGCACAGAGCGGAAACCGTGACCGCCATTTCCGAAAAGGTACTCGCAAAGGAACCGCAGCGTATCTAAGACGACCCGCTGTTTTGCGCGATAATTACAGTCATGCCCGACATGCCCATTGCCGCCCGCCCGGAACTCGCCGCCATGCGTTCGGAAAAGCGCACGGTAGCGGCAAATTCGGTCTTCGCGGCGATTGCGATCACGGCCCTGAAGATTGTGGTCGGGATTACCACCGGAAGCTTGGGAATCCTCTCGGAAGCCGCGCATTCCGGTCTCGACCTTGTGGCCGCGGTAATCACCCTGTTTTCGGTGCGGGTGTCCGACAAGCCTGCTGATGCTGATCATCAATACGGTCATGGTAAGGTCGAAAATTTTTCTGCATTTATTGAAACCGGCCTGCTGCTGCTGACCTGCTTCTATATTATTTATGAGGCGATCAAACGGATTTTCTTCCGTAATGTTGAGATTGAGCCGTCGCTGGCAGCTTTTATCGTAATGTTCGTCTCGATCGGCGTGGATTTCTGGCGCTCGCGTGCCCTGGGGAGAATCGCCGAGAAGTACGATAGCCAGGCGCTTCAGGCCGATGCACTGCATTTCTCGACCGACATCTGGTCCAGCGCGGTCGTGATTCTCGGTCTGGCGCTCGTACTCGCCGGAAGAATGTTCCACGTTTCTTGGCTCGCCGAGGCCGACCCCATCGCGGCGCTGTTCGTGGCCGGGGTAGTTCTGTTTGTAAGCACGCGCCTGGCGCGGAAGACTGTCGACGCACTCCTCGACACCGCACCCAAAGGTGCGCGTAGCCAGATCATCGCCGCACTCAGCAAGATTGACGGAGTGCTGGAAGTCGACCGCGTCCGTATCCGTCGTGCCGGGAACCGTTACTTCGCAGATGTTTCGGTGGGGCTTGCGCGCAATGTGACATTCCAACGATCGGGGCAGATGGCAGAGGAAGTTACGCGCACCGTACACGACGTGCTCCCCAACACTGACGTCGTGGTGCACTCGGTGCCACGTGCAGGATCGAAAGAAAATGTGTTTGATCGCGTGCGTGCGGTGGCGACCCGGCACAATCTCAATGTCCACGATGTGAGTGTGCAGGACCTCGACGGCCGATTGTATGTCGAGCAGCACCTCGAACTGGACGAGAACCTCCCCATCAAGGAAGCCCACGATCGCGCCAGCCAACTCGAGAGCGAGATTCGCGAAGAAGTGCCGGAAGTCGCTTCTATTCTGACCCATATTGAGAGCGAACCTGCGACCATTGAGCCCGGCGAGCAACTGCGGCAGGACGCGAGGCTTGAAGAGAAACTGAAACAACTGACCCGGGAGTTCCCTGAAGTCCTCGACATTCACGACATGCAGGTGAAACGCGTGCGCGACTACGTGTACGTTTCCTGCCACTGCACTTTCCCTGACGACCTGCCTTTGGGGCGCGTCCACGACATCTGCACTGCGCTCGAAATCCGCTTCAAACAGGAAGCCCCGGAACTGTTTCGTGTGCTGATTCACCCGGAGCCGAGCACCGACAATCGGAGATGACATGTTCACTGCAAGCGCCAAATGGACTGAGAAATTCCGGTTTGAGTCGATCGGCAACTCCGGTCACAAGCTACTGGTCGATGGCGACAGCAAAATCGCGAACAGTCCGATGGAGTTGGTGCTGAATGCGCTGTGTGGCTGCACTGCGTACGATGTCGTCAGCATTCTGCAAAAGAAGCGCGAGCCGTTCACGGGAGTGGAAGTGAGCGCGAAAGCCGAGAAAGCTGCCAACCCGCCCCGCGTTTACACATCGATCGAATTGTTATATCGAGTGAGCGGAAAGGTTACGCGCAAGTCGGTGGAAGACGCGGTCCGACTTTCGGAGGAAAAATACTGCTCGGTTGCTGCGATGCTGAATAAAACTGCCAAGGTGACTTACCGGATTGAGTTGGACTCGAAGTGAGCGGCGCCCCATCCACAGACCTTCACAGATCTACTCAGCCAGCGGCGGAGCACGCTTATCGCGGCTATCTGTACATTGCGTGTTCCACGGCGCTGTGGGGGACGTCGGCAACCCTCGGACGGGCTGCGTTCACGGGACGACTATTTCCGGGATCAGGCATCGCACGGATTGACCCACTGATTCTCTCGCAGGCGCGCACCACATTTTCCTGCATCGCCGTGCTCGCAGCCTTATTGCTGGTGCGTGGCCCGCGACGCCTCCTCGTGCCTGCGGCCGATCTGGGACGCCTCGTTGTCTTGGGTCTGGCCGGCGTGGCAGCTTCAAACTACTTTTACTACCTCGCGATCCAACGTACGAACGTCGCCACGGCCATCATTATTCAGTACACTGCGCCAGTCTGGGTGCTCCTTTACATGGTGGCTAGGAAATTGGAGCGCGGCACCTTGCCGAAAATGGTAGCGGTGGGTTTAGCCATGTTCGGGATCACGCTTGTCATTGGACTCTTCGGAGGGCGAAAACTTCAGTTCGATTCCATTGGCGTCGGAGCCGCCCTGGTAGCAGCATTCTCTTTTTCCTACTACAACATCTTCGCTCACTCGCTACTGGAGCGTTACGACCG
>Ga0207664_10001860_pt1 | contig 13921 bp, 11 predicted proteins | sample LARL83metaG_FD_184349 | JGI IMG/M metagenome (GOLD analysis project Ga0207664, IMG submission 184349) | Corn, switchgrass and miscanthus rhizosphere microbial communities from Kellogg Biological Station, Michigan, USA - LAR L8-3 metaG... | ecosystem: Host-associated > Plants > Roots >...
TGGTCACGGACCCAGGCTTTCCGCCAAGAATGTGAGAGATCATCACCGAATCCCTGTGATTCGCCTCGCTGAGCGGCGCCAGCAGGCCGGCCGGCAGCCTCCTCCAGGGCCTACCGCCCGCGGCCGGTCAGGGTCACCTCGGTGACCCGCCGGTCGGCGGCGGACGGGCCGCACGTCACCAGGCCCCGGGCGCTCATCCGCCGCGCGTGATGGGACACCCGGCTGCGCTCCCAGCCGATATGGGCGGCGAGCACCGTGATCGGAATCCTTCCCGCGCCGGCGACGGTCAGCACAGTCAGCACGTCGTAATCGGGCAGCGACATGCCGCTGTCTGCGAGGAGCTGGCGGTGCGGCACCTGGAGAAGAACTCCGCCGTTTCCGAAATCGAATTGGACCAGCAAGCCCGGGACGAGTTGGCGGTTGCGGCCTAGCGGCCAAGGATCGCTAGCCGGTTCGGCTCTCGCCCCTCAACTGCGGCGCTTCCTCCTCGAGGGTCCAGCCTTATCCCATCCGGCTGATGAACTGGTTCGGGTCGAAATAGTCCCGCCAGGCGCTGATCTTGCCGCCGCTGACCTCGAAGGTGCCCATGACCGGCAGCTCGAACGACTTGCCGGGGAGCGTGAAGACATCCACCCGCTCCGTCATCACGACCGGACCATTGGCTGCGATGTTGATGACGCGGAAATCGATGCTCTCGATGCCGGGCGGGCCAGGGCGTATGAACGAGGCGATCGTGCTGGCGATGTTCTGCCTGCCGGTGACCGGCGCCTGCGGGATGTTGTGGTAGACGGCGTCCTCGGTGAAGAATGCGGCCAGCTCGGCTGCTCCGGCGTTGTCGGACCACGCGGCGCAGAACCTGCGCACCACCTCGATCGGGCTTTCCATCTGGCTCCTCCTATGCGGTGCTGTCAATTCCTATGCGGTGCTGTCAATTCGGTGAGACTTCGGTAGTCGGTGCCGCGCCGTTGGGTTCCGGTTGCGGCTGGTCTTGCTCGGCAAGGGGTGACGCCGCCGTTGGGGCCTGGCCGGCGGCGCCGGTGGCCCGCACCCGGATCAACACGACCGCGAGGATCGAGATCGTCAAGGCGACCCCGGCGGCGACCAGGAAGGCGCGGTCGAACCCGGTAGCCAGCGCGTGGCGGAAGGCCGGCGCGGCCCCCCCGGCCCGGGTCACGTGGATCTGGTGGGCGGCGGTGATCCAGGCCACGCTGCCGAGGGCAGCGAGTCCCACCGAGCCGCCGACCAGCGGGGCCACGTTGACCACGCTGGAGGCCTCCCCGGAGTCGGCCGGCCTGACCCGCCACAGGGCGAGTGCGACGAAGGGCACGGAGACCAGGCTCAACCCGAAGGCGGCGATGATGAAGGCGCCGAAGACGTGGCCGAGGTAGCTGTCGGTCGCGCCGGTCCGGGACAGCCAGTACATTCCGCCGGCGCCGGACAGGGACCCGGCAACCATCAGCGGGCGGGGCCCGATGCGGGGCAGCAGCTGAGCGCTGGCGGCGGCGCCGATGCCGAAGGCCGCGATCCAGGGCAGGTAGGCGACGCTGGATTTGAGGGCCGAGTACCCCCAGACCTCCTGGAAGAACAGGGTGGCGAAGTACAGCACTGCGAAGATGACCACGCCCACGGCGGCGGCGGACAGGTAGCCGGCGCTGCGATTACGGTCGGCCAAGATCCGCAGCGGCAGCAGCGGATGGCTGCTGCGGGCCTCGATGGCCGCAAAGGCGACGAGCAGCACCACCGCGCCGGCCAGGGCCGCGATCACGTTGGCGCTGGCCCAGTGGGACACGTCGAAGGCGCCGGACGGGGCGGCCGCCGACAGCCCGTAGACCAAGGCGGCGATGCCGCCGGCGGCGGTGACTGCTCCGGGCAGGTCGAGCTGGCCAGGCTGGCGGGCCGACTCGGTGAGCACAAGGGGCGCGGCTAGGGCCAGGACGATACCGATCGGCGCGTTGACGATCAGCGTCCAGCGCCAGGAGGCGTAGGTGACGAGCAGGCCGCCGGCCACGAGGCCGACGGCACTGGCGAGGGCCGAGACTGAGGCGTAAACGCTGGTGGCCCGGCCGCGTTGCGGGCCCTCGGGGAAGTTGGTGATGATCAGGGCCAGGGCCGCCGGGGCGATGAGCGCCGCGCCGGCGCCCTGAGCTGCCCGCGCGGCCAGGAGCCACGCTTTGTCCTGCGCGACGCCCCCGAGCAAAGACGCGGCCGAGAACAGCGCCAGGCCGGCGGTCAAGACCCGGCGGCGGCCGAGGATGTCACCTGCCCGGCCGCCCAGCAGCAGCAGGCCGCCGAAGATCAGCCCGTAGAGGTTGACGACCCACAGCAGGCCGGTAGTGGAGAACCCGAGCGCCGACTGGATCCGGGGCAGGGCCATGGTGACGATGGTGGTGTCCATCAGCACCATCAGCTGGGAGACGGCGATGACCAGTAGGGCCAGCCCAAGGCGGTTTCGGCCGGCGTTCCCGGCCCGGCGGTAGAGCCCGATCACCCGCCTAGCCACGGATCGTGTCTCAGACGTAACAGTCATGACAGCTGGCTCGCACGCGCTCACGGGTCGTCAGGAACGCCGGGTGGCAGTCCCCGTCGGTGACCCAGTACAGGTTCCGCTCCACCCCTCCGACGTAGTTGCCCCGGCCGGTGACCGCGGGGCCGAGCGAGGCCCGCGGAACCGGCACGTAGTCCGGCAAGATCGGAGATGTCACTGCTGTCCTCCTTTGAATGAGGAACCGACCACGCCGACGGTAGCCGCCGTCACGGTGAACGGTTGTCACCTGATTCCTGTGATCCGCATTCCGGCATAAGGCGACTACGGGCCGGTTAACGCGCTGGCCCGGTGCCGAGTCAGCCTGGCCGAGGTCCGCACCCACTTCGCGCCGGTCCCCGGTCAGCTCTCGGCCCGGCCCTGAACGACCAGGTGAAGCCCGCCTCGACACCGCCACTGGGCGCGGCCGCGCCCGTCATCGCGAAGTACACCGGCAGGCTGGCCGCCGCGGACATGGAGATCTTCTCCGCCACCACGACGTTCGCCATCATGCGGTCGTTGCGCCTCGACCGCGGGCCCAGCGGACCGGTCCACCCCTGACCGCAACGCACCGGGCCTGGCGGACCCGGCCCCGGTGCGGGCCTGACTGGCGAGCTCCTCGCGGCCGATGCCGAGCCAGGTGACCGGCTGGATGCTGGCCGCCCACGCCGGCGCCGGGATGCCCGGCCAAGCCCGCCTGTCTCGATGACGAACGGGCCAACTCGGGCGAGACACATAATGCCTGCGCGGTGATCTGGCACGGCACAGGTCATCGGCTACGTCGCGGTCGTGGAGGCTCACCTGCTAACCCAGCATCCGTCTGGTACACGATCCGGATAAACGGCCGCCTCGGCGCCGCGGTCCTGCTTCTCGGCGCTGGTGTCGCATCGGCGTGGCGCACACACCGTGCTCACCGGCCCGCCGGACCGGTCAGCGCTGTACCGTGTGCTGCCTGAGATCGAGGCTCTCCGCCTCGACCTCCTCGAGCTCCGCTCGTGTCACTCCGGACCGCAAATCACCAGAATCATGTGACAGCCGTTCACATTGATGGCCGCCATGGTCAGGCGCATCTGGACCCCGCTACGAGAAGGCATGGTTCCCATGACCAGCACCCCGTCCGCGACCCGCTCGCCAATCATCTCCGCACGCCAGGAAACGTGGCTGGCGGATGGCAAGCCAGCGTTGCAGCCAGGGCCTTCACTGGCGGGACTGCGCGTCGTACGCGCCATGGCGGATGGCAGGACCAAGCCCCGCGGTAGTGCACATGCCACTTTGGCGAGCGGGAGAACCCAGATGGCGGGACATAAAAAGGAACACCATGTGGTGATTGTCGGGACGGGATTCGCCGGTTTCAACGCGGCGCGGGAGCTGTCCCGGCTGGTCGGGAAGACGACCGAGATCGTGGTGATCAACTTGACCGACTACTTCCTGTACCTGCCGGTGATGCTGCAGGTGGCAGGCGGGCCGATCGAGCCGCGGTACATCCGCGTCTCGCTGGGCCGCCGGCTGCGCAAGATGCGGTTCCTGCTCGGCACAGTGAGCCACGTCGATCACGGGCAGAAGGTCGTGAGCTGGACGGGCCCAGAGGGCGCCTCCGGGCAGGTTGGTTACGACCGGCTCATCTTGACCGTGAGCGGTGTGAACAAGCCTGCGGGGACTGCGCCGCGGTGCCCGACCTGACCTATCCCGGCCAGGTCTGCGGCATGACCGCCCAGCACGCCCAGCGGCCGGGCAAGCTGGTGGTCCGAATGTGGCCGCCTCGCTGGGCCACGGGACGCGCAAGGAGTACAAGCACGATGACCTGGGCTTGCTCGTGGACCTGGGCGGGCTGGCCGCCGCCGCGAACCCCCTGAACGTCCCCCTGTCCGGACCAGCGGCCAATGCCCTGACCCGTGGCTATCACCTGTACTCCATGTCCGGCAATCGGATGCGGGTTCTCGCCGACCGGGCCATGAACGCGACCACGCCTGCGGAACCGACATCGCTCGCGGTGATCAGCGCCGAATCCGTCCCGCTCAACGTTGAGAAGCCACGTGCCTGACCGACGTCCGGCGACTTCCAGGCCCGTGACCTGCCCTCGGCCGTGCGGCGCGCGCGGGAGCTGCGGCTGCTGGCGGCCTGCCCGCGCGTTAGCCGCCGCGCGGGAGATCGGCCCGTTCTGCGAAGTCTGTCTTCGTCGGAGGGAGTCGAGCGGGGAGCCGTTGACCTGCTCGAACGGTCTGAATGAGTCAGGCTGAGTCCGGGGTGCATGAAGGCGTTGGCTCACATTTGGTGATTCCGCCTTAAGCCCTTCGTGCGGAGGGCGCGAGCAGGCCCAGGGCGCGGGCGCGGTCCACTGCCTCGTGGCGGCGGTGGACGCCGAGCTTGGCGTATAGGTGCTGCATGTGGGTGCTGACGGTGTTCAACGACACGGACAGCTCGTTGGCGATCTCGGGTCCGGTGAGGTGGGTCGGCAGGTAGCGCAGGATGCGGGTCTCGCTGTCGGTGAGCTGTTCATCCAGGCCGTGGCTGGAGGCCCATCTCGGTTGGCTGCCGGGCGGCGGCGCGGGCCTGACCGGCCTCGGCAGCAGGTCCAGGATCTGGGAGATCAGGGCGGGGTGAGCGGTGCGGTGCCGGCGGTGCCGCTCGAGCAGCGCCGGGGCGGGATCCAGGAGGAACGGCAGGAGCATGCCGGTGGATTCGGTGATATCCAGCGCCTGCTCAAGGGCGCGTCCGGCGGTGTCCTGGTGGCCCAGGCCATCGCGGGCCCTGGCCTCCAGCAGTAGCGCCGTCACCGTCTGTACCTGGCGGACGCCGGAGACCGAGCCGTCCAGGACGGGGGCGAGCGCGTCAGCGGCCGCCTGCGGGTCGTCTGAGGCCAGTCGCAGCGCCGCCTCTGCGGTGCGCATCTCCGTGCTGGCCCGCTCGTCCTCGCCCAGCTCGGCGAGAACCTGCTCGGCGCGTCCGGTCTGGCCCGCCCGCACCAGCGTGTGCAGCATGCGTGATCGCATCGACGTCACGCAGGTGCGGGGCCCGGCCAGCGCCGCGGCCAGCGTCTCGGCGGCCCGGAACGCCGCCAGCGCCTCCTGAGGCCGGCCCCGGGCCAGTTCCAGGGCCGCGCGAGCATGACGCAGGCTCATCCCGGCGGCTGGTTCCGCCCTGGTGCGCAGGGTCTGTTCGGCGCGCTCCAGCCACGGTTCTGCTTCCTCCAGCCGCCCGTGATAGAGCAGCACGGTGCCGAGCTGGGTATAAGCGACCCCGGCGAGCGGCTCCTCGCCCCAGCCGTGCCGTTCGGCCAGCTCGATCGCCTGCCTGCTCCGCTCCTCCTGCGACGTATCGGGCTGGAACTGCGGCATCGCGTGCGCCCCGTGGGCCAGGCCGTAGAGCTCCAGGTACGGCCGCCCGATTTCGCGTGCCAGGGCCAGGCCCTGGGTCAGATGCCGCTCCGCGTCCTCGGACCGCAGGTCCCACATCTCGGCGATACCGAGGCTGATGAACGCCGCGGCGCGCAGATCCTCGCCCAGCCCGGGCTGTGCGGCACCGGCGCCCTCGGTGAGGGAGAGCAGCCGCTGCGCCTCCTCGGCCACGACCGGGACGTCGGCCAAGCCCCGGGCCAGGAACAGCCGCAGCACCGAAAGCATGACCTGCACGCGTCCGCGGCGGTCCGAGGGCACCGCGGCCAGCGCGTCAGAGGCCATGGCCAGGTGCCGTCCGGCATCATCCAGGGATCCGCGGATCAGGTCACCGGCCACCTGCACGGCGGTGAGCTCGGGGCTGGCCGCGACGACCTGGCGGGGGAACCCGGCCAGCAGCTCGGCCAAGATGGCGCCCCGCCCGCCGAGGTACAGGTCGAGCCAGTGGTCGCACAGCAGCCGGGCGGCCAGCTCCCAGTCCTCCGCGGCCTGTGCCTGGCGGACCGCCTCTACCGGGTGCCCGTGCCCGGCCAGCCACCCGGCAGCGGCGCGGTGCAGCGCGGCGCGCTCGTCCGGCTCGGTATGGCGCAACTCCAGCTGCAGCAGGTCCGCGAACAGCTGGTGGTAGCGGAACCACGACCTGCGTACGTCTAGCGAGACCACGAACGCGCCGGCCTGCTCCAGATCCTGCAAGATCCGTTCCCCGCCGCTGGTCCCGGTCAGCAGGTCGGCGAGGTCGCCGTTGACCCGCTCCAGGAAGGAAGTCCGCAGCAGCAGCAGCCGCACCTGCTCGCTCTGCCGGTCCAGCACCTCGGCCAGCAGGAATTCGGCCACCGTCCGCTCGGTGCCGGAGAACTCCGCGGCGAACCGATCCGGGTCCGGGTGCCCGGCCAGCGACAGCGCGGCCAGCAGCAGCCCCGCCGCCCAGCCCTCGGTCCGCTCGTGCAGCCGGGCCAGCACGCCGGCCGGCAAATCCACCCCGGTAGCGCCGAACAGCGCCCGCGCCTCGGCCAGGCTGAACCGCAGATCGGCCGCACGGATCTCGGTCAGCGCCCCCTCCAGCCGCAGCCGGTGCAGCCCTAGCCGCAGATCATGCCGGGTCACCAGGACGAACCGCAACTGCGGCGGCGCGCGCAACAGCAAGAGCTCCAGCTGGGGCAGTACCCCGCCAGGGCCCAGCAGATGCGCGTCGTCGATGACCAGCCACAGCCGGTCCGCCAGCGGGGCTAGGTCCGTCAGCAGCCGCTCCACGATCGCCCAGCCGTCCAGGTCCTGCGCCGCCGTCAGCGCCCGCCCCAGCACCGCCCCCGGGGCCGTCTCGCGCAGCGCGCCGAGCACCGACAGCCAGAACCGCCGCGAATCCCGCTCCTCGCCATCCACCGGTACCCACGCGGCGTGCCGGGCCAGCCCGGCCTCGGCGAGCCAGGACCGCATCAGCACCGTCTTCCCGCTCCCCGCCGGCGCCGACACCTGAACCACGCGTCCGGCCCCGGCCAGCCGCCCGAACAGCGCGCAGCGAGACACCACCCCTCCCCCGACCCCAGGAACAGCCCGGACATCAAGGGTTCCCGGCTCGCCGGCGGACCCCGTGGCGCCCTTTACCGGCCAGGGGCCAGCAGCGACGTTGCCGGGCCCGTCAAGACGGGCTCGGGAAGGTCTCAGCTCGCGCGGGACCACAGGGCGGGTGGCTTGCTCACTCATGCTGCCGCTCCCCGGTCGGCCGGTCGGCCATCGAGATCGGCTGGCTTGTCATGCTCATGCCCGTCTGGTTGCGAGAGGAAGCGGACTCCACCCATGCTGCGGGCGCGCATGGCGCCGCGGCTTGGGTCAACTGACCCCAACCTGTCCGATGTCCGGGGAGGTAGTGGCTTGCCGTGGCACGTCTGGGTCGCTCAGACTGCGGGAATGAGGCTTGCCTGGGTCGTCCGGTGATGGCGTCAGAGCTGGTCGGGCGGGACCCGGAGATCGCTGCGGTGGAGTCGCTGCTGGCCCGCATCCGCGACGGCGGCGGGTCGTTGCTGGTGCTGGGCGATCCGGGGATCGGGAAGTCGGCGCTGGCGGCGGTCGCCAGCAGGCGCGCGGCCGATCGCGGGATGCGGGTGCTGACCTGCGCGGGGGTGCCGGGCGAGGCGCACCTGTCGTTTGCCGGGCTGCACCAGCTGCTGCGGCCGGTGCTGGCCGAGGCCGGCGGGCTGCCGCGCGGCCAGCGGGACGCGCTGCTGACTGCCCTGGGGGCAGGCGGCGGGGTGGCTCCGGCCCTGCTGTTGGTCGGCATGGCGACCCTGGAGCTGCTGGCTGCCCGGGCCGGGCGGGCGCCGGTGCTGGTGGTCGCCGAGGACGTGCACTGGCTGGATTCCTCCACGTGCGAGGTGCTGGCGTTCGTGAGCCGCCGGCTAGGCGCGGACCCGATCGGGCTGGTGGGCACCGCCCGCGAAGCCGAGCTGGAGGACAACCCGCTGGCCCGGGCAGGGCTGGCGGAGCTGCGGCTCGGCCCGCTGGACCCGGCGGCTGCGGCCGCGCTGCTGGACGCGCACGGGGTGCGCGATCCGGTGGTCCGCCGGCGGGTGCTGGAGGAGGCGGCCGGGAATCCGCTGGCCCTGGTGGAGCTGCCGCTCACGGCCAGCCAGCACGACAGCCGCGGGCCTGTGAACGGGTGGACTCCCCTGACCAGGCGCCTGGAGCAGGCGTTCGCATCCCGGCTGCCGGGGCTGCCCGAGGTGACCCGCACCGCGTTGCTGGCGGCGGCGCTAGACGACGGGAATGCGCTGGCCGAGGTGCTGGCCGCGGCGAGCGTGGTGGCGGGCGCGCCGGTGTCCGCGGCGGACCTGACGGTGGCGGTGGCGGCGGGGCTGGCCGAGGTGGACGGGCAGAGCGTGCGGTTCCGGCATCCGCTGGTGCGGTCGGCGGTGGGTGAGGCGGCCGGGCCGGCGGCGCGGCAGGCGATGCACCGGGCGCTGGCGGAGGTGCTGGCGGGCCAGCCGGACCGCCAGGTGTGGCACCGGGCGGCGGCCAGCCTGGGGCCGGACGAGGAGGTGGCCGCCGGCCTGGAGGCAGCCGCGGGCCGGGCCTTCGGCCGCGGGGCGATCGCGGAACAGGCCGCGGCGCTGGCCGCCGCGGCCCGGCTCAGCCCGGTTTCGGCACGGCGCGGGCAGCGGCTGCTCCGCGCCGCGTGGGCGTTCTACGAGCTGGGCCGGGTGCACACGACGCTGCGGCTGCTGGATGAGGCCGAGCCGCTGGCCCTGGAACCGGGGGACCGGCTCCGGCTGGCGTGGGCTCGCGAGACCTTTGGGGCCGCCACCCGGACCGGCGCCCGGCCGCTGGCCGCGCTCGCCGAGGTGGCCGACCAGATGCGCCAGGACGGGGACATCGGCCAGGCGCTGCTCGTGCTCGTGAACGTGGCGCTGCGGTGCTTCTGGTCCAACCCGGACCGGCGGACCAGGCAGCGGATGACCACGATTGCCGAGGCTGTGCCGGTCGCCGGCGGGGATCCGCGGCTGCTGTTCGTCTTGGCCCTGTGCGACCCGGTCGGGCACGGCGCGGCGGTCCTGGCCCGGCTGGCCCGGCACCAGCCCGGCTCGGGCACTGCCCATGAGGACTACTACCTGGGCTACGCCGCTGCGGCCGTGGGAGCCTGCGAGCAGGCGGTGGGGTTTCTCACTGCGGCGGCGGCCGGGCTGCGGGCCCGCGGCTGGCTGGGGTTGCTTGGCGAGGTGCTGCTCCAACAGGGGTGGCAGGCTCTGCTGGTCGGCCAGGCGGGCCTGGCCGGGCCGGCCGCCGACGAAGCCGCCCGGCTGCTGGCCGAAGGCGGCAGGCCGCTGTGGGCGGCCTGCGCGCAGCTCGTCCAGGCGGTCCTGGCCGGCCGGCGCGGCGACACCGCCGCCGCCGCCGAACTTGCCGCCGAGGCCGAGCGTGTGCTGCTGGCGGGGGGCGTGCCCCCGCTGCTGGCCCTGGTCCAGCTCGCCCGCGGCACCGCGGCGCTCGGCGCCGGCCGTCACGACGAGGCGTACGAGCAGCTGGCCCGGATCTTCGACCCGCAGGACGCCGCCTATCACCCGCAGCTGCGGTCCTGGGCCCTGGTCGACCTGGCCGAGGCCGCCGCCGGCGGCGGCTACCAGGATGCGGCCCGCCGCCATTACACCGAGCTGATCCCCGAGGCGGCCGCGACCGGGTCGCCGTTGCTGCGCGCCAGCCTGGCGGTGGCGGCGCCGATGCTGGCCGCCGGCGACGCGCAGGCGCGGTTTGACGCTGCCTTCGGCGCCGGCCTGGCGGCCTGGCCGCTGCACCGCGCCCGGCTGCAGCTCGCCCACGGCATGTGGCTGCGCCGCCGCCAGCAGGCCGGCGAGGCCCGCGCGCCGCTGCGCGCCGCGAGGGACACGTTCGACGCGCTCGGTGCTGATGCCTGGGCCGAGCGCGCCCGCCGCGAGCTGCGCGCCGCCGGCGAGCGCAGCGGCCAGCCCGCCCCCCGGGCGCTGGACCTGCTGGCCCCGCAAGAGCTGCAAATCGCGCGGCTGGCCGCCGAAGGGCTGAGCAACCGCGAGATCGGCCAGCAGCTCTACCTGTCGCACCGCACCGTCCGCAACCACCTGTACCGGATCTTCCCCAAGCTCGGCATCACCTCACGCGCCGAGCTGGCGGCCGTTGTGGGCACCTCCCCAGGTCCGGTGTAGGGCCACCAGGTTCTGATGTTTCGCTTGTCACCTGATCTCTGGCTCGCTTTCGCGTGCGACATGCGGGCGAGATCCACGCCTGGCCGGGCACTCACCAGGAGCTGCCCGGCCGCATCCACATCGTCCTCGTCCGCCAGCCAGTCGGCTCCTAAACCGCCAAGCCAGCCCAAATCCGCCCGCAAGCGCCGCGAGCACCATCACCGGACTGCGATCACCAGCCGCACGCCCGGCAGCCGATGAGGCGATGTATCCGGCACGCTCCGAAGGCGGGCTAGACCGGCACCCCGCTGGACCGGCAGAGCACCAGCCACCTGGCATGCCTCGAACTCGGCCTCGCCGCATAGGACCCGAATTAACCACCAGGATCACTCCGGACCGCAAATCACCAGAATCATGTGACAGCTGTTCATCTTGACGGCCGCTATCGTCAGGCGCATCTGAACCCTGCTACGAGAAGGCGTGGTTCCCATGACCAGCGTCCCCGCGATGACCCTGACCGGCCGCGGGCGGTAGGCCCTGGAGGAGGCGGCGCCCGGGCACGTCGATCTCGTCCGGCGGCTGTTCTTCGGGGGCTGCCGGCCGGCCTGCTGGCGCCGCTCAGCGAGGCGAATCACAGGGATTCGGTGATGATCTCTCACATTCTTGGCGGAAAGCCTGGGTCCGTGACCACCGACATCCGGAGCCTGGAAATGACAAAAGCGCAACCGCGACCTGGCGAAGCGGGCCGGCGCCTTCACCGCCGGGGAGCGGCCACGGCACAGCGCACAACGAACACGCTGAAGTTACCGTTCGCGGCCATACTGCCGGGGCCGCTGCCAAGAAGGAAAGGAACTGTCATGCCTAACGCGGTTGTGATGACCGGATACGGACCGCCTGAGGTGCTGAAGTGGGCCGCGGTCCCGCTGCCCGAGCCGGGCCCGGGACAGATCAGGATCAAGGTCGAGGCGGCCGGCATCAGCCCGACCGATCTAGCCCTGCGGGCCGGCTATCTCAAGGCGTTCCCGCTGCCCCCCGACGCCGTGCTCGGCTTCGAGGCGGCCGGCACCGTCGACGCGGCGGGGCCCGGTGTCACCGGCACCTCCGCCGGCGACCCGGTCACGGCCCTGCTGCTCAGCCTGGGCGGGTACGCCGAGTACGCGGTGGCCTCGATCTGGACCGGCAAGCCGAAGTCCGTGTCGTGGCTCGATGCCGCCGCGCTGCCCAGCTCGGCCGAGGCGGCCGCCCGTGTCCTGCGGCAGCTGAACGTCAAGCCCGGGGAGACGCTGCTGCTGTTCGGCGGGGGCGGATCGGTCGGCGTCATCGCCACGCAGCTCGCGGTCGCCCGGAGGATCAAGGTGATCAGCGCGGTCGGCGAGCACGACGAGGCGCTCGCCCGCGAGCTGGGCGCCACCCCGGTCCGGTACGGCCCCGGGGTGGCCGGCCGAGTCCGCGCGCTCGGCGCGGTCGACGCCGTGTTCGACGCGGCCGGCACGGGGGTCCTGGCCGACGCGGTCGCGCTGGCCGGCGGGCAGGGGCGGGTCATCACCTTGTCCGACCCGGCCGCCGCCGACTTCGGCGTCACGCTGTCCGAGGCCGCGCCCGACCGTGCCCCCAGGGCCCTGGAGGAGACGATGGCCCTGCTTGCCGACGGCAAGCTGCGGCTGCGCGCCCACACCACCATGCCTATGCAGCAAGCCCCTGAGGCCCACCGCCAGCTGGAAAGCGGCATCGTCCACCAGCGCATCATCCTCACCCTGCCCTAGCGCGGGCGGCACAGCGGTGGCCGGCCAGCTGCTCGTTGGCCTGCCGCCCAGGTACACACCATCGGCACCGAAAGGACGGCCGGTGATCCCACCCGGGCCCGCGCCCCCCGGGCACAACCAGGGGACCATCCCCCGGACACCCCAGGGGGCGACGGGCGCTGACCGGGGTGACAGTAAGCGCATCAGTGCATCACAGAACTCACCACATGAAGGAGCAGTGCCATGGGCAGTCCGGAACTCGCGCAATACGCGGACTTCTACGCCGACATGACCCGCCGGTTCGGGTTGACCGACAATCTCGAGCTCTGGCGGGACATCTCCGAGCGGCTGCATCAGCTCACCAGCGAGCCGGAAGACGTCACCTACCGGGACGTGACCGCGAACGGCGTGCCCGCCATCTTGGTGATGCCGGCCGACAGCTCTCCCGACCACATCCTCCTGCACAGCCACTCCGGCGGCGGGGTCACGGCGTCGATGTGGCAGGAGCGCAAGGCCGTCGGGCATCTCGCGAAGGCGGCCGGCGCGCGAGCACTCGTCATCAACTACCGGCTGGCGCCCGAGGACAAGTTCCCGGCGCAGATCGACGACGTCGAGACCGCGTACCGGTGGCTGCTCGGCCAGGGATATGACCCGTCGCGGATCGCCAGCTCGGGCGACTCGATCGGCGGGAACTTCGCGGTGAACCTGGCCCTGACGCTGCAGCGCAAGAACGCACCACTGCCAGGGGCGGTGCTGTCCATGTCACCGTGGTTCGACATGGAGCTGACGAACCAATCCATCGACACCAACGCGAGCGTCGACAAGATGCTGAGCCGCGACCTGCTGCGCGGATTCAGCGATTCCATGCTGGATGGCACCGGGATCACCATAACCGATCCGCGGATCAACCTGGCTTACGCGGACCCGGCGGGGCTGCCGCCGACGATGATCTACTACGGCGGGTACGAGATCCTCACCGACGATGCCAACCAGTTCGCCAAGCGGGCCCGCGCGGCCGGCGTCGACCTGGAGCTCCGCTCGCTGCCCGAGGGACAGCACAACTTCTTCCTGGGCGCCGGGCACGTTCCGGAGATCGACGCGGCAGTCACCGAGATGGGCGCATGGCTACGGTCCAAGATCGGACTCACGCTGTCAACGGCCTGAACGACCCGCAGCAGGGGACCGCGGTAGTCCGCGGCCAGTGCGCAAGGAGCCGTTCTGCTCTCGCATGGGCGATTGATCACGAGTTGGCCGAGGACGGCGCAGATCGGGGTAATCGGTGCGCCGCCAGCTACTCGCTTGGCGGGAACGTCACGCGCGCCGAGTCGGCAATCCGCGCGGCGTCGGCCAAGAAATTGAGTCACACTCCGTAACCAGTGCCAGTCGGCGCCAGCGCGCAAGTAGCCGCCGTTAGGTGCGGGTCTGGCCGCTCTTCCGTAGATCGGCATGCACGGAGCAGAACCGGGTGTTCTGTGTGCGGTCACGTGCGTGGCTGGCGCTGCCGATCGGCGCTCGATTGTGCATTGATGAGCGGACGTGCCCGCACCGGTCCGGCTGCGTTGTACCCCTTGCGCGGCGGAGGTTACCTGTGGGCCCGATCGGGTTGTTGCGCCCGTCTGG
>Ga0207664_10001864_pt1 | contig 13884 bp, 11 predicted proteins | sample LARL83metaG_FD_184349 | JGI IMG/M metagenome (GOLD analysis project Ga0207664, IMG submission 184349) | Corn, switchgrass and miscanthus rhizosphere microbial communities from Kellogg Biological Station, Michigan, USA - LAR L8-3 metaG... | ecosystem: Host-associated > Plants > Roots >...
TGCTCCGGCGGCTGCGCCGTCGGCGGATTCTGTGCGCTGCCCGGCCCTCCGGGGGACCACGGTGAGGGCTGCGCGGCATATCCCTGCATGGTGGGCGGCACCTGCTGCTGGAACGGCTGGGTGCCCGAGGCGCCACCGGAGGTCTGGCCAAACGGCTGCGCGCCGGGCTGGTTGCCATAGCCGACAGGCCCGGACTGTCCCGGCTGCTGACTCCCCTGTCCCGGCTGACCTCCCGGTCCTGGCTGGCCCGCCTGGACCGGCGGCAGCAGCTGGGTGCGGTCGCCGCCGAACGGCTGCGGCGGACTCGGCGGCTGCGGCGGACCCGGCTGCGGCTGCTGCGCGGCACCGTAGCCGCCCTGCGCCTGCTGCTGCCCGAACGCGGTCGGCCCGGCTGCGCCGCCCTGCTGGCCCGGTGTTCCCGGACCGCCCGGCTGCTGCTGCGGGGTCCAGCCGAAGCCGCCGGGCGGCGGGGTCGGCTGGGAGTACTGCTGGCCGCCGGGACCCTGGCCTCCGGGACCTTGAGTGCCGGCACCGGGCCAGCCCTGCTGTCCGCCGAACGGTCCGGCCGGGGACTGCCCCGCCGGGCGCGACTGGCCGTTGATCAGCTGCCAGCTGAGCCACACGAACAGCGCCGCGACCGCGACCACCGCCGCGCCGCCCGCCGCCTGCAGGAACTTGAGGAACTTGCTCTCGCCGTCCGCGTTCGACCCGAACAGGGCCAGCGCGGTGACCACGCCGAAGACCACCGCGACGCCCGCCTCGATCAGCGCGGCCAGCGTGATCAGGCGCGCCTTGGGGAGCGCGGGGGCGACGTAGTTCGCCAGATAGACCGCGAACGCGACCGCGGCGGCGACCTCCACGTCCAGGAACGCCGTCACCTGGTTGAAGGCGCTGTCCGAGAAGGACGGGGAGAAGCCGCCGGGCGACGGCGGGGCGAGCAGGTTGATCACTGCCACCAGGAGGACTAAGCCCGCGAACACGACGGCGGCCAACGCCGCCGGTTCGCGCAGCTTCTTCAACGTGTCAGGCATGGCCGTGCGACGCTCCCGTTCCGGTCCGGTTTCTTTTCGGCGCAAGACTTCCACATTACCGAGCGTGATTGAAGTACTCGTCCGCCGCCGGACCGCCAGAACCTGAGATCGCCGCCTCGCGGCGGGAGACCACCCGTGTGTATGCCCGTGTTTCGCCCGTGCCCGTCACCGAGCCGTAGCCGCCCCCGTGCAGCGTTCGGTGCCCCATCGTCTGGCACCGCGCCTGGATCAGGCTCAGGCTGCGTGCGGCTCCGTGAGCCACTCGCTGTTCTGCGAGACGTAGCCGGCCAGCGGGCGCAGCGCCGGGTCGTCGCGCAGCTTGCGCAGCGCGCGCCACAGCGCGGACTTGACCGTGCCGACCGAGACGCCCATCCGATCGGCGATCTCGGTGTCCGTGTACGAGCCGTAGTAGCGCAGCGAGAGCGCCTCGCGGTCGCGGGCGGACAGCCGCATCAGCGCGCGGGCCACCGCGACGCGCATCTCGACCTGGGACATCGACTCGCCGTCGTAGCCGTGCTCCGGCAGCTCGTCGGTCGGGTACTCCTCGACCCGGCGCTTGCGCCACTGCGAGATCTGGTGGTTGGTCATCGTGCGGCGCAGGTAGGAGCCGACGACGGCCTTGTCCTCGATCCGGTGCCACGCCTGGTAGGTCTTGAGCAGGCCCTCCTGCAGCAGGTCCTCGGCCTCGGTGCGGTCGCCGGCCACCTGGTGCGCGGTGCGCAGCAGCGAGGAGCGCCGCTCGGTCACGTACGCCGCGAAGTCCGCGGGCGCGTCCGCGGGCGCCTTCTTGGTCATTGTCACAGCCGCGGCAGTCGCGCAGGGGGAACCGGTCCCGTCGGGATCGGCGTCCTGTTTCCAAGCGGGGGCCGGAAGTGTTGCCAGAGTCTGGAAGCTCATGGTGACCAGACTGGCCCCCGCATTTCATCGTCAGGTACGCCTCGCGTCACAGCTTTGCCACAGGGGTGCCCGGCCTGCCGAAAAACCGACCCAGGGTGATCGCGCCACCGCCCAAGGTCACGGGACGGGCACGATCGTCACGGTTCGAACACACGATTACCACTTAAGGTGACGGAAAGCGTGAAGGTCTGCTAAAACCCACGTCCGCCTCACCCAATCACGTGTGAGTTTTGTAAGAATGGGTAGGTGCCCAGCCTTCTCCTCGTCGAAGACGATCCCTCCATCCGGATGGCGATCGAGCTCGCGCTGACCCGCCAGGGGCATCAGGTCGCGACCGCCGCCACCGGCGAGGAGGCTCTCGAGCTGTGGCAGTCCCAGCGCCCCGAACTGGTCGTCCTCGACGTGATGCTCCCGGGCATCGACGGTTTCGAGATCTGCCGCCGCATCCGGCGCACCGACCAGGTCCCGATCATCCTGCTGACAGCGCGCAGCGACGACATCGACGTGGTGGTCGGGCTGGAGTCCGGCGCCGACGACTACGTTGTCAAGCCGGTGCAGCCGCGGGTGCTCGACGCGCGCATCCGCGCGGTGCTGCGCCGGCACGGCAACGGCGCTTCGGACGCCGGGGACACGGCCGTGTTCGGCGACCTGGTGGTGGACCGCGCCGCGATGACGGTCACGCGCAACGGCGGGGCGATCTCGCTGACGCCGACCGAGCTGAAGCTGCTGGTCGAGCTCTCCCGCCGGCCCGGCCAGGCGCTGTCCCGGCAGCAGCTGCTGCGACTGGTCTGGGACCACGACTACCTCGGCGACTCGCGGCTGGTCGACGCCTGCGTGCAGCGGCTGCGGGCGAAGGTCGAGGTCGTGCCGTCCGATCCGCGGCTGATACGCACCGTGCGCGGCATCGGCTACCGGCTGGACCCGCCGAGGTGACCGCGCGGTGAGCCGAAAACAGCCGGCGCAAAGCACGGTCACCGCGACGGGGACGCACACGATCTACCTGCCCCTCAGCGCCGAGCAGACCGAGGTACGCAGGCGCCGCGGCGGTACGCACCGGCGGCGGCTCAAGCTGTCCGCGCTGCGCGTACGCCTGTTCGCGGGCTTCCTCGCCGTGGCCGTCATCACCGCCGCGATCATCACCGGCGCGTCCTACTTCCTGATCCGCGACGCGCTGATCAGCCGGGTCGCCACCAACGCGAACAAGCAGCTGCTCGCGGACGTGGAGGCGGACGGCACGCAGCTGCAGCAGTCCACCTCGCCGCAGACCGACGTGGGAATCGCCGACGCCATGGCGAAGACCGGCGACGGCGGCGTCATCGTGCTGATCACGAAGTACGGCACCTCGGCCAGCGACTCGCGGTTCACCGCCTCGAACATCTCGCTCGCCTTCCAGCAGGCCGCGGTCACCCAGGTGGTGCAGGAGCGCACGGTCGTCAACGGCACCCCGTACGTGCTGACCGGCACCCGCATCCGGCCGACCGGCCCCGAGGTCTACCTGTTCACCAGGCTCGACGCCGAGCAGGCGATCCTGACCGAGCTGATGACGATCGGCGCGGTCTCCGGCGGCCTGGCGCTGCTCGGCGCGGGCGGCGTCGCCTTCATGGTCACGCGCAACGTGATGGTCCCGATCCGCCGGCTCGGCCACGCCGCGCGGATGCTCGGGCAGGGCGACCTGGACGTGCGCATGGAGGTCAAGGGCACCGACGAGATCGCCGACGTCTCGCGCACCTTCAACGAGACCGCCGAGGCGCTGGCCCGCTCGATGGACGAGCTGCGGGCGATGGACGCCGCGTCCCGCCGCTTCGTCGCCGACGTCTCGCACGAGCTGCGCACCCCGCTGACCGCGATGACCGCCGTGACGGAGGTCCTCGAGGACGTCGAGGACGCCGACCCGACCACCGTCTCGGCCGCCCACCTGATCGCCAACGAGACCAAGCGGCTGGCCCGGCTGGTCGAGGACCTGATGGAGATCTCCCGCTTCGACGCGGGCACGGCCGCGATGCGGATCGAGGACATCAACCTGACCGAGCTGGCCGAGGCGACGCTGGCGGCCCGCGGCTGGACCGCGAAGGTGCACGTGGTCGCCCCGCCGCTGGTCGCCACCCGGATCGACGCGCGCCGGATGGACGTGGTGATCGCGAACCTGGTCGGCAACGCGCTCAAGCACGGCGGCGAGCCGGTCGCGCTGAGCATCTACGACCAGGGCACGCACGTGCTGGTGCAGGTCGCCGACTCCGGCCCCGGCATCCCGGCCGAGGCGCTGCCGCACATCTTCGACCGCTTCTACAAGGCGGACAAGGCGCGCGGGCGCTCCGAGGGCAGCGGCCTCGGCCTGTCGATCGCGTTCGAGAACGCGCGCATGCACGGCGGCGAGCTGTCGGCAGGCAACCGTCCGGAGGGCGGGGCCGTCTTCACCTTGAGATTCCCGAAGGGCGAGCCGAGCGAGCTGCCCGAGGACGACGACGAGCAGAGCACCTGGACCCCGGGCCCGGGGTCCGGACCGTACGGCAGGGCGCAAGGAGTGAGCGTGTGACGCGGCGCAAGGCGAGGGGGCTGCGGCTGGCCGCCGCGCTCGCCGCCGTGCTGCCCGTCGCGGCGGCCTGCGGCATCCAGCCGAGCGGGATCACCGCGCTCGGCCCGGCGCCCGGCGCGCTCAGCGCGACCCCGGCGCCGACGCTCGCCGCGGTCTCCGACGGCACCCAGATCGTGCTGTTCTTCTACCAGAACGAGCGGCTCACCCCGGTCTACCGGCCCGCGGCCAACGGCCCCGACGAGACCTCGGTGCTCAGCGCGCTGATCGCCGGGCCGAGCAAGCAGGAACTGGCCGAGGGCTTCACCACCGCGGTGCCGGCGCAGCTGTCGGCCAAGATCGGCGCGAACGGGATGCGCGCGGCCTACTCGCTGAACCTGCCCCTCGGGCAGCACGCCAAGTCGCAGTTCATCTGCACCATGCAGTACTACGACGTGACCAAGTCGATCGGGATCCAGGTGCTCGACGGAAGCGTGAACTGGAACTCCTGTTCGGAGACGACGAACCAGTACGTCCCGATGCCCGGGGAACAGTCCGGGGCCGGAATCATGCTGGCGCAGCCCAGCGCGAGCCCGGGGGGCTGAGCCCGCGGGCGGCGCACGCTCGCCGCCCGCGGCACCGAGGCAGCCCCCGGCTCAGTCCTCGCCGTCCTCGTCGCCGCGCAGGTCGGCGTAGCCGTTGATGATCTGGTCGGCGATGGCGTCGCGCACGTCGTGGGCCAGGAACGCGGCGTCGATCGCGTTGAGGGCGACCAGTTCCAGATCCGCCAGGTCCCAGCCGAAGGCCTCGGCCAGCAGCCCGAACTCGCGGCTCATCGTGGTGCCGCTCATCAGCCGGTTGTCGCAGTTGACGGTGATGTTGAAGTCGAGCTCGTAGAGGCGCTGGATCGGGTGCGCGCCGATCTCGGCCGCGATGCCGGTCTGCAGGTTCGAGGACGGGCACACCTCCAGCGCGATGCGCTTGTCGCGCACGTACGCGGCGATGCGGCCGAGCTGGGCGTCCTCCTCGGCGAACTCGATGTCCTCGATGATGCGCACGCCGTGGCCGAGCCGGTCCGCGCCGTTGAGGAGCGCCTCGGCGATCGAGGTCGGGCCGTCGGCCTCGCCGGCGTGGATGGTGAAGCGGAAGAACTGCTCGCGCAGGTACTTGAACGCGTCGGCGTGCAGGTTCGGGCTGAAGCCGAGCTCGGGCCCGGCGATGTCGAAGCCGGCCACGCCGCCGTCGCGGTGCCGGACCGCCAGCTCGGCGATCTTCAGGCTGTGGCCCGGCTCGGTGTTCTGCCGCATCGCGGTCACCAGCGTGCCGACCTTGATGAAGTGGCCCGCGGCGGCGGCTCGCTCCTCGCCCTCGCGGCAGCCCGCGTTGACGGCCTCGACGACCTCGTCGAGCGAGAGACCGTTGCGCAGGTGCTGCTCGGGCGCGTAACGCGTCTCGGCGTACACGACGCCGTCGGAGGCCAGGTCCTCGACGGTCTCGGCGGCCACCCGGCGCAACGCGTCGGCGGTCTGCATGACGGCGATGGTGTGGTCGAAGGTCTCCAGGTAACGCGGCAGCGAGCCGGAGTCGGCCGCGTCGCGGAACCAGGTGCCGAGCTTCGCCGCGTCACGCGTCGGCAGGCCGGTGTAACCCGCCGCGTCGGCGAGCTCGATGACGGTCTGCGGGCGAAGGCCGCCGTCGAGGTGGTCGTGCAGGGCCACCTTGGGCGCCTGCCTGATCTCGTCCGCAGAGAGGGATTTCGTTTCAGTCACGCCGCAGTACCCTACGCGCTTACGCGCTCCAGGATGAGCGGACGCGGCGCGTAACCTGTGTCCGCCCCGCCTGAGTCCGCAGCGATCGCATATGCACCCTCGAGGTCTGCCAACGCGGCCTCGAAGCGTTCGGGTGTGTCCGTGTGCAGGGTGAGCAGGGGCGTTCCGGCGCTGACGACGTCGCCGGGCTTTGCGTGCAGTTCGATGCCAGCGCCCGCCTGCACCGCGTCCTCCTTGCGGGTGCGGCCCGCGCCGAGCCGCCAGGCCGCCACGCCGACGGCGAGCGCGTCGAGGCGGGTGAGGGTGCCGGAGGCGGGCGCGGGGACGACGTGCCGCTCCTTGGCCGTGGGCAGCGGCGCGTCGGGGTCGCCGCCCTGGGCTCGGATCATCCGCTTCCAGGCGTCCATCGCCGAGCCGTCGGCCAGCTTCTCAGCGGGGTCCACGCCGTCGATCCCGGCCGCGGCCAACATCTCGCGGGCCAGGGCGAGGGTGAGCTCCACGACGTCGGCCGGGCCCGCCCCGGCCAGCACCTCGACGGACTCGCGCACCTCCAGCGCGTTGCCCGCGGTCAGTCCGAGCGGGACCGCCATGTCGGTCAGCAGCGCCACGGTGCGCACGCCGTGGTCGGTGCCCAGCGCCACCATCGTCTCGGCGAGCCGCTTCGCGTCCTCGCGGGTCTTCATGAACGCGCCGGAGCCGACCTTCACGTCGAGCACCAGCGCCCCGGTGCCCTCGGCGATCTTCTTGGACATGATCGAGGAGGCGATCAGCGGGATCGACTCCACGGTGCCGGTCACGTCCCGCAGCGCGTAGAGCTTCCGGTCCGCCGGGGCCAGCCCGTCGCCGGCCGCGCAGACCACCGCCCCGGCCTCGCGCAGCACGGCGAGCATCTCGTCGTTCGACAGCCGCGCCCGCCAGCCGGGGATGGACTCGAGCTTGTCCAGGGTGCCGCCGGTGTGCCCGAGGCCGCGGCCGGACAGCTGCGGGACGGCCGCGCCGCAGGAGGCGACCAGCGGGGCCAGCGGCAGGGTGATCTTGTCGCCGACGCCGCCGGTGGAGTGCTTGTCGGCGGTGGGACGGCCGAGGGCGGAGTAGTCCATCCGCTCGCCGGTGGCGATCATCGCGTCGGTCCACCGGTTGATCTCGCGGCGGCCCATCCCGTTCAGCAGGATCGCCATGGCCAGCGCGGACATCTGCTCGTCGGCCACGATCCCGTCGGTGTAGGCGCGGATCACCCAGTCGATCTGCCGATCGGTCAGCTCGCCGCCGTCGCGCTTGGCCCGGATGACGTCGATGACGTTCACGTTGTGCCCTGTTCCTGGTTTTCCCGGTCTTCCCGGCCTGCCAGATGCTCCGGTCCGAACGCCTGCGGCAGCACCTCCGCCATGACCTGCACGCCCTGCGGGGTGTCCACCAGCAACTCCGGGCCGCCGTGCTCGTACAGCAACTGGCGGCACCGCCCGCAAGGCATCAAAGGGTTACCATTCCCGTCCACGCAGGCGAAGGCCTCCAGCCGCCCGCCGCCGCTCAGGTGCAGCGCGGAGACCAGGCCGCACTCGGCGCACAACGTCAGCCCATAGGAGGCGTTCTCGACGTTGCAGCCGGTCACGATGCGGCCGTCGTCGACCAATGCCGCAGCACCGACCGGGAACTTCGAGTACGGCGCGTACGCCCTGGCCATCGCCTCGCGGGCCTCGTCGCGCAGCGCGGGCCAGTCGACCCCCGTCTTCTCAACCCCGCTCATCTCAGCCCTTGACGTACGGCTGGTTCTCGGCGGCCGGGGCGCGCACCACGCCGCCGAGCGCCGCCACGACGAACACCGTGGCCAGGTACGGGGCCATCGACAGGAACTGGCCGGGGATCGGGGTCTGCAGCGAGGACAGCGAGTTGTTCAGCCCGCCCGCGAAGCCGAACAGCAGCGCCGCGCCCAGCGCCCCGACCGGCGACCAGCGCCCGACGATGAGCGCGGCCAGCGCGATGAAGCCCTTGCCGGCCGACATGTTCGTGGTGAACGCGCCGACCTGGCCGATCGTCAGCCACACTCCGCCGAGCCCGGAGATCAGGCCGGCCAGGATCACGTTGCGGTACCGCGTGCCCAGCACCTTGATGCCGACCGTGTCCGCGGCCCTCGGGTGCTCGCCGACCGCCCGGGTGCGCAGACCCCAGCGGGTGCGGAACAGGGCGACCTGCACCACGGCGACGATGACGAAGGCGAGGTAGAACACGATGTTCTGGTCGAACAGCACGGCGCCGATAACCGGGATGGAGGCCAGGCCCGGGATGCGGATGGCCTGGAAGATCGGCGGCTGGTTGTAGGCGGCGGCGTTGGCGGACAGCACCTTGTTGTACAGGAAGGTGGTCAGGCCGAGGGCCAGGACGTTGAGCACCACGCCGAGCACCACCTGCTCGATGTGGTACCGGTTGGCCAGCGCCGCGAGCAGCGAGCCGAGCAGCGCCCCGGACAGGCAGCCGACCAGCAGGCCGATCCACACCGAGCCGGACATCGTCGCGGCCATCGCCGAGGAGAAGGCGCCGAACAGGAACTGGCCCTCGATCGCGACGTTCACCACGCCGGAGCGCTCGCAGATGATGCCGCAGGTGGCGCCGAGGATCAGCGGCACGGACACGATCAGCGTGTTGTTGAGCACGCCGGGCAGGCTGACCCCGCCGAACGCCTGCGTCCCGGAGGAGGCCCAGACCAGGAACGCGATGACGAAGCAGACGACGTAACCGACCGTCAGCCAGCGGCGGGCGGCGACGCCGAGCGGCCTGAACACGCGCACCAGGCCGCAGGCGACGCAGAGTGCTGCGAAGACGACGGCGACCGGCCCGGCCGGGAAGCGCTCCATGCCCAGGGCGCCGGGGGCGTTGGGGTTCAGCGCCATCCCGACGGCCGCCTTCGCGCCGTGCGCGGTGCGGGCGCCCAGGCCGAAGGCCCAGATCGCGTACGCGCCGACGACGACCTGAGCGACCCCGGGGATCAGCCGGGCGCTGTCGAAGCGGCGGCCCGCCGGGGCCGCGATCTCAGCGGTGGTGGCGGTCACGCCTGGCCTCCCGTGGCTGCGGCCGCGCGGCGGGCGCGCAGCCGGAAGATCTCCTGCACGAGTCGCGGCGCCGCGACGAAGATCACGACGACCGCCTCCACGACGTTCACGATGTCGACCGGCAGCCCGGCGCTGGCCTGCATCACCGAGGCCCCGGCGTTGAACGCCCCGAACAGCAGCGCCGCGGCGACGATCCCCCACGGCCGGTTGCGGCCGAGCAGCGCCACCGTGATCGCGTTGAAGCCGAGCCCGGCGTCGACGTCGGGATACAGGGCGCTGTTGTTCGGGTTCGTGGTGCCCAGCACCTGGGAGACGCCGACCAGGCCGAACAGCAGCCCGGACAGCGCCATGGTCAGGATCTGGGTGCGCCCGATCGCGATGCCCGCGGTACGGGCCGCGCGCGGGTTGATGCCCAGGGCGCGCACCTCGAAGCCGAGTTTGGAGCGGTTGAAGAACCACGCCGCGGCGAAGGCGGCGGCCAGCGCGATCACCAGGCCGATGTCGGTGGCGACCGAGTCGCCGAACAGGTGCGGCAGCCGGGCGTTCGCGGCGGCGGGCTTGGAGACGGCCTGCCCGAACTTGGTCGGGTCGTGGAAGCCGTTGACGTTGAGCAGGTAGCCGAGGAAGTACAGCGCCACGTAGTTCAGCATGATCGTGACGATGACCTCGTGCGCGCCGCGCCAGGCCTTGAGCCAGCCGACCAGCGCCCCGTACATCGCGCCGCCCAGCGCCCCGGCCAGTACCGCGACGATCAGGTGCAGCGCCCCGGGCAGGTGCCAGGCGAAGCCGACGTACCCGGCCAGGATCGCGCCCACGATCAACTGGCCCTGCCCGCCGATGTTGAACAGGCCGCCGCGGAAGGCGATCGAGACCGCCAGGCCGCCGAAGATCAGCGGGGTGGCGTTGAGCAGCGTGTTGCTGATCGGGCCGAAGAACTGGGACGGGGTGCCGTTGACCGTGGACGGGTCGAAGATCGAGCCCTTGAACAGGGCCGAGTACCCGGCGGAGATGTCGTGCCAGGCCGAGGAGAAGAAGTCGCCGGGCGAGGCGAAGAAGTAGCCCAGCTTCGACATCGCGCCGCCGGTGTCGGCCACGACCATGAGGACCGCGCCGACGACCAGCGCGAGCACGATCGCCAGGAAGGTGACCAGCAGCGAGTTCTCGGCGGTGAAGACGTTGCGCGCGGCGGCGCCCAGGCCCCCGAAGGGCTCCCGGGTCTCCGGCTCCTGCTCGGTGGTGTCGGTGGTCATGCGCCCGGCTCCTCCGGCTGTGTTCGTTCAACCGCTGTCTGCTCGACGGCTGCTTCCCCGTCCGTGATCCCGGCCATCAGCAGGCCGATGCGCTCGCGCGAGGTGTCCGGCGGCACCACGCCGACGATCTTGCCGCGGTACATGACCGCCACCTGGTCGGCCAGCGCCAGGATCTCGTCCAGCTCGGTGGACACGATCACCACCGGCCGGCGCTGGTCGCGCTCGGCCACGATCCGCTTGTGGATGAACTCCTGCGCGCCGACGTCCACGCCGCGGGTCGGCTGCGAGGCGACCAGCAGCCGCAGCGGCCGGGACATCTCCCGGGCGACCACGACCTTCTGCTGGTTGCCGCCGGACAGCTTGCCGGCGACGTGCCCGGGGTCGGTCGGGCGGATGTCGAACTCCTCGATGCGCTGCTTCGCGTTCTGCTCGATCTCGCCCAGGTCCAGGGCGAAGGTCCCCGCGAAGGGCTCGTTCTTGTACAGGTCGAGCACCAGGTTCTCGGCCACGGTGAAGCCGCCGACCAGGCCGTCGTGCGAGCGGTCCTCGGGCACGAAGCCGATCCCGGCGTCCAGGACCTGGCGGGTGCTGCGGCCGACCAGTTCCTGCCCGTCCAGGGTGATCGAGCCGGTGTGCACCGGCACCAGGCCGAGGATCGCCTGCGCCAGCTCGGACTGGCCGTTGCCGTCCACGCCGGCGATGCCCAGGATCTCGCCCTCGCGCACCGAGAAGGAGATGTCGTCCACCGCGCGGTTGCCGTGCTGGTCGAGCACGGTCAGGTTGTTGACGTCGAAGGCCGCCTCGCCGGGCTGCGCGGGCGCCTTGTCCACCACCAGCTGCACCGTGCGCCCGACCATCAGCGAGGCCAGCTCCTGCTCGGTCATCTGCGGGGTGGCGGTGCCGACCACGCGGCCGCGCCGGATCACGGTGATCCGGTCGGCGACGGCCTTGACCTCTTTGAGCTTGTGGGTGATGAAGACGATGGACTTGCCCGCCTCGCGGAGCGTGTTCATCACGGTGAACAGCTCCTCGATCTCCTGCGGGGTGAGCACCGCGGTGGGCTCGTCGAGGATCAGCACCTGCGCCTCGCGCACCAGCGCCTTGACGATCTCGACCCGCTGCTGCACGCCGACCGGCAGGTCCTCGATCCGAGCGTCCGGGTTGACCGGAAGGCCGTAGCGCTCGGCGACCTCGCGCACCTCCCGGCGCGCCCTGCGCCGGTCCAGCCAGCCGAGAGGCCCGCCGAAGCCCGAGGTCACGGTCTCGTCGCCGAGCACCACGTTCTCGGCGACCGTGAACACCGGCACCAGCATGAAGTGCTGGTGCACCATGCCGATCCCGGCGGCGATCGCGTCGCGCGGGCCGTGGAACTCGCGGGCCTCGCCGTCCACGAGGATCTCGCCCTCGTCCGGATGGTAGAGCCCGTAGAGCACGTTCATCAGGGTGGACTTGCCCGCGCCGTTCTCGCCGAGCAGGCAGTGGATCTCGCCCGGCTCCACGACCAGGTCGATCCGGTCGTTGGCGACCAGCGGGCCGAACCGCTTGGTGATTCCGCGCAGCTCCAGACGCACCCTCGGGCCTTTCCATGCGTAGCGGTGTGGCCGGGCGAAACCTACCAGCCGCCGCCCCGGGGGCGGCGGCTGGGACGGGCCGCGGGCTCAGCTGGTCGGCTGGGCCTTGGACTTGATGGCGATGGTGCCGTCGATGATGCCCTGCTTGACCGTGTTCAGCTCGCTGGTCAGCGCGGCCGGGACCTTGGACTCGAAGTTGTGGAACGGGGCCAGGCCGGTGCCGCCGTTGGCCAGGGTGCCGATGTACGAGGTGGCGTCGAAGTTGCCGGTGGAGGAGTCCTCCACCGCCTTGGTCACCGCGTCGGAGATGCCCTTGAGCACGGAGGTGATCAGCACGCTCTGGTACTGCGGGGCGGCGGTGAAGCCGTCGGTGTCGACCCAGATGGCGTTCATCCCGCCGTTGGACTGCTGCGCCTCGGCCAGCGCGCCGAGCCCGGTGCCGCCGGCCACCGGGAAGACGATGTCCGCGCCCTGGCTCAGGAAGCCCTGGGCCAGCTGCTTGCCCGCGTTCTGGTCGGTGAAGGACTGGGCGAACGAGCCCTGCTGGGTGGCCTCGTTCCAGCCGAGCACCTGCACGTGGGTGCTGTGCTTGGTGTTGTAGTACTGCACGCCCTCCCAGAAGCCGTCCATGTAGATGGTCACCGGGGCGATGTTCAGGCCGCCGAAGGTGGCCACCTTGCCGGACTTGCTCATCCCGGCGGCCAGGTAGCCGCCGAGGAAGGCGCCCTGCGCGGTGTTGAACTGCAGGCCCTTGATGTTCGGGGGCACCGAGGCGGAGTCCACGATGGCGAACTTCTGGCCGGTGTTGGTCTTGGACGAGGCGGTGGTGGCGTCGGCCATCAGCCCGCCGACCGTGACGATCAGCTTGCAGCCCTTGGTGACCAGCGAGGAGATGTTCGAGGAGTACTGGTTCGCGGTGGTCGACTGCACGTAGGAGACCGTCGCCTTGCCGTCGGACTGGGCTTTCTGCATGCCCGCCCAGGCTGCCGTGTTGAAGGAGTGGTCATCGATGCCGCCGGTGTCCGTGACCATACACGCGGTGTAGCTGCTGGCGGCCGCGCTCGCGCTGGTGCCCGTGGTCGAGCCCGAGCCGTTGGTGCTCACCGGCTTCGACCCGCACGCGGCGGCGACAAGACCGACCACTGCGAGCGCCGCGGCCAACTTGGTCTGCTTCACCCATACCTCCGAAAGAGAAGAACCTGCGGCGCACACGGCCGATCAAGCGAGAATAGATCGACGCGACCGGCCCTCCCGGCGAACTCTTCCCCAGTGTGCGGAACGCAACGGCTCCGGTTGGAACCCGAGATGAAACCGTGATGCGGGAGGTCGCGGCCATGCCGCAAGCATCGCCCAAAGCCAGGCCCGTAGCACTCCGTGTGACTGTAAACGGGCGAACGGAGTCCCGAACGGACAGCCCGTCAGAAACCCGCGTTTACTGCGCCGCGCCGCGCGCGGCCGAGGCGTTCCAGGCCAACGCCGACTCGGCGAAGAACCGTGCGCCGACCGTGATCGCGGCCTCGTCGGCCAGGAAGGTCGGCTGGTGCAGGTCGCGCGGGGTCTGGTCGCCGGGGGTGCGCACGCCGAGCCGGGCCATCGCGCCGGGCACGTGCTGCAGGTACCAGGAGAAGTCCTCGCCGCCCATGGACTGCTCGATGGGGACGATCCCGTCCGGGCCGGCGCCGCCGGGGGCGGACAGAGTGCGGTGGGCGGCCTCGCGCAGCAGCTCGACGACGCGCTCATCGTTGATCACCGGGGGCACGCCGCGCACGTACTCCAGCTCGGTCTTCGCCCCGTAGGTCGCGGCCACCGAGTC
>Ga0207664_10001865_pt1 | contig 13873 bp, 13 predicted proteins | sample LARL83metaG_FD_184349 | JGI IMG/M metagenome (GOLD analysis project Ga0207664, IMG submission 184349) | Corn, switchgrass and miscanthus rhizosphere microbial communities from Kellogg Biological Station, Michigan, USA - LAR L8-3 metaG... | ecosystem: Host-associated > Plants > Roots >...
GCGCAGCTGTCCGCGCCCTCCCAGGCCCAGACTGCCCGCAGCGACGCCTCCAAGAGGGAAGGAAATCATCTTCAGTTTTGATCCGCGAAACACGCGTGGAAAAGCAATCGTCTCCGCGGATACTGGCGATTCCGGCTCCGGTTGTGCGGAGAAATGGCCGCTCGATGCGTTTGGTGCTTCTGCTTCGGTCCAGCGTCCCACGGGAGTGACCGCGCCCAATGCGGTCACCGTCTGTTTCAGAAACTGTCGGCGAGGAAGGTTCGTTTTTTCCTTACCCAGTGTCCCCTTTCCTTGAGCCTTGGGATCAGTGCGCTCCATTCATGAACCTCCCAAATGCTACGTTTTCGCAGCATCTGTTGTATCGGTCGGCACTTCGCAATGTCCATGATGGGCGGCTTTAAGGAGGCAGACTGTCTTTCGATCGGTTAACTGTTTGAGACAGCCACAATTTCTGGCAGGCAGTCGGCGTCCTGATCAAGCGACCTTTCGAAGCCCGATCCCCACGCCCACTAATGCCTTGGTATCGTTTTGCGATACACCTCGCGATGTGCCACGCAAGACTGGAGGTCGGCATCGAGTCGCTTGCTGCTTTCCTATACGGCTCTTACATTCCCTGCAACATCTCGGTTTGCCGGCGCACAGCGTATAACTGGCAGGCTGGTCGTCCGGCCGGTTGATCGTCTATTTTTCTTCCGTCCTCGCGCTGCTCGGGAGAAGCAGGTTTTGCGGGAGAGCCCACGCAAAGAGCACGCCGCCACTGCTGGTCATGATGAACTCGCGACCGTCCAGCTCGTAGCAAATCGGTGAGCTCTGCATCGGTGCACCAGTGCCCGCGTGCCAGAGGGTCTTGCCGGTCGCTGTGTCCAGCACCAGCACGTTACCCTCGTTGTCGCCGGTGATGGTGAGTCCGGAGTCGGTTGTCAGAACTCCTGCTCCCGAGCCGCCCGGTCCTGCGGGGTGACTCCAGCGGATCTTCCCCGTCTGGTAATCGATGGCCTCAATGACTCCTTTGCCCCAAAGGCCGTAGTCGGCGCCGGCCCAGCCGTAATCGCCATCGGCCTGCTTGGCGAAATAGATTCCATAACTGGGGCGAGCGTCAACGATGAACAGGCCCGCGCGTGGATCGACGCTGGGGGCGCGGTAATTGGTCAGTCCTCCTTCGTCGGGAGCGATAAGGCGGCCATCGGGAGCGGGCTCCTTTTCCGGATTCGGTATGGGGCGGCCCTGCGCGTCGACACCCAGCGACCAGTTGACCGGCCCGTAGGGAACGGTGAACAGGCTCTTGCCGTTCGTGCGATCCAGGACAAAGAAATAGCCGTTGCGCGAAGCCTGCATCAGCATCTTCCGCTGCTGCCCCCGGAAACTTCCGTCAACGAGAACCGGCGTTTCGACAGCATCCCAGTCATGCGTATCGTGCGGCGAGGTCTGGAAGCCCCACACCAGCTTGCCCGTGTCCGGGTTGATCGCCACAATGCTGCACGTCCATGGATCATCGCCCGGCCGAGGCTTTCCATTCAGCACCGGGGTTGGATTGCCGGTACCCCAGTAGACGAGATTCAGGTTCGAATCGTAGGTTCCGGTCATCCATGTCATGCCTCCCGTGGTGCTCTTTGGAGTGCCGGCGGGAGGTGTTGCGTTCCACTGCCATTGCGTTGCGCCCGTCTCGGGATCAAAGGCGCGGAGATAACCGGGTAGATTATCGAAGTCGCCGGAGACGCCGACGATGACATGATTTTTCACCACGAGCGGAGCCATGGTAGTCCAGTAGCCGCGGTTCACGTCGGCGATCAGCTTGTCCCAGCGCACGGACCCATCTTCGGCGTTCAGCGAAATCAGGTGAGCATCTGGTGTGGTGAAGTACAGCCAGCCGCCATACATCGCGACGCCGCGATGTCCGATGTGATCGCCCTGTGAGGAGGGCCGGTTATATCGCCAGATCATGTGCCCCGAGCGGGCATCCACGGCCCAGACATTGTCAGGAACCGTAAAGTAGAGAATGCCATCCACCAGCAGCGGCGAGGATTTTATTTGCGCCGTCTGGTTGGTCTGGAAAGCCCAGGCGAGGCTCAGGTTCCCCACGTTGTTGGGAGTGATCTGCGTCAGATGACTGTGGCGCTCGCCGGAGTAATCCCCGTGATAGACCGGCCAGCTGTCTGCAGAGGGATGCAGCATTTCGGCGCTCGTGAGGTGCTGCGCCCTGGAGACGGCGGGGAAGATGAGCAAAGCCAGCAACGTCAGAATCACAAGCGGACCTGCGGTCCTGGCCTGGCGGCAGTTCGGGAACTTCATTGCAGGACCTCTGTCGATGACGTGAAGAAACATGGATCAATGGAGAGTTTGGAGATAGGCCATCAGGTTATGGATATCGTCGTCGCTGTATCGGCTCAGAAGCTCTGCGTGCGCATCGACCGGCGAATCGACCTGGAAGCGGACGCGGCTGGTTTGCCACGACCGATACTGGCCGCTGCTGTCGCGCAGCCCGATTGTAAACTCGTCGCGATACGCGAGAGTCCCTGAGATTTTCTCGCCGGAGGGCAGTGTTACGGTGACCGTACTGCGCGCCCCGCGCGGATAAAGCATGCGCTCTTCAAGCTCAAGGCCCTGATATCGGCTGGCTATGCCGGCCAGGTCTCGGGTCGGCGAGTGGCACTTCGCGCATCCCCCCGCGCCATTGAAATAGGATTCTCCAGCTGCAGCGTTTCCGGTCTGAAGATCGGCCGCTGCAACTCCGCGCCGCTTGCCCGGATGGAGCGAGGCGTCCACAGTTCGCTCGTGGAGAAAGGCCGAGATTTCCTGTAACTCCTGCTCAGAAAAATTAAACGCCGGCATCTTCGTTCCGGGCCGCCCCTGTCGCACAACCGGCCCAATGTTCTCGCCGGCCTTATCGGAGAGCACAAGTTTTGACTGTGTCAGGTCCGGGCCGTCTTCTCCACCCATGGCATCCCGCCCATGACAGAACGCGCAGTTCTGATGGAACAGATCACGCCCGGCATGCGCCAGATTCGATGCCCCCGTCTTGCCGGCAACTTCCGCTGCCGGCGCAGGGCCCTCCGGCCGCGAGAGCCAGGTTACCAGGGCCTGCAGTTGCTGATCCGGCAGAGCTGTGAAGGCTGGCATCCGGCCGCGGCCGGTGTGCACCAGTTGCGCGATTTGATCTGGCGTCATCAGGTGCCGGACGCCCGTCAGCGGCGGAAATGCGGGAGGATTGCCCTCGCGGTGGTCTCCGTGGCAGATCGCGCAGTTCTTCGCATAGACGCTGGCTCCCAGCTGCGAGGCACTCTCTGTCCCGGCCGGCTGCGTCTCCGCCTGGCTGGCAGCCCCCAAAGGCGCTGCCGCCTTGAGCGGAGTGCCCGTTGCCGCGATGACGATGGTTGCGACGACTACCGGTGAAACGAGCCATGGATAAAATTTGCCCAACTTCAAGGTGAAACAATCCTTTGCAGGTCCTGATTACGCGGAATACCGGATCATGGTCATGAAGCCATAATCCATATGAAGTTGTTGATGACAGTGGATCAGTGAATCGCCGGGATGATCAGCGACAAAGTCCACCTCCACTGTATCAAGCGGCATCAGGTTCACGACGTCCTTCATGAGCCCGCTCAGCCGCCTGTCGTTGATGCGCGTCACCTCAAACGTGTGACGGTGAAGGTGAATGGGATGCTGATCGCCGCTGCCGTTGCGCAGCACCAGCCTGTAACGCTTGCCGGTTTCGACGGTCAGGCGGTCAGCGTCCGGCCACGATTTGTTGTTGATGGTCCACATGTCGAATTTCGATCCCGGCTTCGGCCCCACGTCGCGAAAGGTCAGGACGAAGGTGCCGTCGGGATCGGGAGCCGACGTTGTCCTGGCAAACTGCGCATAATCCCACTTCGCCGGCGCGGGATCCTTCCATACGGGGGGACCTTTTCTGCCTGCGTATTCAACGACAACTCCCAGGCCCATCTGACGTGATTTCGCAAGCGTTGAACCCAGCACCCATACGCCCGGCGCATTCATCTCCACCACGGCATCGACCCGCTCGGCTACCGCCACGGACAGCGTTGACACCGGCTTCGGGTTCGGCACGGGGTTGCCGTCCATTGCAAGAACGGTGAACTGATGTCCGGGCAACGCCAGAACGACGTTCTCCGTCGCGCTTGCATTCAGCAGGCGCATGAGCACCCGCTGTCCCTCTCTGACGCGGATCGGCTCACCCGCACCGAGCATGTGTCCCTGGATCGTGGCGTATTTGTAACCGACATCGGAACCATTCGTCAGCGGCACGTTCGCGGATTCCTCGCGCATCTTCTCCACCATGGGCACGAACGACGGCTCCCAGTGATGGATGGCGAGGTTGATCTCCTGATCGTAATGCGCGGATGGCTGATCGCCCTCGACCAGCAGAAATCCAAACTGGCCCGTGTAGGTGCCCGCCGCAAGATTTTCGTAGGCTCCGGCGTGCGTGTGATACCAGCGTGTGCCGGATGGCTTCGGCGTAAGGGTGTATCGATGCGTTTTCCCCGGAGGGATCATCGGCGATCCCTCCTCCATCGCCCCGTCGTTGTAGGCATCGGTGTAAAGCCCGTGCCAGTGCACGATGTCGTCCTGTGGGGCAGCATTGGTCACGTCAATGGTGATCTGCCTGCCCTCGCGCAGCCGCAGCACCGGCCCCGGAACCCGACCGTTGTACGCCAGCGTGTGAATGCTGACCCCGGGCCCGATCTCGATCGTGCATGCTTCAATCCGAATCCGATAGTCCGCCTCGCCTGCCGCTGGTGGTGATTCGTGCCTGGGCTGGCCGCACAGGATATTGGGCAGCGACTGTGAAGCCAGCAGCATACCCGCCGACGAAAGAAAGCTTCTGCGATTCATTGTTCAATCCGCCGTCATGGTGGGCAACGGCACTGGTTAAGATTCGTCCTGCTTCGCCGGGGTGATACTGGCCCGCCTCGAAGCTTCAGCTCGGATCAATGCGATTCGGCCGCAGGCCGCGGATGCGACGCGGTGCTTCCATCGGTCATCCACATCGCCCACTTGATCGCCTCGAAATACATCTTGCGGATATCCGGGTCCTGCCAGGCCTCTTCGGTATGGCCGAGGGTCGAGTAAAAAACCCGGCCTTTCCCGTACATCTTGCACCACGCCACGGCGAAGTCATGATCGGTTCGGTGAATGCGTGGATTATTCGCGTAGTCGAGGCGCGAAGGATCGAGACTGAGCAGCACGTTGACTTTGTCTCTCGACCAGTCCTTCGGCTGGTAGATCTCGTCGTATTTCACAAATTCTTTTGGAAAGTGGCGCACGGCAGGGAAGTCCGGCTGCTCATTGATGATCGGTGCCTCGAAGGTCATCCACGGGTGCTGATCGAACCAGCCGCCAATCATCTCGCCGTATTCGGGCCAGGTGTAATTCGTATCGAGTGCCGCGTGGATCCCGACAAACCCCTTGCCATCGTCATGGATGAAGGACATCATGTCCTTCTTCTGGCTATCATCCATATCCAGTTCACCGGTCGTGCTGGCAAAGATGAGTACGTCAAAGTAGTCGAGGTTCTTCGCGTTCCTGCCGAGGTTCTTCTTTGTCAGCAGCTCCGTGTCGGTGCGGATGGTCGTATCCCATAATCCGCTCTGCCGACCCAGTTCGTAGACCGTCGCCATGGCCGCGGACACGGAATCGTGCTCAAAGCCCTTCGTCTGACCTACGACCAGCACGTGTTTCAAGTGCACTTGTTTGCTGTGCGGCGCAGCTGGCAGCGCCTCGGAGGATTGCGCATGAAGGAGATTGATTTGAGTCAGAAACAGAAACGAGATGAGGCTGCATGCGATACGACAGTTCCGAAAGATGCGCAACGGATTTCCTTTTTCAAAATTGCTAGTTGAGCACAGAGCCGAGGACAAGAGGGCATTTTCTCACTCAGGGAATCCGGTCGGCAACCATCTCCTTGCAGGAGAGCGGATTCGAGCTGCCGATCGTCCTGTTACTTGCCGTCCAGCGGCTTCCGCTCCGGAGAAGTTGATACGTATCTCTGCCTTGCCGCTTGTGGTTCTCGCGCCGGGCCTGCAGCGAGCCATCCATGACCTCGCCCAGGAGAGGGAGTCGATGGTCCGGCGGTATTCTCACGAGCGCAAGGATCATCGATCGCAACTTCGTTGACATCTTTCCGGAATCACTTGTGTCTGACGAGGAACTCCCCACGCGAAAATAGCGCACGGGCTCCAACGTTCCTCAATTGTGCCGGGGAGTCGGCCAGCTCCCAGCGATTAAGACACAGCTCAAATCTCGATTGCCGTATTCAAGGCAAATCGCTCATCGAGGCTCGAGCTTTGCTCTGGTACAGGAAAGGTCCTCGGAAAACGGGCTACCGTCCAGTCCTGCGCCTCCGCGCTAGCTTCCCAGATTACTGCTCGCTCCGCTGACCGGCTGCCCACATTCGGCACACAATTGGCACACCAGTTCACTGATCGCCTACTCAGGGGCGCGGTCGCATGCTCCATCGGGATCACGTCAGATAGCGAGAAGCCGACCGCCAGCAGAGACTCCTTTTCATCGGTCAAGAATCTCCGACGATTGCCCTTCGGTGAATATCGAGAGGTGGCATAGCGCGCTTTTCGCAGTCAGGAGATCGAGACGAAGTGTGCACGAGGCGGGAATGGCAGTCACGATCCAGCATCTTCTGTGCTGGCACCGCGCGCCCCCATCCCGCATCGAAGCGTTCACGCCACGATAACCTGCTTCGGGTCGAGGCCTAATATCCCCTTAAGCGCTCTGGAGGTTCGATAAGCTGTTCAGTTCGAGCTAACATGTGCGCGTAAGACCTCTACGCTCGATGGAACTGTCGCGTTCTCGCCTTGTTCGGCGGTGATAAATACGTCAAAATCCCTTGACACCGTCTCCGTCTTTAATTCGCCAGTTAGATTCTTGTCGACGCCAATCGCACCCTGCTTCACTGCCTCGCCCCCGTTTGGGCGGACCCAAACCAGATAGTTGGTTGCAGAAGGAGTCAGAGCCGAGGGTTGTGCAAGATGATCTACTTTTATATCAAGCTGGATGTTTCCGTTATCCTTATCTTTTTGGACCTTTACAATCCCGGTCGCAGCCGGCACACCGGCACCGGATGTCATGCGGTATTCCTTGGCGGAACTAAAGGGCCAGACTGCCAGCAACACGATCATTGCGGTTGCAAATTTCATATTTTCTCCAGGCACTGCAGGATCAGGGGCTGCATCGCTATCTGCCATCTTCAGACGTGGGGCAGGCTGATGAGGCGTACACAAGTGTGAAGCATCCAGACTGTCGCGTACTGGTCACAATTGCTCACGTGTGAGCTTTGTCTATTCTGCTGGCATCCGCCTCACATGAAGGTGTGTTGGCGCGCCACAGAGAAGATCATTTGAAGGTTAATGCTCCGCCTGCGCAGATCGGGCGGGCCAGTGGCGTGCCGCGTAACAGGTCTCTCGTACCGGATCGGTCCGATAATTCGCTTGAGCCAAGCTGATCCTCGAAGGCGGTCAGAACGGATTTGTAAGGGTGCGGCGGATGCGCTCGCTGTAAGTGCGCCCTGATTGCAGACGTTGCCCTGACTTGAGTTCGACCGAATATTGACCGTGCGCAATCGACCATAACCGCGCGATGCGCCGAACGTTGACCATGTGCGATCGGTGGATACGCAGGAAGCGGTTGGAATCGAGCACACTTTCGAGGGTGGTCATAGGCACGTGCAACAGGTACGTTGTCGGACCGGCGTGGATCCGGACATAGTTCTGGAAGGATTCGATCCAATCGACCTCATTAACGGGTACAAAGACCGTGTGCTCGCCGGATCGAAGGGCGAATCGTTCAAGTTGCCGCGGGGGATTTGCGAGGGCGCCCAGCATGGCCAGCACTTGCTTTGTGGCGTCCTCCTGCGGAGTGGCTTCCAGCCTTGCGATGGCCCGCTGGAACGCGAGCGCAAAGCGTTCCTCGGCTACTGGTTTGAGGAGATAATCGATCGCAGCGATTTCGAATGCCCGAATCGCATACTGATCATGCGCAGTCACGAAGATGACCGGTGGCATACGGTCCGCTCCCACGGCGTGAACGACTGCAAAGCCGTCGGTGCGCGGCATCTGAACATCGAGGAATACGAGGTCTGGCTTTTGTTCACGAATGCGAGCAATGGCTTCGCGTCCATTGCGCGCCTCGGACAGTGACCCGACCCGGGGTTGACGGCCGAGCAGCCACTTCAGCCCTTCGCGTGCGAGGGGTTCATCGTCCACGACGAGGACATTCAATCGCATGGCGAGTCCTCGGGCGGAGTTTTCCGGATGGGCAGTGTGATTGTGACCCGCACCCCTCGGCCGGCTGCTGGCTCGATGAGCAGACCCGCGCTCTCGCCATAGAGCCGAGCTAACCGGTTTCTGGTATTTGTCAACCCGATTCCGGAACTGCCAGGCTTGGGCGAGAGAAGACCCGGGCCGTCATCGGAGACAATGAGCTGTAGTGACCCATTGGAGCTGACCGCCACAACCTCGATGGTCACGGCGTCTTCGCTTTGGCCAAGTGCGTGGCGGACGGCGTTCTCAACGATTGGCTGCAGTACCATGTGTGGGACAAGAACGTCGGAGAGAGCAGTTGGGCTGATGCGGACGCGCAGACGGTCCTCGAAGCGGACCTGCTCAATCGAGAGGTATAAGCGTAGGAATTCGAACTCGCGCCAGAGCGGGACTTCCTGCGCCTCTACGTCCTCGAGCGTGAGGCGGAGCAGGTCCCCGAGCTTCTCAACCATGGCTTTGGCTTGCGCTGTCTTCTGCTGCTGAATAAGGACCATGATCGCGCCGAGCGTATTGAAGAGAAAATGGGGCTGCAACTGCATCTTCAGGGAGCTCAGCTGCGCGGTTGCAAGCTGCTGCGCAAGTTCAGATGCCTTGACCTTGAGCTCGAATGCCTCCCGCTCGCGGCTCTTGGCGTTCTCTTGCGACCGATACACGGTATGCAGCGCGATCACGGCCCAATAACGGATGACTCCGCCCTGGATGCCGAATCCCAGCATAATCCGCACTCCGGCGCCGAGCGACGGCGGAGGAGGAAGCGCAGGGAAGACGCCGAGCAGCAGCAGTACCGGAACTTCAAGAGTGGTGGCCAGGATAGAGAAAATCACGCTGAAGCAGAGATGCCATGGGGCATAGACGACTTGGCGCTCGATTGGCCACCGGTTGCTGAGCCAAAGGACCGCCGGTGTGAGGGCCGCGCAAACATACATGCCCGTCATCCAGCCCACGAAGACGTACTTCCAGGGCACAGCGCCGCCCTGATAAAGGCGGGGCACCGTGTCCTGGATGATGTAGAAAAGCCCGGCGATGGTCCAGCCGAGCCAGATTCCTACAGTCAACCGTATCCGTTGACGCATTCGGGGCGACATCCCTGCTCATTTTGTCACGGCTCTCGCGTTGACTCTGCCAGGTCTTGATGGAGCGGTCTGCCGCGATGACGAACCGCGCTCGCAGGCTCTTCAATCCAGTTCGGCATCCGGGCAGAACTGTTCGTCAAAAACACCTGTCCGCTGCCTTCCTGGCGCCGCTAGGATCGCAACATCGCGAAAGGCCAGAACCTAAGGTGGCCCGAGCAAGGAACGGGACGGCAGTTCTCGACGACATGCAGGGTCCGGGCATACGGCGCGGCAATGACGGTGGGAAGCCGGCTCTGGACAGATGACTCGACGAGCCGTAGCCGCGGGACTTGACGCAAGCGGACCGACGAACTGGGAGATCAACAGATGAAAATTGGAATTTGGTTCTATGGCCTGGGCACCGCACTCGCCGGCATTCTCGATATAGCGTGGCGTGCATTCGATGCCTCTCATCAACCGATCAATTCTCTGGGAAAAGTTCCCGGTCAAAACGTGCTGGCCTGTGTCGCGGGTGTTTGTCTGGTCGCAGCCGGCCTTGCAATCCTGTGGCGGCGCAGCGCAAGCTTTGGTGCGGCGGCATCGGGCATCGCCTACGTGCTTTTCATGGCGTTGTGGCTGTCTCGGTACTATGCCGGCGTTCATGCGCTCGGATGGCGAATCGACGTCCTGCTCGGCGTTTCCTTCGGGCTGGCCCAACAGTTATGGCTGGTTGCTCCAGCAGCCATCGTTTACGTCTACATCGCCTCAACGGATTCTCTCTTGCAGGCAAGAGCCACACTCGCGGCTCGCTGGATGCTGGGATTGCCACCTATCGTCTTCGGACTACTGCATCTCATGGGCATTCACGTATTCGCGAGAATCGTCCCGCGGTGGATACCGTTTGGAGCGTTTTGGGCGGTGCTGACAGGCATTGCGTTCATACTGGCGGGAATTGCAATTTGCTCCGGAATTAAAGATGTCCTGGCCGCTCGGCTTCTTGCACTGATGTTGTTGCTGTTTGAAGGTCTTGTCGAGATCCCTCCGATTTTTATCCGCCTGCACAATCAGGCGACATGGGGTGCCGCCGTCTACAACCTGGCTGCGGTAGGGGCATGTTGGATATTCGCCGACTTTCTCGCAACGCGCGCACAGCGTGAACTGATTAATCCGAGGAATGTTGCCATGTCACGCCCGCATTCGGTTGTGGCGTAGTGGGTGACGCGAAATCCTCGAATGTCCCGCTCCGTTGGGTCCGGCTGCCCGCAAATCCGGCACACAACTCGTACAGCAGGTACCGGAGAGAGCAGGTTTTAGGAGTCTTCGGGAGGGGTGGCACTGATCGCCTACTCGGGGTCGCGCAAACAGAGTGCAGGAAGTCGCCCGCCGCCGCGTCCGTATACTGACCACGTGCCGGACAGCCGGGATAAACGCCGCCGCAGCGATCTTGACCTTTTCGTCCTCGCTCTCATCGAGGCTGGGATCAGTACCCCGTACGAACTGCAGATCAGCGCTGGCCTGTCGCCCGGGGCAACCATTCCTGCTCTCCGTCGGCTGGTCACTGGCGGGTGGGCCTCACAGGCAAAACCTGGTCGCCGAGGACGCACCGAGCACCGCATCACGCCGTCCGGCCGGAGGCATGTCGAAAGCACCTGGCGCCAGCTGATCGAGGACGGTCCGAGTGGAGATAGCGACGCGGACCTCCGTGCCGCTCTCCTGGCCCTCTTCGTCGGAGGCGACCGTCGGCTGGCTTCCGAATTTCTGCGCGGCTCCGCAGAGAAAATTCGGTCCTCTCTCCGAGCCGCTCGCCAGCAGCACGCGGAGCTGGATCAGCCGCCGCTAGCCGCCTGGTATCAGAGGCTCAGAGCCGAAGCTCTGAAATCCGTGGCGCGTGCCGAAGCCTCTGGCATTCTGGCCATCAGCAGGCGGTTACCCGCAAAGCCGACCTCGAAAGGCCGCTCAAAATAGCATGCTGTGCTGTTACAAAAGGCTCTTTTGGCCTTGAGAATAGCCGGGTGGCTCATCCGTTCAGGGCTTCGTAATCGGAGGCCTCAAACGTCCTTGTCGAAGAAGGTCGGCTCCCACGGACCGTAGCGAACCTGACCTGCGGCCCGAAGTTGCCGAGTCCGCACCCGAACCCGCCTGTTGCGGGCGGAAGGTGCGATCCCCGACACCAGTCGCCACCCCAGCTCCGCCATGACCTGATGACAGACGGACCGCCCCTGCTCGGTTGGAACGAGGAGCCGGACCCATTTGTCCCCTGAACCCGGTGGGCAAGTCACCAAGCCCCTTCGCTGCAGAAGGGAGCACGCCCGGCTCGTCTCGAAATCCGGCTACTGGCTTTCCGTCCTGAGCCGCCGTTCAGAATAGGGCCTGTCCGATTCCTGATCGGCTTCGTCGATCGAGCGCTGCAGCGCGTAGAAGGCCAGGTAGGTGAGCCGGTGGCGGCGCAGCTCAGAGAGCGTCGCCAGCAGAAACACATTGCCGAGCGGACCGAGAGCATACGCCAGCTTCGCCTCCGGCTTTGAGTTTTTGCCTGCATTCCTGCAGGCATCTTCGGAACCCTCTTTCTGTGTAGCTGTTTTCTTTCTCAATGATTTACCCGGGTGAGCAGGCCCGACGGCGGCCCAAATTCTGAACAGTTGACACAAAGCATTTATCCCGACGGACACACGACCGTGCCGCCAGTCCTGATCACTTCAATCTAGTTCCCTTTGGCTACGGAACGTCCTCATGCGACGCTTGCCTCGCAGTCCGAAGTCTCGTGGAGGTTCGTATGCCCAAAGTTCAACACGTACCACAGCCGGCGCGCTCCATCGCGGTGCGAGGCCGGTCCCCGCCAGCCGGTGATCGCACCGCCAGCTTTGGCTGGCACTCCGCTCCACCGGATCATTAGACGTAGCGGAGAAGATGCGACCCGCAACCATTCCGCCTTTGTAAGGAGTATTTCGATGGACAGTTTTCTTGCCGCCGTTCCGCCGCAGCCGCCTGCGGTTCCGTTTGAGTACCTCGATTGCCACGAACTGGCCTCGCGGCTGACCGTGCCCGAGACCTGGGTGCGCGAGCACGTGCGCCACGGCTGTCTCGATCCGATCCCTCATGTTCGGTTCGGCAAGTACATCCGCTTTCGCTGGGGGAGCCCCGAACTGACGGTCTGGCTGGAACGGCGTATCGTAGGTGGCAACAACAAGGCAGGGCGGGCTCAGAGAAAGGATACGGTTCAGTGAACCGAGCCCGACGTCATCAGCGGGGGTACGTCTTCCTGAAGGGGAATGGATGGTACCTCCGCTACTACGATTACGTAGTGGCGCCCGACGGCGTGACTACCCTCAAAATCAAGTGCACGAAGCTTGCTTCCTTCGGCGGCCCGTACCGGTCGAAAAAGTCCGTCCGGCGACTGGCCGACGAGTTCCTCAAGCCTTTGAACAACGGGACACAAACACCGGAAAGCGATATGACTGTTGCCGCGTTCGTCGATCAGGTTTACCTGCCCTGGGCTAAGGAGCAGAAGAAGCCGTCGACCTACGACGGGTACCTGAAGATGTGGAAGGGATACCTGAAGGACCGCATGGCCATGCCGTTGCGGGAATTCAGAACAGTCGATTGCGAAACTCTGCTCACCGCGCTCGTCCGCGCCCGCAAGCAGGGGAAAGATAAGCTGGGCATCCGTACGATGGCGCATTTGAAGCACCTGCTCAGCGGAATCTTCCGGTACGCAATCCGGACAGGCTACCTGAACGGAGTAAATCCTGTTCGGGACGCAGTGCTCCCGGCGGCGAGCCCGGCATCAAAGACGCACGCGTACTCTATCGACGAAATCACGAACATGCTCGAGAACGTTCCGCCACTCGCTCAGGTTGTGATCGCGACGGCGGCGTTCACGGGTCTTCGCAAGGGCGAGCTGCGCGGACTGGAAGTGAGCGACTATGCACACGAAGCCCTCATCGTTCATCGCAACGTGTGGAGAAAGGAGATTGGAACACCGAAAGGAAAGAGAGGTCAGGGAGCGGTCCCGGTCATACCGTGGCTCGCGCAGCTCCTCGATGGTTACATCGCTGCTTTCAAGCCGCGGAAGTATTTGTTCGAGGGGCTGAAGCGCGGCCCTGCAGATCTCGACTATCTGACGCGCGAGGTAATCAAACCAGCGCTCACGAAGGCCGGGATCACATGGCATGGTTGGCATGCGTTTCGACGCGGACTCGCGACAAACCTGCACCGACTTGGTGTCGCCGACATCGTGATTCAGGCGATTCTCCGTCACAGCGACGTTGCTGTGACGCGCGATGCGTACATCGATCGCGATGCAGTGGATCCCCGGAGTTTGGCCGCAATGGCGGCTCTCCAGACCTTAATATGCAACCAATATACAACTACGGCACCCGAAGCTCAGATCGGAGTCGTCGTACAATGAAGAAAGCAAAGACGTTCGCTCATGCGGAGGGATGTGTGAGCGGTTGAAACAGGCGGTCTTGAAAACCGCTGTACCCGAAAGGGTACCGGGGGTTCGAATCCCTCTCCCTCCGCCATCAA
>Ga0207664_10001866_pt1 | contig 13864 bp, 12 predicted proteins | sample LARL83metaG_FD_184349 | JGI IMG/M metagenome (GOLD analysis project Ga0207664, IMG submission 184349) | Corn, switchgrass and miscanthus rhizosphere microbial communities from Kellogg Biological Station, Michigan, USA - LAR L8-3 metaG... | ecosystem: Host-associated > Plants > Roots >...
ATCGACGAGATCTGCGCGGTTTACCGGGGTTTCCTGGTAATCCCAGTGCTGCCGTACCGGGGGCCAGATAGCGCTTCCGGTGCGGACACGTCCGGCGCGCTTCCCCGCGCGGCCAGCCGGAGCGCGGTAGGGTGGCGAACAGATGTTCGCCGGATGAAACGGGACGGGATGGCGCGGATGACCTGGCAGGCGCGATGAGCCCGTACGCGCCTCGCCCAGCCACCCGGGTGCTCGGCGTCGACCCGGGTCTTACCCGGTGCGGGCTCGGCGTCGTGGAGGGGCTGCCCGGACGGCCGCCGGCCCTGGTGGCGGTTGACGTGATCAGGACCCCGGCCGATGACGACATCGCGGCGCGGCTGCTCGCCATCGAGCAGGCGATCGAGCGCTGGCTCGATGAGTACCGGCCGGACACGGTCGCGGTGGAGCGGGTGTTCAGCCAGAACAACGTGCGGACCGTGATGGGCACCGCGCAGGCCGGCGCGGTCGCGATCGTCTGTGCCGCCCGCCGCGGGCTGCCGGTCGCGCTGCACACCCCCAGTGAAGTCAAGGCGGCCGTCACCGGCAGCGGGCGCGCGGACAAGGACCAGGTCACCACGATGGTGGCCCGGCTGCTGCGGATGACGAGCCCGCCACGGCCCGCGGACGCGGCGGACGCGCTCGCGCTCGCGATCTGCCACCTGTGGCGCGCCCCCGCCATCGCGGGCAGGCAAGCCGCTCAGCCGCCCGTCACCACCCAGATCGCAGCCACCCGAGGAGGCGGAAGATGATCGCGCACCTGCACGGCACCGTGGCCGGGGTCGGCCTCGACGGAGCCGTCATCGACGTCGGCGGGGTCGGACTGCGCGTGCAGTGCACGCCGGACACCCTCGCCACGCTCAAGCCGGGCGAGCCGGCCAGGGTAGCGACATCCCTGGTGGTCAGGGAGGACTCGCTCACCCTGTTCGGCTTCGGCACGGACGACGAGCGGAACGTCTTCGAGCTGCTGCAGACCGCGAGCGGCATCGGCCCGCGGCTGGCGCTCGCCATGCTGGCGGTGCACTCGCCGGAAGCGCTGCGCCGCGCGGTGGCGACCGAGGACCTGAAGGCGCTCACCATGGTGCCCGGCATCGGTACCAAGGGGGCGCAGCGGATCATCCTCGAACTCAAGGACCGCCTTGGCGCGCCGAGCGAATCCGCCGCGGGCAACGGGTTCGCGCCCGCCCGCCGGACCGCGCCGTCCTGGCGGGACCAGGTCGCCACCGGCCTGGTCAACCTCGGCTGGTCCGCCAGGGAGGCGGAGGCGGCGATCGCCGCCGTCGAGGCCGACGCGGCCGAGGCGGGCCCGGTGGACTCAGGCACTGGCGGGCAGCAGCCCGACGTCGCCACCGCGCTGCGCGCCGCGCTGCGGAAGCTGTCGAAGAAGTGAATGATTCCGGCGACGCCTTCACCAGGGCCGAGGAGGCCGAGCTCGCCCGCCGCGGCGGGCGCGGCGAAGAGAATATTGTTTCGCCGCTCGCCGACAGCGACGACCGGGAGGTCGAGCGCGCGCTGCGGCCCAAGCGCCTCGACGACTTCGTCGGCCAGGCCCGGGTCCGCGAGCAGCTGACCCTGCTGCTGCACAGCGCGCTGCGCCGTGGCCGGACGCCGGACCACGTGCTCCTCTCCGGGCCGCCCGGGCTGGGCAAGACCACCATCGCGCTGATCATCTCCGCCGAGCTTGGCGTCCCGATGCGGATGACCAGCGGCCCGGCGATCGAGCGGTCCGGCGACCTGGCGGCGGTGCTTTCCACCCTGCAGGAGGGCGAGGTCGTCTTCATCGACGAGATTCACCGCCTCGCCCGCCCCGCCGAGGAGATGCTGTACCTGGCGATGGAGGACTTCCGGGTCGACATCATGGTGGGCAAGGGCCCGGGCGCGACCGCGATCCCGCTGGACATCGCCCCGTTCACCCTGGTCGGCGCGACCACGCGGGCCGGCCTGCTGACCGCGCCGCTGCGCGACCGGTTCGGCTTCACCGCGCACCTGGACTTCTACCAGCCGGAAGAGCTCGGCGTGATCGTCAGGCGGTCCGCCGGGCTGCTCGGCGTGCGGATCGACGACGACGCCGTCGAGGAGCTCGCGCTGCGCTCGCGCGGCACGCCGCGGATCGCGAACCGGCTGCTGCGCCGGGTGCGTGACTACGCGGAGGTCCGCGCCGACGGCTGGGTCACCCTGAAGCTCACCCGCACCGCCCTTGAGCTCTACGAGGTGGACGAGCTCGGCCTTGACCGGCTTGACCGGGCGGTCCTCGACGCCCTGGTCAGGCGGTTCGGCGGCGGCCCGGTCGGCCTGTCCACGCTGGCCGTCGCGGTGGGCGAGGAGGCGGAGACCGTCGAGGTGGTCGCGGAGCCGTTCCTGGTCAGGCACGGCCTGCTCGCCCGTACTCCTCGCGGGCGGGTCGCCACCCCGGCCGGCTGGGCGCACCTCGGCCTGGTACCGCCGCCGCCCGACGGCGCCCCGACCCTCTTCGACTGACCGGCAGGCCGTAGCCAGGCACCGCTACGTGGCGATACGGTTGCAGTGAGGCGCGAGATGCCCGATTCATCCGCCCTCTTGGGGTTGGCCGTAACGATTAACGACCGGAACCCCGTAGGGTGGTGATGCGTTTTTCTAAGCGCCGCTACACTGCGCAGGTTGGCACGTGACCGTCATGACGTGACTGGCCAGCCGGCAAGCGCACAGTCAACCGGAAGGATGCCCCGATGCTGGGGATTACTGAACTCGCAGCCACACCGGCCAAGTCGTCGGGCTTCAATCCCTCGAGCCTGATCCTCATCCTGGTCGTCGTCGTGGCCTTCTACCTGCTCATGATCAGGCCGCAGCAGCGCCGGAAGCAGCAGGCCGCCCAGAAGCAGAACACGATCCAGCCCGGCGCCCGGGTCCGGACGACGGCCGGCATGTACGCCACCGTGGTTGACGTGGACGGCGACGACGTGGTCCTCGAGATCGCCCCCGGCATCGAGGTCCGCTACATGAAGCGCGCCGTCATGGACGTGGTCTCCGGGCCCGAGGACGACGACGCGCCCGCCGACGAGACGGCCACGGACTACTACGACCCGGAGCACGCCGACGACGCGGAGCACGCCGAGGACGTGGAGCACGCCGAGGACGTGGATGACGCGCACCCCGCGGATGACGCGAATGACACCGTGCCGCCCGCCGCTTCCGCGAACGGTTCCGCCGCTTCCGCGAACGGTTCCGCCCCCCAGGCCGACTCGGGGGAGACCGCGTACGAGCAGGCGACCGGCACCAAGAAGGACTGACTGGCGCTAGCTAGGCACGACGTACCGCACCGCTAAGAGGCAGGCGACAAGTGGCACCCCCAAGCAGAAGCGGCTCGCATCCGGGCCGCGCGCTGGCCGCGATGGCCGCGCTGATCCTGGTTATGCTGATCGGGATTACCGGCTCGCAGACGTTCAATCCGGGTAACTGGCAAAATCAGTTCAAGGTCGGCCTCGGGCTCGACCTGTCCAGCGGCACCGCGGTGGTGCTCAAGGCGGCAACCATTAAGAATACCGCCCCCTCCGCCGGCTCGATGCAGCAGGCCATCACCGTGCTGGAATCCCGGGTGAACGGCACCGGTAACTCCGGTGCCCAGGTGCAGCAGACGGGCACGGACCTGATCACTGTGAGCGTCCCCGGCAAGGCGCCGCAGGACGTGATCGATCTGGTCAGCTCCACCGCCAAGCTGGCCTTCCGGCCGGTGCTGCTTGAGGGGCCGTACACGGCCGCGAGCGCCACTCCCACGCCGAGCGCCACCTCCTCGGGCACGGCGAGCCCGTCGGCCACGCCGACGAGCACCAGCACCGCCCGGTCGGGCGTCAGCGGCTCGCCCACGGCGACGCCGAGCGCGAGCGCCAAGGCGTCCGCTCAAGCCGTCGGCGCCCAGCAGATCAGCCAGGCCAGCCCGACGGCGAGCGCCTCGGCGAAGGCGAGCAGCACGCCGCCCGCCGCCACGGCGACCGTCACCCCGACGGCGACCGCGAGCGCCACCCCGACGGCCACGTCGACCACGCCGGCCACGGTTACCTACGGCGACTCGTCCAAGGTGAACGCGGCCACCCTCAAGCTGTTCAACAAGATGGTGTGCAAGCCGGGCCCCAACCCGAACACGGTGGACGACACCTGGAAGGCGACCGTCGGCTACACCGAGGCAGGCGACCAGTGGGATGAGGTCAAGAACCAGATCGTCTCCTGTGACGCCAACGGCACCAGGTACGTACTCGGTCCCGCCGTCATCGAGGGCACCCAGCTCACCGGAATCCAGCCCGGGCTGCAGTCGAACAGCACCCAGTGGGTCGTCAACCTGACGCTGAACAACGCCGCCACGAAGTCGTTCGGCACCCTGACCACCAGCCAGTACAACACGTACTACGCGCGGGCGCAGACCGGCGACCAGAACGCGGTGGCGCTCGACTCGACGGCGATCGTCCTCGACGGCAGCGTCCAGTCAGCGCCGATGACCGAGGGCGCGCTCACCTCCGGGTCGTTCACGATCAGCGGCCCGCCGCCGAACGGCTTCACCGAGAACCAGGCGACCCAGCTCACCAACATCCTCAAGTACGGGTCGCTGCCGCTGAACTTCGTCGTGCAGTTCTACAGCGCGATCTCACCGCAGATCGGTCACAGCTCGCTGACCGCGGGCCTGCTCGCGGGCATCCTCGGCCTGATCCTGGTGATCATCTACCTCTTCTACTACTACCGCGGCCTGGGCATCGTCTCGGTCAGCAGCCTGCTGATCGCCGCGCTGCTCGCCTACTTCTCGGTGGTACTGCTCAGCCGGTACCAGAACTTCACCATGTCGCTGTCGGCGATCGCGGGCCTGGTGGTGGCGATCGGCATCACCGCGGACTCGTTCATCGTCTACTTCGAACGCCTGCGTGACGAGGTGCGCGACGGCAAGACGCTGCGCCCCGCGGTGGAAGCCGGCTGGAAGCGGGCGCGGCGCACCATCCTGGTCTCCGACACGGTGTCCTTCCTGGCCGCGCTGCTGCTGTACCACTTCGCGGTGAGCGACGTCCAGGGCTTCGCCTACACGCTCGGCCTGACCACCCTCATCGACGTGATCGTGGTGTTCCTGTTCACCAAGCCGATGGTGACCCTGCTGGCCGGAACCAAGTTCTTCTCAAGCGGGCACCCGTGGTCCGGCCTCGATCCCGAGCGGCTCGGCGCCAAGGCACGGTGGCGGTCCTCCACCAAGCGCACCGTCCGCACCCAGCGGAGCGGCTCCGGGCGCCCGGCCGCCAGCTCCTCGACCTCGAGGGAGGCATGATGGCGCGCCACCACGGCGGCGGCATCGCCGGGCGGCTGTACCGGGGCGACGTATCCGTTAACTTCGTCGGCCGCCAGCGGCTGTGGTACATGATCTCCGGCATCATCCTGCTGGTCAGCGTGCTCGCGCTGCTGCTGCGGGGGCTCAACTTCTCCCAGGAGTTCACCGGCGGCTCCAGCTTTACCTTTCCGGCTGCCTCCTCGGTCAACCAGGGCGACATCTCCCGGGTGGTGACCACGGCCGGCGGCGGCGACTCCACCGTGCAGTACATCTCCGGGGTGCACCAGTGGCAGGTGCAGACGGCAACCCTCAACTCGACGGCGTCCCAGAAGGTGGCCAGCGCCCTCACGCAGGCGTTCCACATCCCGGCGAACGGCATGTCGACCTCGCTCGTGGGCCCGACCTGGGGCGGCCAGATCACGTCCAAGGCGGTCGAGGCACTGATCATCTTCCTCGTGGTGATCGTGCTCTACCTGTCGGTCGCCTTCGAGTGGCGGATGGCCATCGCGGCGTTCATCGCGCTGATGCACGACATCCTGATCACCATCGGCGTGTACTCGCTGACCGGCTTCTCGGTCAGCCCGACCTCGGTCATCGGCCTGCTGACGATCCTCGGTTACTCCCTCTACGACACCGTGGTGGTCTTCGACAAGGTCCGGGAGAATACCGCCGGCCTGCTCACCACGCAGAGATCGACCTACAGCGACGCGGCCAACCTGGCGCTGAACCAGACCCTGGTCCGGTCGATCAACACCTCGCTGACCGCGCTGATACCGGTCGCGACGATCCTGTTCGTCGGGGCCGGGCTGCTCGGCGCGGGCACGCTCAAGGATCTGTCGCTCGTGCTGTTCGTCGGCATGCTGTCCGGCACCTACTCCTCGATCTTCATCGCGACCCCGGTGCTCGCGGACCTCAAGGAGCGGGAACCGCAGTACCGGGACCTGGCCGCTAAGGTCGGCCGCCGCGCGGCCGGCGGCCGTGCGGCGCAGCGCGCGGCCAGCTCGGCCGCCGCTCCGGGCGCCGTTGCTCCGGCCGCTACCAGCGCCACCGCTGACACCGCCGTCGCGGCGGCGGACGAGCCCGTGGACGTGGACGATGACATGGACGACGCCGAGGCGACGGACCAGGACGGCGACGTGACGGTCCCCGCCGCCGCGCCGCGCCCGGTCGTCAGGCAGCAGCGAGTCACCGGCGGCGCACAGCGCCGTCCCGGCCCGAACGCGAAGAAGAAGAGGCGGTAGCAGCCCGTGCCGGACATCGAGGCCGTGATCACCGCGCACGTCCGTGACGTCCCCGACTACCCCAAGCCCGGCGTGCTGTTCAAGGACATCACGCCGCTGCTCGGCGACGCCGAGGCGTTCGGCGACGTCGTCGAGGCGATGGCGGCGGTGTTCGGGCCGGTGGACAAGGTGGTCGGCATCGAGGCGCGCGGGTTCATACTCGCCGCTCCCGTCGCCTACGAGATCAGGGCCGGCTTCGTGCCCGTACGCAAGCAAGGCAAGCTGCCGTCAGCGACCTTCGCCCAGAAGTACGACCTCGAGTACGGCAGCGCCGTGCTCGAGGTCCACCAGGACGCCTTCCAGCCGGGCGACCGGGTGCTGATCGTGGACGACGTGCTCGCCACCGGCGGTACCGCCCGGGCCACGGCGTCCCTCATCCAGCGGGCGGGCGCGCAGGTCGTCGGCGTCGCGGTGCTGATGGAACTGTCGTTCCTGAAGGGCCGCGAGGCGATCTCCGACCTTGAGCTCCGGTCACTGCTCGTAGTCTGAAACCGCCTGCAATCGTTCCTGAACTGCGGAATGTCGGGACACTACCCGCGGGTTAATAACCCCAAGTAGACTAGTGACCTGGCAGATGCGAGGAGCGCTTGTGGCCGGTGATGTAATGACGACCGCCACGGCCGGCGCCGAAGAGGCTGCCCGTAACGGGGAAACGGCGGACTCTGCCCAGCCAGGAGGGCATAACCGCACCGAGGCGGACCAGCTAACGGCGACCAGGCCGCATGCTGGCGCGCCCGGGAACCTCCAGGTGCAGTCATCTCCCGGAGAGACAACCCGCACCCCCCAGGACGGGGCAGACGGCTCCGCCCCCGGGGAGACATCGCCGGGCACCAGCGCAACGGACACGCGCCCGCGCCCAACTCGCCAGACTCGTCAAGGGCTTGCGCCCGCTGCGCAGCCCGCCTCGCCAGGCGCCGGGGTCCGCCGCCGCCTGGCCAGGCTCGGAGCACAGCGGGGGTCCGGTGTGAACCCTGTACTCGAACCGCTGATCAAGACCATCCGCGCGCACCACCCGAAGGCAGACGTGCGGACGGTGGAACGCGCCTACACGGTCGCCGCGCACTGGCACCGGGACCAGCGGCGCAAGTCGGGTGACCCCTACATCACCCACCCGCTCGCGGTGGCCACCATCCTCGCCGAACTCGGCATGAACACCGAGACGATCTGCGCCGCGCTGCTGCACGACACGGTCGAGGACACCGACTACACGCTGGATGAGCTGCGCAGCGTGTTCGGCGAGGACGTGGCGGCCCTCGTCGACGGCGTCACCAAGCTGGACAAGGTCAAGTACGGTGCCTCCGCCGAGGCCGAGACGGTGCGCAAGATGGTGGTCGCGATGTCCAAGGACATCCGCGTCCTGGTGATCAAGCTCGCCGACCGGCTGCACAACATGCGCACCCTCCGCTACATGCCGCGCGACAAGCAGGAACGCAAGGCCCACGAGACGCTGGAGATCTACGCGCCGCTCGCGCACCGCCTCGGCATGAACACCGTGAAGTGGGAGCTTGAGGACCTCGCGTTCGCCACGCTCTACCCCAAGCGGTACGACGAGATCGCCCGCCTGGTCAGCCAGCGGTCCCCGCGCAGGGACCAGCTGCTGCAGGAGGTCATCGAGAACCTCTCCGCCGACCTGCACGAGGCGAAGATCAAGAACTCCGTCACCGGCCGCCCCAAGCACTACTACTCGATCTACCAGAAGATGATCGCCCGCAACGTGGAGTTCGACGACATCTACGACCTGGTAGGCATCCGCGTCCTCGTCGACACCGTCCGGGACTGCTACGCCGCGCTCGGCACCATCCACGCGCGCTGGAACCCGGTACCCGGCCGGTTCAAGGACTACATCGCGATGCCGAAGTTCAACATGTACCAGTCGCTGCACACCACGGTCATCGGCCCCGGCGGCAAGCCGGTCGAGCTGCAGATCCGCACCTGGGGCATGCACAAGCGCGCGGAGTACGGCGTCGCGGCGCACTGGAAGTACAAGGAAGAGATGCACGCCCAGGGCCCGGCCCTGGCCAGCGGCAACCCGAAGGCGGGCAGCAAGGCGGAGGTCAAGGCGAGCCAGGATGCCGCCGAGATGGCCTGGCTGCGCCAGCTCGTCGACTGGCAGCGTGAGACCGAGGACCCGGCCGAGTTCCTCGACTCGCTCCGCTACGACCTGGCCAGCGCCGAGGTCTTCGTCTTCACCCCGCGCGGCGAGGTCATCGCGCTGCCGCACGGCGCCACCCCGGTCGACTTCGCCTACGCGATCCACACCGACGTCGGGCACCGCACCATCGGGGCCAAGGTCAACGGCCGCCTCGTCGCCCTGGAGTCGACCCTCGACAACGGCGACACGGTGGAGATCTTCACCTCCAAGTCCCAGGAGGCGGGACCCAACCGGGACTGGCTGAACTTCGTCAAGTCGGCCCGGGCCCGCAACAAGATCCGCCAGTGGTTCTCCAAGGAGCGCCGCGAGGCCGCGGTCGAGGCGGGCAAGGACCAGATCGCCAAGGTGATGCGCAAGCAGGGCCTGCCGCTACAGCGCCTCATGTCCGCCGAGACGTTGCGCCAGATCGCCTCTGACCTCCGCTACTCCGACTTGACCAGCCTGTACGCCGCCGTCGGCGAGGGCCGGATCAGCGCGCAGTCGGTCGTCACCAAGCTGGTCCGCGCAGTCAGCGGCGGCGCCGCCGCCCAGGAGGACCTCGCCGAGGTCACCAACATCCCGCCTAAGGCACCCAAGGTCTCCCGGGCCCGCACCGCCAGCGACTCAGGCATCGAGGTCGAGGGCGTCGCCGACGTCTGGGTCCGCCTGTCCAAGTGCTGCACCCCGGTCCCCGGCGACGAGATCCAGGGCTTCGTCACCCACGGCCACGGCGTCTCCGTCCACCGCGCCAACTGCGTCAACCTGGAACACCTCTCCGACACCCAGCGCGAGCGCATGGTCCCCGTCCACTGGGCCCCAAGCGACGCCAGCGTCTTCCTGGTCGCCATCCAGGTAGAGGCCCTGGACCGCACGAGACTGCTGAGCGACGTCACGCGAGTCCTCTCCGACCAGCACGTCAACATCCTCAGCGCCAGCGTCCAGACCACCAGGGACCGCGTAGCCCTCAGCCGCTTCACCTTCGAAATGGGCGACCCCAAGCACCTAGGCGACGTCCTAAGAGCCGTCCGCAACATCGACGGCGTATACGACGTCTACCGCGTAACGAATTAAGAATTATCCCGAACGAGAGCTTGCTCCGCCATGCCCGCGACCCATGACCCTCGTACTGCGTGGAGCGACGCTTTTACCTGGTAATTCCATCCCGTGATGGCAACCCTTTAAGGCGTGCCACACACTCACAAGCAAACTCCAGCCCGAACAGCAACTCTTTCAGGCGTGCGGGGGGCGCCGGGCTTGGCGGGGTTCCCCGCGCGCAGTCGGCCGCCGATTAAAACCGATCGTCGTCCGAACGCGCGCGGCTGAACCCTCGCCGCGCTTGGCATCGCGTCAGGGTAGTACCCGCGTGAGCCCGGCGACCGCGACGGCGACATCGCCGTCGTAGCCGGCCGAGGCGGCGCCGACGGCGGCGCCAGGGTCGGTGCCCGGCATCAGGTGGGTGAGCAGCAGCCCGCGGGCTCCCGCCGCCGCGGCGGTCCGCCCCGCCTGCCTGGCGCTCGACAGGTACCGGGCCATGTCATCGGGGACGCGTTCCGGGTAACTCGCCTCGGCGACGAACAGGTCGGCGTCGCGGGCCAGGACAGGGAGGGCGGGGCTCGGGCCGGTGTCCCCGGTGTAGGCGAGCACGGCGCCGCCGGCGTGCAACCGCAGGCCCGCGTTGACCCGTGAGTGGGGCAGCAGCCAGGTGCGCACGGCGAACGGGCCCGTCTCGAAGGCGGCGCCGGGGGCGAACTCGCGCAGCTCGAACACGTCGTCCAGCGCGCCGGGACGGTCCAAGGCGAGCACCGCGTCGAGCGCCCCCGGCGGCGCGTAGAGCGGCAGCGGCGGCCCGGGACGTTCCGCCCACGCCCGGGCGCGCAGCAGCGGGTTGAGGTCGGCGCAGTGATCGGGATGCCCGTGGCTGACGAGCACCGCGTCCACCGCGGCCGCGGCGCAGTGCTCGAGCAGGCGCGGGAACGTCGCGTAGCCAGGATCGATCAGCACCAGGTAACCGTCGTGCTCGACCAGGTAGCCGCTGCATGCCGTCCCGGCCGTCGGCCATCCGCCGGTACCGCCCAGGACCGTCAGCCGCATACCAGGAACCTAGCAGTTGACAGTCCAAAACATCACATGTAAGTTTTCTCTTACAGGTGATAGACAGTGAGTGAAACCCTGACCAGCGAAGAACTCGTGGCGGCCCTGACCGCCATCGGCCACCCGCTTCGGCTGCGCATCATCGCGGAGCTCGCGGGCGGCCGGGTGCACGTCAGTGAACTGGCGCGCAGGCTCGGCATGTCCAGGCCGCTGCTTTACATGCACCTGGACCGGCTGGAGAAGGCCGCCCTGGTGACCGGCAGCCTGGAGCTGTCCCAGGACGGCAAGGCGATGAAGTACTTCGAACTGGCCCCCTTCGAGGTGCGGGTCACGGCCGAGACGGTCGTCCGCGCGCTCGCCAACGACCCGCCGGACCTCGCGGAAGACCGACAGAACACGGAGCGAGCTCTCGACGCGAAAGAGAGCGACAGGTGACGGACATGACAACAACAACACTGGCCTCAGGCGGTACCAGTTACACCGCGATCGGCATCCTCCTGGCAATCTTCGTGCCCATCTTTTCCGCGGTAGCGATCATCTTCTGGAGCTGGTTCCGGCTGCAGCGGCACCGTGCCGACGCCGTCGCGATGGCCTCCTACCGCAAGCTCGCCGAAGAGGCCGTGGCCAGCATGGCCGAACTGCGCAGCGAGATGGCCAAGCTGAGCGCGCACGTGAGCGCCGTCGAGCAGCTGATGCGAGACGTCGGATGAGCACCGTCCTGGCGCTGCGCCGCGACCCGGTCCGGCTGCTGCTGTCCCGCGGCCTGTGGGCAGGGGCCTGGTACCTGCTCGCCTACCAGGTCGCCGGCTGGGTGCTGTTCGCGATCGCGCTGAGCGTCACGCTCACCGGCGCGGTGCTCTGCGTCACGCTGGCCGGCATACCGCTCTTGATCGGCGCGGCCGCGGTGATCCGCTGGTGCGCGGACGTCGAGCGGGCACGGCTCCTCCCGTTCTGCGGCGACCTCGGGTCCCACTACCGCGAGCAGGCCGCGTCCGGCCTGCTGTCCCAGGTCCGCAGCCGGTGGCGGGACCCCGCCATCTGGCGGGATATCGCCTACCTGGTCGGCATGCTCGTACCGCTCGTCACGCTCGACCTGATCGTGCTGACGGTCTGGCTGACACTGCTCGCCGGCATCACCCTCCCGGCCTGGTACTGGGCTCCGTGGCAGACCGTCCACGGCGTCCGCTTCCACGGCTACCAGCTCGGCTACTTCCCTAACGGCCCGCACGGCCACCCGGCCTACGGCTTCTACGTCGACACGCTGCCGAAGGCACTGCTCGCCGCGGCCGCCTTCGCCGTCGCCTTCCTGCTGTTCAACTACGTCCTGGTGGCGACCGCCCGCGCGCACGTCGCCGTCGCGCGGAACCTGCTCGCCGCGCCCGAGGACCCGCTGCGCGCCGCCCGCGAGGTACTCGGCCGTCCAGGGCCGCTGTCCGTCGCGGAAAGCTCCGCTCACCCCGGCTTCGCCGAGGATTCATACCGAACGAGCGGCCGGTGACTGTCCCCGCCCACGAGGGTCCAGCTCGCGGGCGGGGATCAGACCGCGACTCATCCGCACCACGAATACCCGTCTCTCCACGCCAGCAGAAAGAAGGCTGTCATGCGCCAGCCGCGCATTCCAGTATCCCCCACGGAACCCGGTTACCAGCAATATGACCCGCCGACGGCCGCGGAACCGCTCCCCGGAGACGGCATCGCGGACCGGCCCAACCTCACCGAACGGATCGCCGGCTGGAGCGCCGGGCACCGCAAGACCGTCGTCATCGGCTGGCTGCTGCTCGTCGCCGTCGTCTTCATGGGCGGCCAGGCGCTCGGCACCCGCCACGTGGCCCAGTACGACGTCGGCCAGTCCGGCCAGGCGGAGCGGGTACTCGACCAGGTCGCACCCGCACGGGACAACGGCAGCCCGGAGAAGGTGCTCATCCAGGCGACGGCGCCCGGTGCCACCTTCGCCACCGACCCGGCCATGCGCCAGGCGGCGTCCCAGGTCGCGGCGGCGCTCGCCACCCTGCCCGGTTACGCGGCGGACATCAGCACCCCGCTGCAGCGGGGCGGCCAGGTCCTGGTGTCGAAGGACGGGCGCAGCGCCCTGGTCACCTTCCAGATTCCTGGCAACGTCACCGATACCGACAAGGCAGTGACGGCGCTGCAGCACGCGGTCGCCGGGGTGCAGGCAAGGCACGCGGACCTGCAGGTCGCCGAGACCGGCGACGCGAGCATCGGCGTGGCGATCAACGGCGCGCTGAACTTCAGCAAGGCCGAGGCGACCTCAGTGCCCATCACGCTGATCCTGCTGCTCACCGTGTTCGGCGCGCTCGTCGCGGCGGGCATTCCCGTCCTGCTCGCGCTGACCTCGCTGACCGCCGCGATCGGCGCGCTGACGGCCGTCAGCCACTGGCTGCCGGTCAACAGCAGCACCTTCGAGGTCGTGGTCATCGTCGGCATGGCGGTCGGCATCGACTACGCGCTGTTCTACCTGCGCCGCGAGCGGGAGGAACGGGCGCTCGGCCGGTCGTTCCCGGAGGCGCTGCGCATCGCGTCGCGCACCTCGGGCCGCGCCATCGTGGTGTCCGGCCTGACCGTGATGGCCACCATGGCGGGCCTGTTCATGGTGGGCGGCGGGCCGTACAGCGGGATCGCGCTCGGCACGATCACGGTGGTCGGCATCTCGGTGGCGGGCTCGCTCACCGTGCTGCCCGCGCTGCTGGCCTGGCTCGGCCCGAAGGCGGACGCCGGCCGGATTCCGTTCCCCGGCCGCAGGCGGCCTGGCCGTCCGAGTTACGGGGCCCGGCCGTCCAGGGTCTGGGGCGGGCTCGCCCGCCGGGTGGTCGCGCGGCCGCTGATCTGGGGCGGCATCGCGACGGTGGCGATGCTCGCGCTCGCCGCGCCCGCGCTCGGGCTGCGGCTCGGCCAGCCGGCCGTCGACGCGCCGAAGAGCGTACCCGTCGTCACCACGATGGACGCGGTGCAGCGGGCCTTCCCGCAGGCGCCGGCGCCCGCTGAGATCGTGGTGACCGGCCGGGACCTCGCCGGCCCGCGGGTAACCGCCGCGGTCGACGAGCTCCGGGCCCG
>Ga0207664_10001867_pt1 | contig 13860 bp, 8 predicted proteins | sample LARL83metaG_FD_184349 | JGI IMG/M metagenome (GOLD analysis project Ga0207664, IMG submission 184349) | Corn, switchgrass and miscanthus rhizosphere microbial communities from Kellogg Biological Station, Michigan, USA - LAR L8-3 metaG... | ecosystem: Host-associated > Plants > Roots >...
GTAACCCACGGGGATGATGCGCAGCGTATGCGTCCTGTCCGTGATCGCGACGATCATCCCGGGCGCGCCTTGCTCTTGCAGCGCCTGCGGCGCGTACTGTGCGATGCGCGCGAGCGCGTCGTCGACAGAAGGGGCCGGGCTTGCTGCCAGTGCCGGCGCCGCGCAGAGCAGCGCGGCCGCGGCGATAAACGCGATCTTAGAAGAGAGCGAGTTGCGCATGCTCTTCCAGATACTCCGCGTTCACGCCGATCGCCCGCAAGCGATAGGCGAAATCGCGCCAGCCGTGGTTGAGCAGCACCTTCGCGGGCTGCGCGAGTTCGACGTAGCGCAGCAACGCCGGGTAATCGGCGTGGTCGGAGAGCGCAAAGCCGCGATCGACGCCGTAACGGAAGGGCGCGCTGCGGTCCATCGTCCAGCCGGTGAGCATGGCGGTGCGCACCGCTTTAGCGCGCAGCGCTTTCGGAAGCGCGCGGCCCGACGGCGGCCATACGAGCGCGCTCTGCGCGTCAAAATCGCGCACGTCGTAGCGTTTGTACGGCGGCAGCGATACGCCGCAGTCGCGGTACACGCCGCACATCGTGTCGATCGCACCGTGCACCGTGAGCGGCAAACCGGCATTTCCCAGGATCGCGACGGCCTCTTGCGCTTTGCCGAGCGAGTATGCGAAAAACACGGGAACCGCGCCGCACTCGAGCGCGTCGCGCGCGAACGCGATCATCTCGCCGGCCACTTCTTCGCGCGGCGGAAACGCGTAGTGCGGACGGCCGTACGTGCACTCCATGAGCACGACGTCGCACCGTTTGACTTCCGGCGCTTCGGCGGTGAGCGATGCGTCGAGTTTAAAATCGCCGGTGTACACGAATCGTCCGCGCTCGCTCTCGATGAGGATCTGCGAACTCCCGAGTACGTGACCCGCGGGGAAGAGCGTCAGACGGTGGTCGCCGTGCACCCACGGCTGGTTGAACGCGTGCTCTTCGAACTGCGCGGGAGGCCGCGGCGGTTTGACCGCTTCCAGCAGCGAGGTCTGCACGGCGCCCTGCTCGCGCTTGGCGAAGCGCGAGCGGCAGATCTGCGCCGTGTTCGGCGTCGCGACGACGACCGCGTGTTCGCGCGCATGATCGGAATGGCCGTGCGAGACGTAGCAGCGATCGCGCGTACGCATCGAGTCTATCCACAGATCGATCGCTTCGACGTACAGCGATTTTTCAGCCAGCGAAAACACGGGTGCACTCCATTCTATGCCGGGGGGGGGCCGGGTCCCGGCGCTGAAGCCTTTACGCATCCTTTTCGGTTATGATGGGCACCCTACGTCAATACGCCCGCTTGAGGACAACTGTATGGCACGGATCTATAACAATTTGGCCGACACGTTCGGCAACACGCCGCTGGTGAAGCTCTCCCGTCTGGGCAAGGGCCTGCCCGGCACGGTGGCGGTGAAATTGGAGTCGTTCAACCCGGCCGGTTCGGTGAAAGACCGCATCGGCGTGGCGATGATCGAGGCCGCGGAGCGCGAGGGCAGACTGCGTCCGGACAGCGTCATCGTCGAGCCCACGAGCGGCAATACCGGGATCGCGCTCGCCTTTGTCGCGGCGGCGAAAGGCTATCCGGTCGTCCTCATCATGCCCGACACGATGACCGTCGAGCGCCGGAACCTGCTCAAAGCGTACGGCGCGCAAGTGATTTTGACGCCCGGGGCGGACGGCATGAAGGCCGCGATTGCCAAAGGGAACGAGATCGTCGCGAGCAACCCCGCGAAATATTTCATGCCGCAGCAATTCGAAAATCCGGCGAACCCGGAGATTCACCGCCGCACCACAGCCGAAGAGGTTTGGCGCGACACCGACGGCACGATCGATATTTTCGTGGCCGCGGTCGGCACCGGCGGCACGGTGACCGGGGTGGGCGAGGTGCTCAAAGAGCGTAAGCCCGGGGTGCGCATTATAGCCGTCGAGCCGGACGCATCGCCGGTGCTTTCGGGCGGCCAGCCGGGCCCGCACAAGATTCAAGGCACCGGAACCGGCTTCGTACCCAAGGTCCTGAACACGAGCGCATACGACGAAGTAATGCGCGTTACCGACGCGGATGCCATCGCCACGACACGCCGTGCGGCGCGCGAGGAAGGCATGCTGCTCGGCATCTCGTCCGGAGCGAACATCTGGGCTGCGTTGCAAGTGGCAGCCCGCCCCGAGTCGAAAGGCAAGTTGATTGTCACGATCGGGTGCGATACCGGCGAACGGTATCTTTCGAATCCGGTTTATGCCGAACAGGAAGCGAATATTGTCGAACCAGCCCTGGTGTAGTACTTGGGGCGTTCAAGTTACGCGCGGCGGCCTGGTGGAGTCGTTCCACCACGTCGCCGCTTGCGCGATGGACGCCGATCGAAACGTGATCTTTGCGGCCGGCGACATCGATGTGCCGGTGTTTCTTCGTTCGACGGCCAAGCCGTTCATCGCCGCAACGGCGATAGCCGCGGGCGCGCGCGAACGGTTCGGCCTCGAGCCGCGCGAGATCGCGGTGATGGCGGCATCGCATACGGGCCAGGCGTTTCACGTCGACGCGGTGCGTTCGATTCTCTCGAAGATCGGCATGGACGAGGGTGCGCTGCAGTGCGGTACGCACGAACCGTACAATGCGCAGGCGGCCAAGGATCTGCGCGACGCCGGTATCGCGCCGAGCGCGCTGCATAACAACTGCTCGGGCAAACACGCCGGTATTCTCGCGTTGTGTACGATCATCGGCGCCGATCCCGCGACGTATCTGGAGGTTTCGAATCCCGCGCAGCAGCGAATTCTCGCAACGTGCGCGCGCGCATCCGGGCAGCGCGTCGAGGATTTCGGTTTAGGCGTCGACGGCTGCGGCATTCCCGTGTATGCGACGCCGCTGCGCAACGCGGCGCTCTCATTCGTGCGGCTGGCGACGCTTCGCGGCCTGACCGACGCGGACGCGGACGCGCTGCGCATCGTACGCGAGGCGATGGTCGCGCATCCCGAGTACGTGTCGGGCACGAACGAATTCGATACGCGTCTCATGCAGGTCGCAGCCGGCTCGCTGGTCTGCAAGGGCGGGGCCGAGGGCGTCCACGGCAGCGCGTTCGTCCAAGCCGGCGTGGGCCTGGTTTGTAAAGTTTTGGACGGCGCTTCGCGCGGGCGCGCGCCTGCGGTCCTCGACGCGGTGCGGCAGCTCGGCCTGTTACATGCGCAACAGCTGACTGAGCTCGCCGACTTCGAGCACCCGATAGTATATAATCGAGCCGGACGCGCTGTCGGTGAGGTGCGTCCCGCAAGTACCGTCGCCATCGAAAAAGCGAGTACGTCGATCTAAATTGTCTACATATCTGCAGCAGTTGCGCGAGCGCGTGCTCGTGTTTGACGGCGCGATGGGCACGCAGCTCATGGCGCTCGAGTTGACCGCCGAGGACTTCGGGGGCGCCCAATACCATGGATGTAACGAAGCGCTCGTTCTGACGCGCCCGGACGTCGTCCGCGGCATTCACGAATCGTATCTGGCCGCCGGCGCAGACGTCGTTGAAACCGACACGTTCACGGCCTCGCGTCTGAAGCTCGACGAATACGGGCTGGGCGAGAAAGTCGCCGAGGTCAACGCAAACGCCGCGCGACTGGCTCGCGAGGCTTGCGAGAAGTTCAGCACGCCCGAACGCCCGCGCTTCGTCGCGGGAGCGATGGGCCCGACCGGCATGCTCATCTCTTCATCGGATCCGTCGCTCTCCAAGATCACGTTCGAGGAGCTCGCGAACATCTACGGCGAGCAGGCGCGCCATCTGGTCGAAGGCGGCGTCGACCTGCTGCTGCTCGAGACGATGCAGGATCTGCTCGAGCTCAAAGCCGCGATCGCCGGCATCGTGCGCGAATTCGACAAAGGCTTGCGGCGCGTGCCGATTCAAGCGCAGCCGACGCTCATCACCGAAGGTCGCATGCTGCTCGGCACGGACATTCGCGCGATCTGCGCGACGCTGGGCGCGCTGCCGGTCGACGTCATCGGCCTGAATTGTTCGACGGGCCCCGCGCAAATGCGCGACTCCATTCGGTATCTGGGCGAGATGTCCGACCGGTTCATCAGCGTCATTCCGAACGCCGGTTTGCCGCTCATGGGACCCAAGGGCGAGACGATCTATCCGGAAACGCCGGAAGAACTTGCCGCGGAGCTCGCGGATTTCGTTCGTGAGTTCGGCGTCAACGTCGTGGGCGGGTGCTGCGGCACGACGCCCGCGCACATCACTGCAATCGTCAATGCCGTCGGAAGCGCGCGCGGCCGTGCGCCGGCGCCCAAACCTCTTCAATACGCAGCCTCTGCGATGACGGCCACGTCCCTGGAGCAGGAGCCGCGCCCGCTGCTGGTCGGCGAGCGCATCAACGCGCAAGGATCGCGCAAACTCAAGAGACTGCTGCTCGAGGACAAGTACGACGACATCGCCGTGCTCGCGCGCGATCAGGTCGAGGGCGGCGCGCACGTGCTCGATATTTGCTGCGCGCTCACCGAGCGCACCGACGAAGACGAGCAGATGCGCACCGTCGTGCGCAAACTCGCGCAGTCGGTCGAGTCGCCGCTGATGATCGACTCCACCGAGCCGCGCGTCATCAAAGCCGCGCTCGAAAACTATCCCGGCCGCGCGATCGTCAACTCCGTCCATCTCGAGAGCGGCCGCGCGAAGATCGATTCGGTGCTGCCGATGGCCAAGGAACACGGCGCAGCCGTCGTGGCGCTGACCATCGACGAGAGCGGCATGGCGAAGACCGCGCAGCGCAAAGCGGAAGTCGCCAAGCGCATTTACGACATCGTTGTCGGCGAGTACGGCTTGCCGCCTGGCGCGCTGATCTTCGACGATCTCACCTTCACGCTCGCAACGGGCGATGCGGAGTACATCGATTCCGCGGTGGAGACCATCGAAGGCATTCGCGCCATTAAAGCGGCGATGCCCGGCGTTCTCACCTCGCTGGGCGTCAGCAACGTCTCGTTCGGGCTCAAGCCTCATGCGCGCGCGGCGCTGAACTCGGTGTTTTTGCACCACTGCGTCGAGGCGGGGCTGGATCTCGCGCTGGTTCATCCCAAAGAGATTACGCCGTACGCGGAGCTCGATGCGACCGAACGCGAGCTCTGCGACGATCTGGTCTTCAACCGCCGTGCCGATGCGCTGCAGCGTCTTATCGAGCATTTCGAGGCGACGGGCGCAACCGCGCAAGCGAATGGTCCGGCCAAAGACGACGATTCGGACGCGCCGCCGGAGGTGCGCATTCACAACGCGATCCTGCGCCGCCGCAAAGACGGGATCGAGGACAAGATCGACGAGGCGCTCAAGACGCGCGACGCCGTCGGCGTGCTCAACGACATTCTGCTTCCGGCGATGAAGGAAGTCGGCGATAAATTCGGCGCCGGCGAACTGATTCTGCCGTTCGTGCTGCAGTCGGCCGAAGTGATGAAGAAGGCCGTTGCGCACCTCGAGCAGTTCTTGGAGAAGAAAGAGGGCGCGAGCAAAGGCAAAGTCGTGCTCGCCACCGTGTTCGGCGACGTGCACGACATCGGCAAAAACCTCGTGGGGACGATTCTTTCGAACAACGGCTACACGGTCGTGGATCTCGGCAAACAAGTGCCGATGAATACGATCCTCGAGCGCGCCGTCGAGGAAAAGGCCGACGCCATCGGTCTGTCCGCGCTGCTGGTATCGACCAGTAAACAGATGCCGGTCTGCGTTCAAGAGCAGGACGCGCGAAGCCTCAAATTCCCCGTGCTCGTCGGCGGTGCGGCGATCAATCGCGATTTCGGCCGGCGCATTTCGCTGCTCGACGACGGTGAACGCTTCTTCGAGCCGGGGCTCTTCTATGCAAAAGACGCCTTCGAAGGCCTGCAGATCATGGAGTCGCTCAGCGATTCGGCGCAGCGCCAAGCGCTGCTCGAGCGGGCAAAGCGCGAAGCGTTCGCGCTGCGCGAACGCCAGCGCGCCGTAACGGCGCCGAGCAGCGGCGAAATCGTCTACTCGACCGTCAAATCGGAGCGCGCGGTCATTCCCAAGCCGCCGTTTTGGGGCACACGCACCGTCACGACCATCGATTTGCCGAAGCTGTGGGCGTGTTTCGATCTGCGCAGCCTGTACCGTTTATCGTGGGGCGCGGCGAACACCAAAGGCGAGGCGTTCGACAAACTGATCCGCGATGATTTCGAGCCGCGTTTGCACCGCTATCAAAAGATGGCGATTGAAGAGGGGTTGCTCGAGCCGCGCTTCGTGTACGGGTATTTTCCGGCCGCGGGCGCCGGCAACGACGTCATCATCTACGATCCGCAGGATGCGTCCAAGGAGATCGCACGCTTCCCGTTCAGCCGTCAGGCCGGAGGCGAGCACCTTTCGCTCGCCGACTACGTACGCGAACCGGAGAACGGCCGCGGCGTCGACGTCGTCGCGCTGCAGGTCGTCACGATGGGCACGCATGCCTCCGAGCGGACCGAAAAGCTGCAAAAAGCGGGCGAGTACAGCGAATCGTACTTCCTGCACGGGTTCTCCGTGCAAAGCGCCGAGGCGCTCGCGGAGTACTCGCACCGGCTCATTCGCGCCGAACTCGGACTGGAAGAAGAGCAGGGCAAACGCTATTCGTGGGGATATGGCGCCTGTCCGGATCTCTCGCAGCACGAGATCGCGTTCAAACTGCTCGACGCAACGAACGCCATCGGCGTCTCGCTGACGTCCGGCTTTCAAATCATGCCGGAGCAGTCGACCGCCGCGATCGTGATGCATCATCCGAAGGCTGCGTACTTTAACGCAGCCGCCACCCGGGAGCTCGAACCGGCTTAGTGAGCGTTACACGCTGGCTTCTCGAAGGAGATCCGGCGATACGCTGGCAGGTCATGCGCGACCTCACGAACGAGCCCGCCGAAGCGGTCGCCGCGGAGCGCTCGCGCGTGGGGACTGAGGGCTGGGGGCGCGCCTTGCTCGATCGGCAATCGCCGCACGGGTGGTTCGGCGGTCCGGACGAGGAGGGCTGGATGATCACGATGGACGCCCTGGCGCTCCTGCGTGAAATGGGTCTCGATCCGGCGAGCACGCAGGCGCGCACGGCGATCTCGCGCGTGAAAGATCACCTGACGTTTCCGACGCTCGGCAACCGGCCCTATTTCGACGGTGAAACCGAAGCCTGCATCAACGGCGCGATTCTCGCCTTCGGCAGTTACTTCGGCGAGCGCTGCGATTGCATCGTCGATCGTCTGCTGAACGAGCAGCTCGCAGACGGCGGATGGAACTGCGATGCGCCGCCCAGCACGCGCTCGTCTTTCAACTCCACGATACGCGTGCTCGAGGGCTTGCTGGAATACGAACGACGCTGGGGCGCGGCGACCGCCATTACGGATGCACGCCGCAAGGCGCACGAGTATCTGTTAGAGCGGCGGATGCTGCGGCGATTAACGACCGGTGAGATCGTCAATCGCACGTGGACGCGTTTCGCCTTTCCCACGATGTGGCATTACGACGTGCTGCGGGGCCTTGAGTATTTTCGCGATGCCGCCGTCCAGCCGGACGAGCGCATGGAGGAAGCCGTCGAAATCGTGCGCGCAAGGCGCCATCAAAACGGACGATGGCCCATGAATCATCTGCACGCCGACCGCTTCGGCTTTCCCCTTGAAACGCAAACCGGCAGCGCCAGCCGCTGGAACACCATGCGCGCCATGCGCGTCCTAAACTGGTACGACGGCTCGCGCTAAACGCTATTCCGGAACTATGGCTCCTGCTCCAACGCTCGATTCCGGATTACGCGGCGTCATCGCGGAGCGCAGCATCATGATCGCGGTATATATAACGACTGCCGCAACCAGCCAACGAAGAGCCGAGACGTTCAGCGACTTCACGATGAACGCTGCGGCAAGAACGCCCGGAACGCCGCCGATCGTCAAGCCCACCGCAGCCTTAAGCGTATACGCGTCGAACTTGATGAAGCGCCACCCGGCGATTGGCATGAGAAAAGCGCACGAGCCCATCATGATCGGAAATGCCGCTATCGGACTCATGCCCAGCAGCGCGACCATGATCATCGCCGGTGCGTAGAGGCCGATGCCAATCGTCATCAGCGCCCCCAAAATGAAGTTGCCCGCAACGCCGACCCACAAAAGCGTGCCGCTCAATCCGAGTGCATTGCCGCCGCCCTGCAAAATGTTCAGGTTCTTCATGATGAAGAAGATGCCGGCGGCGATGAGCGCGAGGCCCATGCCGATCTGGACGTAACGGCGCGGCCATTTGGCGACGATGCCGGCGCCGAGCCATGCGCCGACGATGGACGCGACGATGAGCAGCACCAGCGTTAGCGGCGCGACGTTGACGATCGCGATGAAGATCAGCGCTTCGGCGATTGTGGGCAGCGCGTGGCCCACGTTGAGCGTGCCGGGGATTCGTTCGTCCGGTACGAGTTTCCAGGCCTTGAACATCGTCGTCGTGGGTGCGAACGAGCCGATGCCGAGCGTATCAAAAAAGTCGGTGATGAAACCGACCCCCATCTCGAGCCAGCTCGGCAGCACGAATCCGCGCCGCTTCATTTCCATTGCCCAAAGGATGATATAGACCGCGGCAAAGAGCCCGAGGAGGGCCAGGAGAATCGCGTGTACGCTCATCCCGAATAGTCCACCAGCGTGCCGCTCGACCCCTGCGGGCCGTCAGAACGGGCCTTATTCGGTTTTAGACGTCATCTACGGTTGGATTCGGACCGTCGAATCGGGGTGGGTCCAGGCGTTGTAAACAACAATGCCGTGCGGACGCATCTCGACCCGTACGTGGGCTCCCGCATGACAGTATCCATGCTAATTCAGCGATACGTAGTGCGGAGCGTCATGCGGATGCACCATGAAGTGAACCGTTGATTTATCCTCAAACACCGCGGCCTGATCTGAGACAACGCTAAACGCATCATCGGTTACGCTGCGGCGGGGGTGCAGACTTCGCCGAAGACGGTGTGGCCGCCGACCATCGTGCCGATGACCGTGAATTCTTCGTCCCAGAACGAGAGATCGGCGCGCAGCCCGGGCGCGATTCGCCCGAGTTCCCGGTCCAACCCCAGCAGCTTCGCCGGAGCGTGCGTCGCGGCGACGACCGCCTTTGCGAACGGCAGTTCCGTGTAAGCCATGTAGTTGCGCACGCCCTCGTCCATACGCAGCGCGCTGCCGGCAATCGTGCCGTCCTCGGCGCGCATCACGCCGCCTTCGATATGGTAGCCCGGGCCTGCGGGCGGCATGTTATCCGTGGCGATCACGATACGATCGCCGAGCGTGCGGTGCAGAATGTCGACCATTACCGGCGCAACGTGATGTCCGTCGCAGATGACCTGCACGAACGTGCGAGTGTCTTGAATGAACGCGGCCAGGATCGACGGATCGCGGTGATCGAGCGGCGGCATTGCGTTGAACGCATGCGTGAGCGAACGGTAGCCTAAACCGATCGCGAGCATACCTTCGCGATAACGCGCGGACGTATGTCCGGCCGAACAAATCACGCCGTGCTCGAGAAAGACGCGCGCGGCATCGGTTGCGCCGTCGATCTCCGGCGCGAGCGTCACCATGAGGCATGCGCCCTTGCAGGCTTCGACGAGCGCGCGCGCATGATCGGCGCTCGCGGGAATGACCCACTGCTGCTGATGCACGCGGCGGAATTTCGGATTGAGGAACGGCCCTTCGAAATGAATGCCGAGGCAGCGCGCGCCGCGCGGCTCGTCCTCTTCGAGTTGATGCGCCGCTTCCACCACTTCGCCCGCTGCGTGCAGCATCGACTCCCACGGAGCCGTCATAATCCCGGCCACGAACGCGGTCGCGCCCTGACGCGCATATTCGACGGCCGCGACGGGCACGGCATAGCCTTGGTCACGATTGAACAAGAAGTCGCCGGCGCCGTTGGTGTGTACGTCGATCAGGCCCGGAGCTACGTGCGTACCCGGCGGCAGCCGGAAATCGCTCGGACCGTCTGCTGCTAGGATTTCGCGGATGCGCCCGTGCTCGACGGTGATCCGGCCGTAGGTGGAGGACCCGTCGCCGTGCGCGATCGTCGCAGGGCCGAGGGTGAAGCGGTTGGTTTTCGGGGATGCCATAATGCCGGAAGGTGTCATTCGCTCTCCATGCCGCCCGTCCCCATTACCGGGAAAACAAGCGTGCAAAGAATCCCCGCGGCCTCTTCGCAGGCTGCACTTGCTCGTCTGCTTGCTGACCCTTGGCACTCTCGGCTTGTTGGGCGCGCTCCAGGCGTTCCAGACGAGACATGTGCTCTTCGGCGTGTGCGGCAATCGTCGAAACGAGCGCATCGAGCTCGTTCCAGCCGGCCGGCGCTCGCTGCTCGCGCTTGGCCTGCGCGTATTCGAGCGTCGAGAGCGTGAAGACACGCTGCACGGGGATCGCACGTTCGCGCAAATACTGCTCCGCAAGCTCGACGACGTGTCGGCGCTCTGTAGCCGACTCGTTGTCGGCGAGCGTATGCGCGAACATCATCGGTTTGCCCAGCTGCGCGACGCGCTCGTACAGCGCGAGCTCGCGATCCGAGAGCTGGCGCGAGAAAAGGCAAAGGACTTCGCTCGACGCGCGTGCCGCAACCATGCAGATGTCTTCGAGCGTTGCGCCGCCGGCGTCAAACGCGGGCGCGTGGACCAGCACCAGCTCGCGCGGCAGTTTCCATGGCGTGAGAATGAGCACGGGGTTGCGCGTCGCCTCTTCGAGTGCGGACTCGATTTCAATCTCGCGCCACGTGCCGTCGGACTGCAGGGCGAACGCGCCTTCTTTCTCGCCGTAGCGCACGTGCACCGGATACGCGATCTCGCCCGCTGCTTCGTCGGCCAGCACGCGATGACCGGCGAACGCGTTGATGAGGCTCGATTTCCCGCGGCGCAGCGCGCCCAGCACGGCGACGCGCCAGCGTTGCGGGCGCAAGCCGCGCTGATACGCTTCGCGATCGAACTCCGCCACGACGTGCGAACGGCGCACCGACTCGGCCCCGGGATCGGCGGCGGCAATCTCCTCACCGCGCGCGAGAAATGCATCGACCTGCTCGTCGATCTCATGCACAAGCGCTTGCATCTGCGCCTTGCGGTCCCGCATCGCGGCGATGCTCTGCTCGAGGTTTTCGCTGCGCGCGTTCGCTTCGAGCGCGCGATCGATGCTGCCCACTGCGGCATCGCGCGCATGCTCGAGCGCATCGTCGAGCGCGATGGCGTAGGTTTTCGCGATATTCGAGATCTTCGCGGCGATCTCCGAGGCGAACGCCGTCATCTCGTCGCGGAACTGCGGCCAGATCGTCGCGCGAAGATCGGCCGTGAGCTCGCGCTTCATGTACGAACCGGGCACGGCGGAGGCGAAGCGGCTTGCAATTGCGTGAACGAGCGCGATAGCGGGGCCGCCGATCGCCTCGAGCACGATCGTCGCGCACAGCGCCCGCTCCGGATCCTCCGACCACGTGCTGCCGTGGCCGCCCGTTCCGAAGGCCTGCGCCGCGGCCCGTGCAAAGGAGAAGCGCATCGGAAGATGCGCGCGCGAGCTCTGCAGTTCGCGCTCGTAGTCGGCATAGACGGCCGCGGAGACTTCCGAGGCGAAGAGTTCGGCGGTCTCGGCGAGCGTGCGATCGACGAGCATGTGCAGGCGCGCGCGATCGCGCAGACGCGCGATGTCCGCCGTGTCGAAGGCTTGCGTGAGCGCGTGCTCGGCCTCGTCGGCGAGTAGGGCGCCGCGCTCGCGCAAAGCGGCCGCCATGCGTTCGGAAGCCGCGAGCGTCTTGGTGCGCGCTTCGTTCGCAAAGCGCTGCAAATCCGCGATCTGCGGCTGCGCCGCCGCACGGCGGCGCTCCAGTTCTTCACGTCCGAGCGCGAGCATCTCTGTGTCGCGGTCGATGCGCTCGATCCCGTCGCCTGCCGCCAGCGCGCTCTGTTCGCGTGCGCGGTGAAGCCGTGCGCGCCCGCTGTTGCGCACGAGCGAGGCATCCAATGCCGAGACAAAGCGGGGAAAGCGCGAGCGTTCCACGAGCTGCGGATCGTCCCGCAGCGTTCCCTCGACGTATTGGCGCGCCGAGAGCGCGTACACGTAGGTTCCCGGTGCATGAATCGCCGCAAGCTTGGCGATGCGATCGTAGGCCGACTCCCATGCGGCTTTGCCGTCTTCGCCGGTCTGATCCCACAAATCGATCTTCGTCTGGACGATGAAGATCGTGTCCAAGTGCCGGCGGATGATCCCCAAGAACGACGCGTCGCCTTCGGTGAACGGCTGCTGCGTGTCGATGAGGTAGAGCACCGCATCGGCGTTCGGCAAGAATTGCAGCGTGGCGCGGCGGTGCGCCGGATTGATCGACGCCAGGCCCGGTGTGTCGGCAACGCTGAATCCGCGATGCAGAAACGGTGAATCGACCTTCACGACCACGCGCGAGGGCGCGTCCTTTTCATCTTTGACCGCATCGTGAATCGCGCCGGCGTCGCCGACGCTTGATGCGACGGCGACGAACTGCGAGAGGCGATCGAGCGGAATGCGCTCCACGCGCCCGTCCTCGTGGTACGCGTGCGCTTCGCTCTCGGGCGCGTATTCGAGTTCGGTGATCGTCGCCGTCGACGGATTGATGTCCGTGGCGAGCAGACCGACGATTTGCTCGCGCCCGGCGAGCTGCTCGTACCGGAATTTTCCGAGCAGTGCGTTGAGCAGAAACGACTTGCCGCTGGAGAATTCGCCCACGACGGCAAGCAGAAACGTCGCGCGTTCTAACCGCTCGCGCGCGGCTGCGATGTCCTGCTGCTGCTCGGGCCCGACGAGCGCTTCCAGGGCACGAACGCGTTCGAGAACCGCCAGGCGGGTCTGGTCGTATCGCGCCAGGGCCTCTCGGTCGATCAGCTTCGTATCAGCGCGAGCGCCTCGTCGCGATGTTTCTCCATCAAGTCTTTCGTGTCGCCTTCGACGTTCAGGCGCAGCAGCGGCTCGGTATTCGAAGGACGGATGTTCATCCACCAATGCGGATACGAGATCGTGATGCCGTCGAGGAAATCGATCTGCGCGTCCTTGTAGTGCGCTTGGATCTCTTTGAGCTTGGCCGGAATGTCTTTGACGGTGCTGTTGATCTCTCCCGAGCGGAAGCGCGTATCGATCGGCGCGATGACTTCGCTCACCGGTTTATTCGCTTCGCTGAAGAGTTCCAGGCACTGCATAAGCGCGATCATGCCGGAGTCGGCGTACCAGTTGTCGCGGAAGTAGAAATGCCCGCTGTGTTCGCCGCCGAAGACCACGTCCTCTTCGCGCATCGTCGCTTTGATGAGCGAGTGGCCTACTTGCGAGCGGATCGGAATGCCGTTGTTCTTCGCGATGAGCTCCGGCACGCTTCGGCTGCAGATCAGATTGTAGAGGATCTTGCTGCCGGGATAACGCTTAAGCGTGTTGAGCGCGACCAGCGCCGTCACGGTGCTGCCGTCGATCAGGTCGCCTTTCTCGTCGACGATGAACATGCGGTCCGCGTCGCCGTCGAACGCAACGCCGAGATCGCAGTGATGCTTGCGGACCGCGGCTTGAAGATCGGCCATGTTCTCGGGCTCGATCGGGCTGGCGGGGTGATTCGGAAAATTGCCGTCGAGTTCGAAATACAGCGGCACGACTTCGCACGGCAAATGCTTGAACACGTGCGGAACCGTTTCGCCCGCCATGCCGTTACCGGCATCGATCGCGATCTTGAACGGCTTGATCTTCGACGCGTCGATGAACGAGAGGCAATGCTGCGCGAAGTCGTCCAGAATGTTTTTCTGCGCGACCGTTCCGGCTTTAGCCGCTTTGGGCGGGAGCGCTCCGGAGAGAATGCGATCGCGAATCTCGGCGAGTCCCGTTTCCAGCGACATCGCCTGCGCTTGCTCGCGCGTGAACTTCATACCGTTG
>Ga0207664_10001869_pt1 | contig 13852 bp, 11 predicted proteins | sample LARL83metaG_FD_184349 | JGI IMG/M metagenome (GOLD analysis project Ga0207664, IMG submission 184349) | Corn, switchgrass and miscanthus rhizosphere microbial communities from Kellogg Biological Station, Michigan, USA - LAR L8-3 metaG... | ecosystem: Host-associated > Plants > Roots >...
GGACATGACCGTCTGGCTGGTCGACGGCGCCCAGGTCTTCCGTTTCCCCCGCCGCGAGATCGTCGTGCCGGGCTTGGAGCGCGAGCTGGAGGTGCTACCGCGCATCGCTCCGTCACTGCCGCTGCGGATCCCGGAGCCGGCGTTCCGGGGTCAGCCGGATGACGGCTATCCGTGGCCGTTCTACGGAGCGCCCCTGGTGGCCGGCCAGGAGATCGGCCAGGCCGGCCTCGACCAAGCCGCTCGTGACGCGCTTGCGCCGGAGCTGGCGGAGTTCCTGAAAGTGCTGCACTCACTGGCGCCGCCGATCGAGCTGCCCAGCGACCCGATGGGCCGGGGCGACCCGAGCGTGCGCGGGCCCCGCGCCCGCGAAGTGCTCGCCCGGCTGGAAGAGGCGGGCGCGTGGTCGGCTCCGCCGGGCACGGATGAGTGGCTGACGGCGGCGGAACAGCTGCCGCCGAACGCCGATCACGTCCTCGTCCACGGCGACCTGCACCTCCGCCATCTGCTTGTCGGCGACCTGCACGCGACCGGGGTCATCGACTGGATCGACGTCTGCCGGGCGCCGCGCGCCGTCGACCTCGCGCTCTACTGGAGCCTGTTCTCCGACTTCGGCCGGCGCCAGTTCATCCGGGTCTACGGCGAGCTCGACGAGGCGGACCTGCTGCGCGCACGGGTGCTCGCCCTCAACCTCTGCGCGATCCTGGCCGAGTACGCGCACGCCGAGGGCGTCGCCTGGCTGCTGGCCGAAGCGCTGGCCGGGCTCGAGCGGACTGTTTCCTAGGTCCCGACGAACTCCAGCATCCGGGCCCACGCGTCGTCGCACTCGTCGCGGAACTGGTCGAAGGTTCGGTCGAAGAAGCTGTGCGGAGCGTTCGGGTACACCTGCACCGTCGCCTCGCCTCCGGCGGCACGCACGTCCTCGGCGAACTTCTCCGTGACCTCGACGGGCGTGAAGTCCTGTCCCGCGGCCAGGATCAGGAGGGGCGCCTTCATCTTGCCGGCGTACTCCTCGGCGCGGCTCGGGACACCGTAGAAGCCGATCGCGCCGCCCAGCCCGTCCTGGGTCGCCGACTGGCGCCAGGAGTTGGAGCCGCCGAAGCAGAAGCCGACCGTGAAGACGCGCTGAGCTCCGCCGCCGTCGGCCGATCGCAGGTACTGGATTGCGGCACGGGCGTCGGCGTCAACCGTTTCCGGCTTCGTCTGCTCGACGTGCTCGCGCCATTCGAAGTCCTCGGCGCGAGGCCCGATGCCGGCGGTGCGGCCGAAGTAGTCGATCGCGATCGCGTGGATGCCCACCTCGGCGAACCGCCGGGCGAGCTCGCGGTAGAAATCGTGGAGGCCGCGCACGTCGGGCAGGATGACCATGCCCGCGCCGTTGGGCTGCGCCGCCCGAGCGTGGTAGGCGCTGAACTCCGTGCCGTCGGCGGACTTGAGCGTCAGCTCAGCGGCGTCCGCCGCGCCGCCGGCGATGACCGGCGGGAGAGGGGGTCGCGCGGTGTCGTCGTAGCACATATTGGTTACCCCTGTGCCTGGCCGGACCAGAGGCCGACCGGCTGCTGCTTGCCCTTGAGCGGGCCCTGGAACGCTTCCTCGACCGCGCTGACGTCCCAACCGCCCGAGCGCAGCTCGTGCTGCACCTCCATCGGGTGGGACCAGATGGCCAGGCGGTTGCCGCCGAGGGCGAGGATCTGCCCGTTGAGGTCGGCGGCGGCGTCCGAGGCGAGGAAGACGACGGCGGCGGCCACGTCTTCGGCCGGTCCCATGTAGCGGTCGCGCAGCTCCTCGGGGATGTTGTCGGGGTCGAGGTTCTCCATGCCGGGGATGCTCTTCACCATCTCGGTGACCGCGGTCGGCGCCAGCGCGTTGACACGGACGTTGTAGCGCGCCAGCTCCTGGGCCCAGGTTCGCGTCATGCCGAGGATTCCCGCCTTGGCGCAGGCGTAGTTGGTCTGCCCGACGTTGCCGCAGAGGCCGGAGGTCGAGGTGATGTTCACGATCACTCCGCCACCCTGCTCGCGGAAGTGCGCGGCGGCCGCGCGGCTGCAGGCGAAGGTTCCCTTGGCGTGCACCGCGTAGACCGCGTCGAACTCCTCTTCGGACATCTTGATCAGCGTGCGGTCGCGCACGATGCCCGCGTTGTTCACGAGGATGTCGATCTTCCCGAACTTCTCGACGCAGGTCTGAATCAGCTGCTCGCAGTAGTCGAACGAGGCCACCGACCCGATCGACGCGGCCGCCTTGCCGCCCTGCCCCTCGATCTCGGAGACGACCGAGCCGGCGTTGCCTTCGTCGACGTCATTGATCACCACCGCTGCGCCCTCGGCCGCCAGGGCCAGGGCATAGGCGCGGCCCAGTCCTCGACCGGCGCCGGTCACCACTGCTGCCTTGTTTTCGAGTCTCGTCATGGAAACCCATCGTAAATACAGCGCGGGGGGAACCCAGGTTCCCCCCACGGACCCGGCACCATCGGGGTCCCCGCGCCAAATCGCGCGGGGGGATCCGGACTCACACGGCCCGTCGAAGCCGGGCCTTACTGCGCCGCCTTCCCCATCCGTTACGCTGCGGCCAAGGTGAAGATCGAGAGCACCCAGTTCACCGCGGCCGACATCCAGCAGTTCCTGCGGGAGTTTCGCGAGCTCGAACGCGACCTGCTCGTGCAGCGTCTGGAAGCGGCCGGCAGCCGTCTGGACGCGCTGCGCCCGCGTCTCGAGCAGCTCGAAAACCGAGGCCCCTCCGATGAAGCCGGCTGGAACGCCAACGAGATCGTCGGTCACCTCGCGCTCGTTTCGAAGCTCTATGGCGTGCTCGCCTATCGCGTCGCGAGCGGCAAGGACACGGCCTACGACCTGCTGGAGATCGTGCGGCTGCGCGACGTTGCCGGTGAGAAGGCGGCGCAGGAGCCGCTCGAGCAACACCTCGACGCGATGACGGAGAACCGCGAGCGAACCCTGCGGTTCCTGCGCGAGGCCTCCGTCGACGACCTGGAGAGGGAGTCCGACACCGGCATCGACGGACTCAAGCTCAAGGCGGTCGACGTCGTGCGCCTGGCGCTCGTGAGCCACCTCGAGCAGCACCTGGATCAGCTCGAAAAAGCCCTCGCCTGAGCCCGGCTGCTGAACTCGGCGGCGAGTTCAGGACGGGTCCGGCAACTCAAAAAGTTGACAGAGCCAAGCACAGTGGCTAAAGCTGATATCAACGCTATCAGCAGTTAACCCGTTGCGAGGTGATGTAAGACAGATGCGGAGAACCCCCCTTCTCCTGGCGTTTTTCGGTGCGTTGGTGGCCGTCCTGGCCATCTCCAGTTCCGCACTGGCGGCAGGCAAAGCCATCGGGCATGCGAAACAGGCCGCCACTGCGTCGACGACTAAGACCCATCCCACTCAGTCTCAATCCAGCACTCATGCTTCCAGTCGTTCCAGCCAGTCGTCGGGCTCCACGGTGAGCTCGGGCAGCGCGGTCTCGGGCAACAAGTTCAACTGCGCGCAGCCCGACCAGGACGTGCCCGGCGCCGCCTGCGACCCGTCGTCCAAGCGGGGCACGGAGCAGGTTGACCACGGCAAGGGCAACGACTGCGACCCGGGCTACGGCGGCTCGAACCCGAACGGCTCGGGCACGGACCACGGCAACGACAACCGGTACCCCAACTCGAGCGAGGATGAGGTGGCGGGCTGTGGCTCAACGCAGGGCACTCCGCCCCCGGTCGTGATCCCGCCCTCGCCCACTCCCACGCCAGGCGGTGGCGTGCTGGGCGTCAGCACGGGCAGCGGTGGTGGCAATGAGGCCGCCACGGGCGGTGTCCTCGGAGCCAGCGGTGGTGTCGGTGGCGCGGTCGCCGGCGCGACCGGTGTGGCGCTCGCCAACACCGGCTTCAAGAGCGTGGGCCTGGCGCTGCTCGCTCTTCTGCTGGTGGGCATCGGCTTCCTCCTGATGAGGCGGCGGCCGAAGACCACGATCGCCTAACACCCTCGGTCCTGAAGTCCTGAGGCCGGCGGCCGATTTGGCCGCCGGCCCTTTTTTCGGGTAAGAACAAGGCAATGTCAACGGTGGCTCGACCGCAAGCCGCGGCCGCCCGGCGCCGCCGCTCCCCGCGGCGCTGGCTGGGCCTGGGACTGGTCACCGCCGGTGTGGCCCTGCTCGTCGCCACCCTCGCGAACTTCGGAGTCGGCCTCCTGCAGGAGCATCAGCTCGACCAGACCTGGCTCCAGTGGCGGGCGACGAATCCCCTCCCCGCCCGGCCGCAGGCCCCGAACCCGGCCTGGCTGCACCCCGTGAACGGAGTGGACTTCGCGATCTCCGTGCCCAAGCTTCATTACCTGGCGGCCGTTCGCGAGGGCGTCGGCTCCTCGACCCTCGCCAGCGGCCCCGGCCACTACCCGGAGATGCGCTGGCCGGGGCAGCAGGGGAACGTGGCCGTGGCGGCGCACAACATCTACTGGATCCGCTTCAACGACCTCCAGAGCGGAGACCTGATCATCCTGCAGACCCGGTGGGGCGACTTTCGCTACCAGGTCACCGGCAAGCGCCTCGTCTGGCCTGACGACCTGACCGTGCTCGTGCCGACCTCGGACGACCGCCTGACCCTGACCACCTGCTGGCCGCTCTGGGCCGGCGCCTTCGCCACGCAGCGCCTCATCATCACGGCCGAGCAGGTCTATCCGGACCCCGCTAGCGGAGGGATCTAGGGCGTCGGCATAATCGGCGCCGATGGTCGTCAGCCTGGAGGGAGTCGCCAAGCGCTACGGCGACGTCGAGGCGCTGAAGGGAATCGACCTCAAGGTCGAGCCCGGCGAGCTGGTCGCTCTCCTCGGGCCTAACGGCGCCGGGAAGACGACGGCGATCAGCATCATCCTCGGCCTGCGCCAGCCCACGGCCGGGACCGCGACCCTGTTCGGGCTACCGCCGAGCGACCGCCAGGCGCGGAGCCGGGCCGGGATCATGCTCCAGGAGTCGGGCGTCCCGACCGTGCTCAAGGTCCGGGAGCTCGTCGACCTCTTCCGCGGCTACTACCCGCGGCCGCTGCCCACAGCGAGCGCCATCGAGCTGGCCGGTCTCGAAGAGAAGGCGGACGCCAAGGTCAGCACCCTCTCCGGCGGGCAGCATCAACGGCTCTACTTCGCGCTCGCGATCGCCGGCGACCCCGACGTGCTCTTTCTCGACGAGCCCACCGTCGGCCTGGACGTGGATGGCCGGCGGCGATTCCTCGAGAGCATCCGGCGCTTCCACGAGTCCGGTAAGACCATCCTCCTCACCACGCACTACCTGGATGAGGCGGACGAGCTGGCGGAGCGGGTCGTCGTCATCGACCGCGGCCGGATCATCGCCGACGCCTCGCCGCGCGAGATCAAGGCGCGCGTGGCCGGCAGGCGCGTCTCCTTCCTCAGCGACGCCTTCGACCACGCCGTACTCGACGGCGCCGCGGTCACGTCGGTGGAGCGTCGCGGCGAGCGCACGGTGATCCTGACCAACTCCGCCGAACAGGTGGTGCGCCGGCTGCTGGAACGGGTGCCCGACCTGCGCGAACTGGAGGTGGTCGGCGCCGACCTGGAGGAGGCCTTCGTGGCGCTCACCCACGAGGGAGGTAAGGGTTGAGCGCCGCGGCCCCTGCCACCGCCCCTGCCACCGCCCCGCTCGTGCCGATGGTCCTGCGACAGGCCCGAGCCGAGTTCCTGAAGCTGTGGCGGGTGCCGGCGTTCAGCGCCACCAGCCTGGCTCTGCCGGTCATGTTCTACGGCTTCTTCGGCATCACCCATTCGCACGAGCACATCCAGGGCTCGGTCACGCTGGGCGCCTATTTCCTCGCCTCGATGGGCGCTTACGGCGTCAGCAACGTGATGGTGTTCTCGTTCGGGATCGGGGTGGCCAACGAGCGTGGCCAGAAGATGGACCTGCTGATGCGGGCGTCTCCGCTCCCGCCGGTCGCCTACCTGGCGGCCAAGGTCCTGAACGCGCTGCTGTTCGCCCTGATGACCCTGCTGGTCCTCGTGCTGTTCGCTCGGGTCACCGGCTCGATCTCGCTCGGCCCGGACGTCCTGGCGACCCTGGCCTGGCGCCTGCTGCTCGGGTCGCTGCCCTTCATCGCGGTCGGCTTCTTCTTCGGGTACCTGGCCGGGCCCAACTCGGCCGTGGCCGTCGTCAACCTCGTCTACCTGCCGACAGCGTTTGCCAGCGGCATCTTCATCCCCGCCTCCCAGCTGCCGGACTGGATCTCGCGGCTGTCGCCGTATCTACCGCTCTACCGCTATGTCGACGTCGCCTGGCAGACCATCGGGTTCCGCACCGGGCATTCGTTGAGCCAGGACGCGCTCTACCTGGGCATCTTCACGGTGGTGTTCTTCGGCGCCGCTCTGCGCGCCTACCGCCGGGACACCCAGAACAAGTTCAGCTAGCGAAGAAGGCAGTCGGGAGCGGAGCGCCGAAGGCCTCCGCGAACCTGGCCGCGAACTCGGGCGGCGTGTAGAAGTGCTCGACGGTGCCCACGTGCTCCACCGCGAAGCTCGCGGCCACGGCGGCCACGCGGCCCGCGGCCGGGAGGTCGAGTCCGCGCAGCAGTCCCACGACCAGCCCCGCCCGGAAGGCATCGCCCGCCCCGGTCGGGTCTGCCTCGTGCCGCGCCGGTGCCGCCGGGATCTCGTGGCTCTCGCCGCCCGCGGCGATGCGAGAGCCCTGGCGGCCGAACGTGGTGACGACGATGTCGGCGCCGAGCTTCTCGACCGGGTTCCCGGTGCGCTGGGCGAGCAGCTCCATCTCGTAGTCGTTTCCGATCACGATCCAGGCGCCATCCGCGCCACGGACGAGGTCTTCCGGCTCGAGGTCTTTGACCTGGAAGGCGGGATCGAAGACGAGCCGGACGCCGCGCTCGTGGCATTCGGCGGCCAGGCGGTTGATGGCGCTCGGCGCATTCGGGCCGACGATGACCGCCGCCGGCTCGGGCACCGTGTCCTGGAGGCCGAGCTGGGCGGCCTTGTACATGGCGCCGCCGTAGTAGCCGGTGAGCTGGTTGTCGTCCAGGTCGGTGGTCGTGAAGCCGGTGGCGGTGAGCTCGCCCTCCAGGAGCCTGAGCCCCCGGCAGTCCACACCCAGCGACTCGAGCCAGGCCTTGTGCTCAGCGCCGTCGTGGCCCGCGGTCGCCAGCACGGCGGCGGGATGCCCGAGCAGGCGCAGGTTGTACGCGTAGTTCACCGCGACGCCGCCACGCCGCCGTTCGAGGCTCTCGACCAGGAAGCTCAGGTTGAGCACATGCGCCTTGTCGGCCAGGATGTGGTCGCGGAAGCGGCCGGCGTACGTGAGGATGTAGTCAAAGGCCACGGAGCCGCTGGCGACGACTGTCACGTCGCTAAAAAGTAAAGGGCCCGGCCTTCCGGCCGAGCCCTCGGTTGGTCTTACCCTTGCTTGGCTACGCCGACCGGCGGACGGCGGTCGCCGTGCGGCGAGTGCTGCGCCGGGCGCGGCGCACGCCCCGCTTCGCCGTCGTCTTGGTCTGCGTCGCGCTCGTGCGGGTGGCACGGCTGACGGACCGCTTCGGCCGCGCCGGCGGCGTGCTGGCGCGCTCGATCCGGTCGAACGCCCGCGCGATCTCCTTGACCGAGCCGTGGAACACGTCCAGGCCGCGGTAGGCGATCTCGCCGATCAGGTCCACGCGCCGGGCCCGCGCCTTCACCAGGCTGAGGCTCCGCAGCACGACCCGCTCCGGCAGCAACGCGCCGGCGATGGTCTCCACGGTCTCCTGCGCCTCGGCCGCGGTCGAGCGCAGCTCGTTGTGCAGCTTGCGGCGTGCGGGCGCGCCCTTTCGCTCGAGGCGGGCGGCTTCACCGGACGGGTTGATCGCAGCGACCACCGCGCCGGTCGCCAGGTCGGCGGCGGCGTCGAGTCGGTCGGTGATGTCCTTGACTTCCATCTCCAAACTCCTTCTTTTCAATTCGGTACGTTCGCGTACGAGTCCATTATAACGCGTCGCATCAAAGCGCGTCAGAAGGGTTGGAGAAGCGTTCGATAAGGGCCGCGGCGAATTCGCCGAAGACGTCGAAGTGGGCCACCTTACGACGTTTCTCAGGTTGGATCCACTCGGGCCGCAGGCCGTACTGAGCGCCCCAGACGGCGAGCACAGGGCGCAGGCCGATCACGTGGAGGAAGGGCTTGCGACGTATCAGGCCGCGGATCGTCGTGCCCTCGTAGTGGTCGAAGTTGCGGTGGATGGCGATGCCGCCCGCCTCGGCGAAGGCGATCGCCTCCCGCACCTGCCGGCGCTCGAAGTACTTCTCAGGCGCGGGCATGAGCGCAGGCCGGGCGGTACGCACAGAGGAAGCACGGCCGCGAGGCGTGTTCCGGCCTGAGCTCGAAGTCGCCGGATCGGATGGCGGCCGCCGCCTCCAGCACGCGCCGGCGCGCCGCCTCGGGGTCGGGGGCCACGTCGATCGCCTCGCCGGTCGGCAGGTGGAAGAGCGTGAGGCGCGGCGACCCGGACCCGGGCAGCAGGCCCTCGGCGGCCGCGAGGGCGTAGATCCGGAGCTGAGTCGCGTAGGCGTCGCGGAGCCGGGAATCGAGGGTGCGGTTGGTCTTGAAGTCGACGAGAACGGTGGCGCCGTCGAGCTCCGCCACGCGGTCCACAGCCCCGCGAACGCGGACCCCGTCGAAGCGGAGGGTGAACTCCACCTCGGTGCCCAGCGTCCTCGCCGCGGCCAGCGGATGCCGGGCGTACCTGGTCAGCATCTCGACTCCGCGCTCGACGTCCTCCGGGCCGAGGTTGAACGACTCCGCCGCCGCCCGGAGCGCCGTCACGGTGTCGCCCTCCTGCCGGAGCGCTTCGTGCACGGCCGCGCCCAGCGCCGAGCCTCCGCGACGGGCGGGCTTCGGAAGCAGCTCGTCGGGGGGCGCCGGCACGTGCCAGACCTGCTCCAGCCGGTAGCGCACCGGGCAGATCTCGAAGGCGTGGAGCTGGGAGAAGCTCAGGTCGAGCTCGGCCGCCGCCGGTTCCGCGATCGGCTCGGCCACCCTCTGCAGCCGCTCCAGGCGGGTGACGAGGGCGTCAGCGTCGATCGGCGGCCGCTGCGGTCCGGCCGTGACAACCGGCAGCTCGAGCTGCTCGCCGGCCAGCAGACGGGCCGACTCCGGGTGGTTTCGTGCCCAGCCCAAGATCTCGGCGAAGTGGTCGTGCTCGGCCTCCGGGTCGACGTCCTCGATCGTGCTCTCGGTCCGCGAGGCGGTCACGTAGAGGGCCTCGGAGGCGCGGGTCAGGGCCACGTACACGGCCCGCCGCCGCTCCTGGCGGTGCAAAGCGGTGGCCGCGGCCGACGGCTCGAGCTCCTTGAAGCGCGGATGGAACGTTCCGCGCCACCAGCGCATCACGAACCCGACGCTCGCCGGGTCGAAGAAGATCCGCTCTGACTCGCGGGAGCGGGGCGGCCGGAGGTTGACGAGGAAGACGATCGGGAACTCGAGCCCCTTGGCCGCATGGATGGTCAGCAGCCGGACGGCCTCGGCGCCGCCGGCCTCGGCCTCGGGCACCGGCACCTCGGCTTCGACCATCCGGTCCAGGTGGCGGATGAAGTCCCCTGTGCGCTCGTGGCCGCTCTCAAAGTGCGCGGCCATCCGGAATGCCTTGCGCAGGTTGAACAGGATCCGCGGGCCCTCCCGGGCGGCGCGCAGCTGCGCGTGCCGCAGGTAGCCGGTCTCGGCGAGCAGGCGGTTGAGGACGTCGGCCACGGTGAGCGCGTCCTGCTGGCTCGAGACCCGATCGACCTTGGCGAGCAGCTCCTCGCCCCGCGCCGCCTGCTCCGGCCGGAGCTCGGGGAAGCCTTCCGCGCGCGACTCCTCCCAGCAGTCGCGCAGCCGCATGCCTCGCCGGCCGAGACGGCGCAGCGCCAGCGGATACATGCCGGCGTCGTCGACCCGCACCAGCGGGCCCTGCAGCACACGCGTGAGCGCGCCGTCGTCGAGGGGGTCGGCCGCCAGACGCAGCAGCGCGATCACGTCCTTCACCTCCTCGCGGTCGAAGAACCCGCTGCCCCCGGAGGTGACGTAGGGGATGCCGCGGCTGCGCAGCTCCTCCTCGAACGCGTTGGGGAGGTAGCGGAGCGTGTGGGAGAGGATCGCGATCTCCGAGTAGGGCCGGCCGGCCTCGTGCAGCCGCACGATCTCGCCGGCGACCAGTGCCGCCTCCCGGGCGGGGTCGGACGCCATCCCGACCGAGACGGCCGTCGAGCCGCGCTCGCCTCGGTCGGCGCGCAAGTCGGGCTCGGCCCGAAAGTCCTCGTCCCGCCGGATGAAGAAGGTCGCCAGGTCGCAGATCTCCTGCGGCGACCGGTGGTTCTCGGTCAGCTCCAGCCGCTCGCCGGGGAAGGTGCGGATGTTGGCGATCTCGGCGTCGCGCCAGCCGTAGATCGACTGCTTGGCATCGCCGACGACGACCACGTTCTCGAGGCCTGGCCGCGCCAGCAGCCGGATCAGCTCCATCTGGATGCGGTTGGTGTCCTGGAACTCGTCGATCAGCAGGTGCCGGAAGCGCGCGTGGCAGACGTCTCGGAACTCGGCGCTGCGCTCGAGCGCGTCGATCACGGCGAGGATGAGGTCGTCGAAGTCGCTGGAGCCCTCGCTGCGCAGCTCCTGCTCGTAGGTCGCATAGACCATGTGCAGGATCCGGATCGCCTCGCACTCGGCGACCGCCGCCGGTTCCGCCGCGTTGAGCCACGACTGCGCGTGGAGCTCGGTCGCGCGGGCCAGGAAGACCTCCGGCTTGATGCCCCTGCCCTTGAGGCGCAGCGCGAAGTTCAAGCCGTGCCGGAGCAGGTCCCCGACGTCGTCCGGTGTCAGCGCCTCGAGCGAGTCGAGGTCGACCGAGCCCGCCTCGCCGCTGCGGAGGCGATCCCGCAGGTCGTCCAGGACGAGCCGCTGCGCGGTGTCGTCGAGCACGCGCAGCTCGCGGGGCACCCCGACCAGGTAGGCGTGTTCCCTGAGCAGCCGGGCGCAGACCGAGTGGAAGGTGCCGATCCACGCCGTCTCGAGGTCCGCCGCGTGGCCCAGCTCGCGGGCGATCCGGCCCTGCAGCTCGGCGGCGGCGCGCTCGGTGAAGGTCACGGCCAGGATGCGGTCCACCGGCACCTGCTGGTCGCGGTGCAGCCAGCAGAACCGCTCGACCATGGTCGAGGTCTTGCCTGTGCCCGGGCCGGCGGCGATCAGGTGCGCGCGTGCGCCTTCCGCGTGGGCGGCGTCCAGCTGCTGGCGGGAGAGGGTGGGGTGCGTCACAGCCCCTCCCCGGCCCTCCCCGGAGGGGAGGGAGTCCTTCCGGCTCATTCCGCGGGGGCTCCGGCGAAGGGGCAGACCGCCGCTTGCTGGCAGCCCGTGTAGTGGAGGCAGGTTCCGGCGACCGGTTTCGGGGCCGGTGCGAAGTCGCCCGCGCGGATCCGGGTGATCGCGTCCGCCACCAGGTGCCGGCCGCGCTCGAGCTCCTCGCCGCCAATCTGCTTTTCGAGCCACTCCTTGCCGGTGACGGGGTCGCCGAGCGCGAACAGCGATTGCCGGATCGAGCCCCAGACCCACTCCTTCGGAAACCAGAGCGACAGGTAGCGCGGCTCCAGCGCCAGCGGCCGGCCCTCCTCGTCGACGCCCTCGCGACAGGCGAGGTAGTACAGCGCGAGCTGGACGTCGAAGGCGTCCGGCCCGAAGTACCGCTGGTAGTTGGAGGAGACGCTGCCGCCGCGCCCGGTCTTGTAGTCGACGACCTCGCAGGTGCCCCCACCGGTGTCGTTGATGCGGTCGATCTTGCCGTGGATCTCGGCGCCGTCCAGCTGGAGGATGAACTTCTTCTCGGTGGCGATCGTGCCCAAGCGGCGAATCTTCTGGAACGAGGTCGCGAACCGGATGTAGTTCTCCAGCGTCCGGCGCACCTCCGCCTCTTCGCGGGCGGAGTCGAGCACGCCCTCCATGCGCTCGAGGTAGGTCCCGAGATGCTCGTTGAGCGCTCCCTCCAGCCAGGCGCGCTGCGCGTCCGCGGGCAGCCCGCGCCACTGGTCCTCGCGGCGGTGGAAGTCCTCGAGCACCTGGTGCAGGAAGCGCCCGCGCTCCATCTCGGGCCCGGCCGCCGACGGGTTCAGCGCCGGGTGATGCTCGTACCAATAGAGCCGCGGGCAGCGGAGGTAGGAGTTGAGGTCGGTCGCGCTGAAGTGGTGCGGCGCGGCGCCGTCCGGTGAGGTTGCGTGGGGGCGGAACGGCCGGCCCGAGGCGGGATCGCGGACGAACTCGAAATCGACGCCCAGCGCCGCCAGCGGGCCCTCGGCGGCGGGCGGGACGCGCTCCGGTGCGAGGGCTAGCAGGGTTTCCGCCTCCGCCACGGTGAGGACCGCGTCGAGGTCGGTCTCGGTGCGCGTGCGGGTGAGCTCGCTGAGCTCGGCCGTGAACTCCGCCTGCTCCAGGAACCCGGAGGGGCCGGCCGTCTTCTGGTACTCGTCGGCGTAGGTCACGTAGAGGCGGTTGCGCGCCCGCGTGAAGGCGACGTAGGCCAGCCGCGCCTCCTCCTGGACGCCCTCCTCGGCCGAGGCAGGCCAGGGCGGTCGGAAGCCCTCGAGCGACCGCTCCAGCCAGCGGCGCTCGTTCTCGTCGAGCAGGGGATGCGACCTCGCCGGCGGCGGGAAGACGCCGTGCGCAAAGCCCGACACGAAGACGGCGGGGAACTCCAGGCCCTTCGCCTGGTGGACCGTCATGACCTGGACGGCGTCGCGGCGGGCGGCCGCCGGCTGGCTGTCGTCGATCGCTCGGGCGAGGAGCGACTCGAGACGGTCGAGCTGCTCCAGCCGGGGAGGCTCCCCGTGCAGGCGCGTCCAGACCTCGTCCACCTGCTCGAAGGCGTCCAGCGCCGCCCGCAGATCCTCCACGGCCTCCTCGCGCTGCGTCTCCGGCAGGTCGTCGAGGATCTGCCTCAGCGCGCCGGTGTCAATCAGCACCGCGTGCGCGAGGGGAGCCACGCCGAGGTCCCGCGCCCGGCGGCGCAGCTTGTAGTAAGAGGCCAGGGCGCGGTGCAGCGCCGCGCGCTCGACGTCGGTGAGCCACTCGAGCGCTGGGGGCAGCGCCGGCTGCTCAGCAGCGCGTTCGACCGCTTCGCCCCAGGGCAGCGGGTAGCGCTCCGGGTCCGCTTCCGCGAGGCGGTACATCAGGCCGCGGACGACCTTGCCCAGCGGCCGGCCTTCCGAGCGCGCCTGCGCCCGGAGCCGGCCGACGGCGCGGCGCCCGACGCCGGCCAGCCCGCTCTCCAGCGCCACCGCGAGGGCATCGGCGTCGTCGGCGCGGCGCAGGGCCCGGAGGTAGTTCAGGAGGAAGCGGACCACCTGGTTGCGGGCCAGCGCGGCGCGGCCGCGCACCTCGTAGGGGATCGCGAGCGCCTTCAGAGCTTCCTCGAAGGGCGCAGCCAGCGTCGTCGTGCTGCGCAGCAGGATGGCGAAGTCGCGAAACGAGTACCCGTCGGAGATGAGCGAGAGAATCTGCCGGGCGACGTAGAAGGCCTCGTCCGCGGCGTTGGCCTCGCGGGCGATGATCACAGTCCCCTCCGGCCGCCCGGCGACGGCGCGCGTCGGTCGCGAGGGATGCGTCGCGCGCAGCAGCCGCTCGGCGGCTTCGAGCACGACTTCCGGGCAGCGGCGGCTTGCCCCGAGCTCGATGGTGGGCGCTTCGTAGAGACGGGTGAAGTCCTCGGCCAGCAGCTGCGGCTGGGTGCCGCGGAAGCCGTAAATCGACTGGTCGGGATCGCCGAACACGGCGAGGCGGCTGGCCGAGCCCGGCGGCGCGAGCTGTGCCAGCAGGTGGAACTGCGCCGGGTCGACGTCCTGGAACTCGTCGACCAGCACGTAGCGGAAGCGTTCGCGCAGGG
>Ga0207664_10001871_pt1 | contig 13844 bp, 11 predicted proteins | sample LARL83metaG_FD_184349 | JGI IMG/M metagenome (GOLD analysis project Ga0207664, IMG submission 184349) | Corn, switchgrass and miscanthus rhizosphere microbial communities from Kellogg Biological Station, Michigan, USA - LAR L8-3 metaG... | ecosystem: Host-associated > Plants > Roots >...
TGCCGTCGACGATGCTGGCGTGGTTCAACTCGTCGCTGATGACGGCGTCTTCCTCGCCGAGCAGCGTTTCGAACGCGCCGCCGTTGGCATCGAAGCAGCTCGAATAGAGGATGCTGTCGTCGGTTCGCAGGAAAGCGGAGATCGCCCGCTCGAGCGCCTTGTGCACCGCCTGCGTGCCGCAAATGAAACGCACCGACGCCATTCCGAAGCCCCATTGCTCGAGTCCCTCGCGCGCCGCCGCGACCAGCCGTGGATCGTCGGCAAGGCCCAGATAGTTGTTCGCGCAGAAATTGAGCACCTCGGCGCCCGAGGCCAGCCGGATCTGCGACGACTGCGGGCTCTCGATCACGCGCTCCGCCTTGTAGAACCCGTCGGCGCGGATCGCGTCGACCGTGCGGCGCAGGTGCGTCAGGTATTCGTCATGCATTGTGGGAAGTAGCGACTGTTAGCGCGTACTCGCGCGATCTGTTCGAAGGAGCGGCGATGCCCGGGATGCAACAGCAGGTTCGACGCCGACGGCAAAAAAAGACGCTGCTGAGGCGTGGGCTGGCCTAGCATTCTCGGGCGCTGCCGCAACGCGGTCAAGTAACGCGGTGCGACGGCAGCAAACTGCAAAGGATCGGGTTTTCGGTCATCCGGTGGCGTTCGGCCCGGCCTGAGGCTAGACTCGCTCGAGCAGACGCTTGGCTGGCGGGAGGGGGCCTGGGACTTTCGCTGCTTTTGGTCGCGACGGCAACCGAATGGGCCGGGCCTGCGCGCCTGCCGCGCGAGTTGGTGCGCGCGGGTTTCGACGTGTCGGTGTTGGCGCCGAAACGCGCGCTGGTGGCAAAAAGCCGGTATGCAGGCGCCGTGACTCACCTGCCGGACGCAGCCACGCCGATGCAGTGGGCGTACATGCTTGCGGCAAGCCTCGGGGAGCACACGCCGCGCCTGATCGTGCCCTGTGACGACACGGCGTTGCAGTTGATGATGACATTCGTCGAATCGCCGCCGCCGGGTATAGAGCATTCGGTGCGGCAGCGAATTCTCGCCTTGATTCGCGAATCGCTGGGTGATCCCAGGTTCTATCGGCCGAGCATCGACAAGACCTTGTTGCCGCCAGCGGCCGAAGCGCTGGGTGTGCGCGTGCCGCCGTTTCAAATCGTTTCAGGTGTAGATGCCGCGCGCACGTTCGCCGATGCGCAAGGCTATCCGATCGTGCTAAAGCGCGCTTTCGGCACCGCGGGGCAGGCAGTCGAAGTGGTTCCGGAAAAGGCGCAGTTGGAACCAGCCTTCCGGAAGCTGATTGCCAAAGGTGATGCGACGCTTTGGAAATCGGCCGATCTGCTCATTCAGGCCTGGATTCCCGGGAAAGGACTCTTGCATGCGGTCGCCGCGTGGGGTGGAGTCGTCTATGCGGGGATGACGCGCGAAGTGCTGATGCGCAGTTCCGCAACAGGGCCTTCAACGGTGGTGCGATGTCGCCAGGCTCCCGAGGCACGACATTTCGCTGAATTGCTCGCGTCCGGGTTCGGGGTCAGCGGCTTCTTTGGTCCGGAGTTCATCGAACACGAGCACACCGGAGACGTCTATCTGATCGAAATAAACCGGCGGGTGACGAACGGCGTGCAGATGGGTGGCCTGGTTGGTGTCGATCTCTGTGCCGCGTTGGCGGCAGCGCTCGAAAATCGTGCTTATGCAGGGCGACCGGACATCCCCGCGGATGAGGAGCATTTGATAGCGGAGTTCCCTCAGGAGTGGCTGCGCGACGCCACGAGTCCGTACCTGCGCATCGCTCGAACCGACGTGCCTTGGGACGACCGGAGGCTGCTCCAGGCGATGCTCGAAATGCGCGCGAAGTAGGCCTGTGGCGCGAGGCTGGGCATGCGCGAAGCGACGGCTGCCGCGGGCTAGTCGTGCCGGTGCCGGTGGTCGACATCCGGGTAATGCGGATGCGAATGAATAAGGCGGGCGTGCGCGTGCCTATGGGTGTGCGGCTCGTGGCCGTCCCAGCCGTCAGGGTGCGGATGCTGGTGGTGCTCGTCATGGATATGGGCGTGCGAGTGCTCCTGGGGTTCATGCGTGTGCACGTGCTCGTGCCGCTCGGTCAGATGCAGCCAGACGCCGGCGGCCATCAGCAATCCCGCCCCGACAAGCTGTGCGGTGACCATGTCGCCTTGCAAAAGGACGGCGAGCACTGCACCGAAGAAAGGCGCCACCGAAAAATAGGCGCCCGTCCTTGCGCTCCCAAGATGACGCAGCGCCAGCACGAAAAGCACGAGGCTGACGCCGTAACCGAGAAACCCGACGAGCGCCGCGGCGCCGATCGCACCGGGCGGCGGCAGTGCGAGTCCAAGCAGCAATGCCAGGGCAAGATTCACCGCGCCGGCAACCAGCCCCTTCAGACTGGCGATCACCAGGGGATCGCTCGCCGAGACCTTGCGGGTCAGGTTGTTGTCCAGCGCCCAGCAAAGGCACGCGAGCGCAATCAGCAACCATCCGAAAGACGATGCGAAGGCCGTGCCGGGCGCCAATGCCAGCAGGGCACCGCCGCCAACGATGGCCAGCATGCCCAACACCACCCGCTTGCCGTAGTTCTCATCGAACAGAAGCCATGCCAGCAATGCCGTGAAGGCAGCCTCGAGATTGAGCAATAGCGATGCGCTCGATGCCGAGGTTGTCAGCAGGCCGTACGTCAGGCAGACCGGTCCGAACACGCCGCCGAACAGGATGGCGCCGCCCAGCCACCGCCACTCCTCTCGTCGGGGCGTGATCGGCGCGGCACCAGGGCGCGACAGCAACTTCCGGCCCGCGATCGTCAGCGCCAGCCCTGTGCCCGAGCCGGCATAGAGCAAACCGGCGAGAAGCAGCGGATTTACATTGCCGAGCAGATCCTTGACCAGCGGCGTGCTGGCGCCGAAGAGCGCAGCGGCCAGCAGTGCCTGGATGATCCCTCGTTGCATTTCTTTTTGTGGCCTACGCGAATGAACCCTTCGGCAGGTCGCGGCGAATCATGTAGCCTCCTTGGTCTCGTTTCCGCTGCGCATTCATGCCCGCATTCCGGGAAAGACGAGCAATCCGATGATCGCGGCGAGCGCCACCAGCAATGGCTCCGGCAGCTTCTTTACCTTCCATAGCAGTCCGATCACGACAAGCGCCAGCAACGCGGTGATCACGTCCACGATCGATCGCTGCGCCAGAACGATGACCGCCCCGGTGATGGCACCGATAGCGGCCGCCGTGACACCGTCGACGAACGCCACCAGCGCAGGACGCTTGCCATATTTCTTGAAGTAGGGCGCGGGGAGAATCGTGAAAAGGTAGCACGGCAGGAAAGTGCCGACCGCGGCCACCACCGCGCCCGGCAGACCCGCGATCAGGTAACCGATGAAGCCGACGGTGATCACGACGGGGCCCGGCGTGATCATCGCGACGGCCACCGCATCGACGAATTGCCGCTCGCTCAGCCACTGATGGTCATGCACGACGCCGCCGTACAGGAAGGGTACGATCGCAAGGCCGCTGCCGAAGACAAACGCGCCGGCCTTGGCGAAGAAAGCGCCGAGTTGCGCGAGCAGCGGCCAATCGAGTCCGGTCGCCACCGCACACGCCGAGGTCCCGGGCGGTCCGAAGGCCAGCAGCGCGGGCGCCGCGCGATCGCCGAACCAGCGTTTGGGCGGGGCCCGCGTCAGCCACACCAGCACACCGGCGCCGAGGAACAGCCAGACGCTTTCCGATTGCGTCCAAACGGTCACGGCCGCGATCGTCAGGTAGATCGCCCACAACAGCGGGTCTTTGCCTATGTTCCTGGCCGTGAGCTTGTACGCGCTGAGCGCGATGATGCCGATCACCGCGGCGCCGACACCATAGAACGCGGCTTGCATCCAGGGCAGCCCGCCATAGCGTACGTACGCCCAGCCGATGGCGATGACCATCAAGAACGACGGCAAGACGAAGGCGACGCCGACCACCGTCGCGCCGGCGATCCGGTAATGGACGTACCCGAGGTACATCGCGAGCTGGGCCGCCAGCGGCCCCGGCATCAGCTGCGCAAGCGTCAGACCTTCCTTGTAATCCTCCTCGGTGATCCAGCGGCGCTTCTCCACCAGATCGCGATACATGTATCCGACCAGCGCGACCGGCCCGCCGAATCCGATGCTGCCCAGCTTCAGGAAGTAGGACGCGAGCTGTGCGAGCGAATACGGCGGGCTGTCGCTCGGTGGAGCGTTGGCGGGTGTTGCCATGTCAGGCGTGCAGGGTCGTCGGGCCCCCGATCGCTTTCCACGCCGAGTGGCCGCCCTTCATGTACACCGCGTCGAGACCCGCTTCGCGCAGCGCCCCGGCGGTCTGGCATCCGACATGGAAGCCGTAGACGCAGAAGACGACCACCGGATCGGTGCGCGAGAGCTCACCCAGCCAATCCTGAACGTGCTCCGGGTCGCGCCAGACGGCCCCCGCCATGATGTCCTGCGTGCGCGAATAGTAATGTTTCGGCCGGGCATCGATGATCTGGACCGGCTTGCCGGCATCGAGCATCGCCTTCACTTCCTCGGGCGCGACGCCGGGAATGTCGGCGAACTCCTTTTGCACCAGAGGGCGCGGCGGCTCGACCTTGGACGCATCGTCGTAGCGCAGTCTGACGCCGCTCCAATCGATGTTGCGCATGAACGCGTCGACGTAGGCGACGGCGTTGGCGCCGAAGTCGATGTGGTAGGCGTGTTCATACATGTCCAGCGCCAGGATCGGAATGCCGCCGGCCAGTGTCTGGCCGTGGTCGGCAGCATACTGGTTGACGAGACGCCGGTCGCGCGGGACGTAGACGAGCAGCACCCAGCCCGAGCCGCCAGCCAGAGCGTTGCCCATCGCGACGAACTCGCTCTTCCAGCGCTCGAACGAACCGAAGTCGCGGGCCAGGATATCCGCCATCGGCCGGGGATCGCGGCCCTCGCCGCCAAGGCTTGCGAAGTAGAGCTCGTGCAGCAAGGTCGAATTGAGCGCGATCAATTCCTCGCGTTTCAGTCCGTTGAGCACGAAGCCGGGCGTGGCCGCGAAATCGAGGGATTCCAGCTTCTCGGTGATCGCGTTGAGTCGCCGGAGCGCGCCGCCGTAGTTGTTCTCGTAGTGGCTTTCGATCAGCCGCTGCGACAAACCATTTAACAGCCACGGACGGCAGAAAATCGGGGAGAGTTGATATCTCATGTCAGCAGCCTCCAAGAGCATAGTGGCGAGGCGTAGCCGCGCCGAAATCCAGCGGGCGCTGTGCACTGATCTAACTGAGATTCGACAGTGCCCGCTTGGCGCGAAACGCTTACAGGATTTGGACGGGGCACCGTCTTGGAGGGAATGATCCCGGGGGTCCTGTTTCCCCCACGTGAAAGGCTACGCCAACAGCGGTGCCGGCGCAACCGTTCGCAGCCTGGTCGCGAAGCTCGCATCAATGGCGGGCGACATCGACGGAAGAAAAGATGGTGGCGAATCAGGGACTCGAACCCCGGACCAAAGGATTATGATTCCTCTGCTCTAACCAGCTGAGCTAATTCGCCGAAAAGGGCCGTAATTATAAGGGACTGCGGCGACCCCGGTCAAAGATCGACACGCCGAAACGGATTCTGCCGCCGCGTCAGCCGGCGGGCGACGCGGACTTGTCGTTCAGCAGCTTCTCCAGCGCGGTCAGCAGCGCGCGATCGTCGGGCTCGACTTCCGAGGCGAAGCTTTCGACGCGATTGCCGTCGCGATCGACCAGGTACTTGTGGAAGTTCCATTGCGGCGCCTGCCCGGTGCGGGCCACCAGCGCCGCATAGAGCGGATTCGTCTTGAGACTCGAGACACTGGTCTTTTCGAACATCGGAAACTGGACCCCGTAGGTCAGCCGGCAGAATTCCGCGATTTCCTTGTTGCTTCCGGGCTCCTGCTCGCCGAAGTCGTTCGATGGAAAGCCGACGACAACGAGCCCGCGTGATTTATAGCGGCGGTATAGCGCTTCGAGTCCCTCGTACTGGTGCGTATACCCGCAGTAGCTTGCCGTGTTGACGATCAACAGCACCTTGCCCCGAAACTGGCAGAGCGACTCGGGTTTGCCTGTCTGCAACCGGTTGAACGTGTAGTTCAAGACTGACGGACACGCGCCCTCGCCGGTTGCCGAGTCGGCGACGGAGGCCGGGGCGGCCATACCGAGTGCCACGGCCGCGGCGGAGATAGCCAGAACGAGGAGTATGCGGCGCGCCATCCGCTGATCTTACGCCTGTCGCGCGCCCGCGGCCACTTTCGTGTCATGGACAACGACGAAAGCCGCCGCCTACAATACGTTCCAACCCTGCTTTCCCTGGCGCCTGTCCTGGACATTTTCTGATGGTCGATACTTCGGGATTAGCGCTGAATATCGGCGCGGTCGAGCGAGAGACCGGGCTCTCGAAAGACGTCCTGCGCATGTGGGAACGGCGTTACGGCTTTCCTGATCCGCTGCGCGACGACAACGCCGAACGGCTCTATCCACCGGAGCAGGTCGCCAAGCTGCGGGCGATCAAGCGGCTGATGGATACCGGCATGCGGCCGGGCAAGCTGATGCGCCGCTCGCTCGCCGAGCTCAACACGCTTGCCGACACGCGCGCCGGACCCCGTCGCGAAGGCGCGGCACCCGCACTCGAGCGCGACGTCATAGGCCTCGTCAAGGGGCACAACGCGCCGGCGCTGCAGCACGCTCTCGCCAATCTGCTGATGCGGCAGGGACTGCAGCGCTTCGTGCTCGATACGCTGGTGCCTCTCAATCGCGCGATCGGCGAAGCTTGGATGCGCGGCGAATTGCAGGTCTTCGAGGAACACTTGTATACCGAGCAGATTCAGGTGGCGCTGCATGCGGCGATCAATGCCTTTCCGCGGCAAACCGGCGCGCCCAGGATCCTGCTGACGACGTTTCCCGGCGAACAGCACGGGATCGGCCTGCTGATGGTCGAGGCCCTGCTGGTCCCGGAAGGAACGCAATGCATCTCGCTGGGAACGCAGACACCGATCGAAGACATCCGTAGCGCGGCGCTTGCGCACAAGGTTCATATCGTCGCGCTGTCGTTTTCCGCGGCGTTTCCGCTGCGCCAGGCCGGCGAAGGCCTCGCGATGTTACGGCGCCACGTGGCCGCGCCGACCGCGCTCTGGGCCGGGGGCGAAATGACGCGTCGCCTGCGGAAGTCGCTTCCCGGCGTCCGCCTGATCGGCGACCTCGCCGATGTCGGGCCGGCACTGAAGGCCTGGCGTACCGAATCGGCGTAGGCCCTCCCGCTTCCGGCAACCGAAGTCCTTCGCGCTCGTCCGGTATCATCGGATGCGATGACGGCGATCGCCCTTTTGCTGCTGCTTGTGGCCGGCGCCTCCGGCTACGCCTCATGGGCAGCGCATCTTATCGCGCAGGGCGCCCCGGCTTGGTGGTTCGTCGCCGGCGCGCCGCTGGCGTATCTGCTGCCGGTCCTCTTGCTGGTGTCTCTCTGGTTCACGCTGAGCTGGATCTGGCGCACGCCGCGGCCGCCCGAGTTTCGCCTCGGCCCGGCCGCGTGCGCACGGCTGTTCCTGGGGGAAGTCGGTGCGGTTGCGCTGTCGTGGCCGCTGCTGGTCGCGCATCGCTTGCTGATCGTCGATCCGGTCGCGGCTCCCGGGCGACGGCCGTTGTTGCTGGTGCACGGCGTCGGAGTCAACGATGGCGTCTGGTTCGCCTTGCGGCGCAAGCTCTCGCGACGCGGCTTGGGACCGGTGTACACGATCAACTACGGCCCGCCGCTTGCCGGCATCGAGCATTTCGCAGGCCAGCTCGCTGCCCGGATCGAGGCGATCCGCGCTGCCACCGGCGCCGAGCGCGTCGCTCTGGTCGCGCACAGCATGGGCGGCCTGGTCGCCCGCGCGTACCTTCGCCGTTTCGGCGCGGCGCGCATCGAGCAGCTGATCACGATCGGTACGCCGCACCACGGCAGCATGCTCGCCCGGACGTTCGCCGGCCGGTGCTTTGCGCAGATGCGCCCGGCCAGCCGGTGGCTTGCCGACATCAATCATGATGAAAGCGCGCCGCCGCCGGTGCCGATAACTTCGATCTGGTCGCGTCACGACAGCATGGTGGCGCCGCAGGCGAGCGCCGAGCTCGCCTGCGCGCGGAACATTGCGTTGGCGGGGATCGGCCACAATGCCTTGCTGAACCATCGCGACGTGATGGAGCTCGTCGCCGATGCGATCGCGAGCGGGCCCGAGGGCGGCGAAGCGGTTGTCGTCGCCAGCGCCACGCGCCCGGCTGCGTAGGCCGGCACACGGGAGGCACCGACAAGTTATCCGGGCGTCACGACGTTCCTGCCAGCAGTGCGCGAGCCTTTTGCAAATGCGCGCTATCCGCCGATGCCGCAAATTTGGCGACTGTGCGGGCCAGCGTGGTCCCGATTTCGGTTGCGCGACCCTGTTTGATCAATAGCGCCGCAAGACCCAGCGCCGCACTGATCTCGAATGAAAGGGCCCCTTGATTTTCCGCAACGCGCATGCTTTCAACGTACGCCGCCTCCGCACCCGGATCATCCTTCCCGTCCAGTGACAAGACTTCACCGCGAAGTCGGTAGATCTCCGCCGTGTAGAAGTGCGCGTCCTGTCGATGGGTACTTTCCAGCGCCTCGCTGAGGTATTTGAGCGCCTCGTCATGCCGCCCCGTCTTGCGGCACGCGTCAGCGAGCAGCGCAAGTGAATAGGGTCGAAAAAGCTCTGCCCCGGTTTGTCGATATGCTTCGAGCCCTTCTCTCAATCGCTGCGTTCCCTCGTCTCCCCGACCGAGCTCTGCCATGGCCCAGCCTTCCAGCGTAGTGCCCCAGGCAATCCAGTACGGCATACTCTTGTCGATCGCAAGTGCCACCGCTTCATTAGCCAGTTCCAGTGTCTTTTCCGGCTCCCCGCGACACTGATGCATCGCCGCCGACATGCATAGCGCATACGCCAGCAGCAACGGCCGACCCAGTTCCCGCGCAAGTGACAGCGCCATTCGGCTGCGTTCGAGCCCGGTCTCGGGTGCACCCACCGTCCACTCGAGCCATGCCGAATTCACAAAGCCCACGACCCACGGATGCGCGCCATAGAGAATGGCGTGTGAGTGCGACTGTTCGGGTGCATACAAGGCGAGCACTTTGTCGAGATGAACTTTGCCGCTGCGCGCCTCACCCAGGCAATACAGGGTCCACCCGAGTCGCCGATGTGCCTGCGCGCGAAGCTGATCGTCTCCGCTCGTTTGGGCGAGCTCAACCAACTGCCCGGCGATGTCCCGCGCGATCTTCAGGGGGCCGCGAACCTGGTAAAAAGTGTGCAGCCCCGTTAACGCGGTAAACAATTGCTCGGAGTCGCCGAGGTTCTTGCACAGAGCGAGGGCGCGCGCGTAGGTGCGTTCGACCACGGTCGCTCCGTATCCTTGCGTTGCGGTCAGCGCCGTACCCAGGGCAATCTGAAGAGCGACTTCGCGGCCATCGCGGCTTGCTCCCCCGGGGAGCATGGCAAGCTCGCGCAAACCGCGCTGCAAGTGCGCGGCAGCCTCCACGTTAGCTGACGCTTCTAGTGCACGCTTGCCCGCCGCTAGCCAATAGCTGACTGCTTGCTCGTATGATCCAGCTTCAGACAGATGATGAGCAACGAGCTCCGGGTGACTTTCGGCGACGGCCGGCAACTGCTCCAGCAAAGCCGCTGCGGTTCGACCGTGCAACTGCGCGCGCTTGGTTTTGAGCAGCGATTGGTACGCGGCGTCGAGAATCAACGAGTGCTTGAAGGTGTAGATGGCGCTCGGTGGGATACCTCGCTGGAACAGCAGCTCCGCGTCGACCAGCAACGCAAGCTTCTGGCGCAGTGAAGACTCTTCGAGCCCGGACACGGCGAGTATTAGCTTGTAGGAGATTTCGCGGCCGATCACCGCCGCAAGCTGGGCGATTCCCTTCGCCGCCGGAATTCGGTCAAGCCGGGCGACCAGCGACCCATGCAGGGTCGCGGGCACATCGATCGACGGAATCGATTCCGGCACGGCGGAGCCCGGGAGCCGTGGCTGGAGATTGCGAAATTCGATCACCATCTTGGTCAGCTCTTCGACGAACAACGGTACGCCATCCGTTTTGGCGACGACTTGTTCGAAGAGCGGAGCCGGCAGATCGTCGCCTTTGGTCAGTCCGGTGACGATCGATCGCACGTGCTGCGTCGACAGCCGCGTCAGCGTGAAGTGATTGACATGGGAGCGTATCGGCCACGGCGGTCGGAACTCCGACCGGAAGGTCAGCAGCATGAATGCTCTTGCTGAGCTGAATTGATCAAACAGCAAAGTGAGGAATTCAATGGTCGACGCGTCCGCCCAATGCAGATCCTCGACCATCATGATCAACGGATGTTGTTTGGATCGCCCCATGATCCAGAGCATGAGCCACTCGACGATGCGCTCGCGCTGATTCTGCGGAGTATCCTTGGCCTCCTGCAGTCGTGGTAGCGAGTTGGAAAGCATCGAAGCAATTACCGGCATCGCCTCGCGCTGCGGCAACGATCCTGAATCGAATTCAGATTCGAGTCGAGCCGCGATGTCGGCCGCGGACAACTCATGGTTCAACTTCATCTCCCTGCGCAAGAGATCAAGCAGCGGAAAGAACGCACTGTTGGAAAAAAAGGGCGAGCACTGGCAGGTGAGGAGCGCGCACGGTTCCCCACCTACTTTGGCGGCAAATTCCTGAAGCAATCGCGTCTTGCCAATCCCGGCTTCGCCGCTGATCAAGCCTACCTGGCCAAATCCTTCTTTCGCGCGTTCCCATTGCTTGAGAAGCATGCCCAGCTCCTCGTCGCGCCCAAATGCCGGCATCGCGTGGCGAATATCGAATAGTTCGAAATTCGGGAGGGCGCTCCTTTCGGAAACGACGCGAAAGGCATGCATTGGACTGGCAACGCCTTTAAGGTCCAGCAGCCCCAGATCGACGCATTCGAACAAGCCCTGTACTTGCCGATAAATGGCGTCGCTGATGACGATTTCTCCGGGACCCGCCACCGCTTCCAGTCGGGCTGCGATGTTGGGTGTTACACCGATGACGGCAGCCCGCTCGCGCGACTCGCCCTGACCCAGTTCCCCCGCGATCACTTCTCCGGTATGGATGCCGATGTGGGTGAGCAATGGTTCTTCCAGATGATGCGCCAACTGAATCGACAAGGATCGCATCTCGCTGCTGATGTTAAGTGCAGCGTAGACAGCGCCTGCGCAGTCATCATCGCGTGCCTGAGGATAGCCGAAGTAAACGAGAACGCTGTCGCCCACGTAGCGCGCGACGAAGCCGCCGAAGCGACGAACGATGCTAAAACACATCTCTCGATACGCTATAAGCACCTCGCTGTATTCCTCGGGATCGAGGCGCCCGGACATCTGCGTCGATCCGACCAGATCGCAGAACATGATCGTCAGAGGACGGCGTTCAAGCTGATCGCTTTCGCCGTTGTCCAGTGAAGGGCGGGCTCCGGCAGGCTCTGCGGTTTCCGCGTCCTTGGTAACCGCGCGCGCCGGCAACGTGGTCGAGCAGCGAACGCAAGTCGCGGCGTCGACGTCGTTTTCACTGCCGCATGCGGGACACTGGGTGATGAGCATCTCGCCGCAATGGCTGCAGAATCTCGCGCCCGGAGCGTTGTCCGCAAGGCAACCCCTGCAATATACGGCGTGTTCGTGCAGGGTTGGGTCTGGCGAATCGCGACTATCCGATGTCATCCGCTTTCCATCGGAGACGCTCCCGGGTCGGGAAACATGGATTCACTCTAACAATATTTGGGGGTATAGTAAAAGCGAGCGCATTCAGTATGTTCCTAAGCCGAACTTGCGGATGCGCGATCGCAGTGGCAGACATTCAGGACGAGGTCGGTCCGAGGGATTCGCCAAGATGCAGCCCTTCCTAGAAACGCCGCCCAAGATCACCCTTTCGATCACCAATACCTGCAACCTAGAGTGCGCGCACTGCTATGGGGATTGTTCGCCCACGCCATCGTCCCGGGAGCTGACAACCGCCGAGGTGCTTTCTTTTATCGACTACCTTGTCGCTCATGATTTCATCCAGTTGTACATCGAAGGCGGAGAGCCGCAGTGTCGACCCGATTTCAACCAGATACTGGAATACTGCTCGCGCAAATTGATGACTGTCGTGCGCACCCATGGCACGTTGACTACGAAGACGCTGGCGCGATCGTGGGCCGACTTCGGCGTCGGACGCGTCTTCGTCGACATCATGGGCGCGACCGCGACGACGCATGATGGCCTGAGCGGCGTGGCAGGAAGCTTTGGACGATCGTGCGAGGCCGTGGGGCACTTTCGGCGCGCCGGCATCGAGACGGACGTTGCCATCATTCTCAATCGCCGCAACGTCGCCGAGTTGCAAGCTTATCTCGAGCTGGCCAAGCGGCTCGGCGCGCTTCGCGTTGCCATCCTGCGCCTCTACCCGCTGGGGCGCGCGAAAAAGCGCTGGACGGAGCTGGCGCTTTCGCTCGAGGAGCAAAGTACGGCGCTGTCGGATCTTGATGTTCCGGAAGGGATTGAGATCATGCAGTCGTGGCATCCGAAGGACCGCAACTGCTGCTGGCAGGCGGCGGCGGTCAACCCATTCGGCGATTCAATTGGATGCATGTACCTGCGCGAGTACGTGAACTTCGGCAACATTCGTTCGACGCCTTTCCTGGAAACCTGGCATCGCGATCCTCTGTACAAGTCGCTTAGAACCGGCGTGGTCGAAAATTCGTGCAACGGCTGTCATGCGCGAAGCGGTACGAATGGCGGTTGTCGATCAGCGGCTTACGCTTTTCACGGAAGGTGGGATGCGCCGGACCCGTTCTGTCAGACAATGAACCATGGAGTCGACTTGCGTGTACTCCCCGAGCGGCTTTTATAGGAAAACGTCGGCGCTGAAGGTACGACCGGTGCCCGAAATGGGATTTTGCCTGGTCTTCACTCCAGCCAAGCCTCGACTGTTCACGCTGAATCCGACGGCATGGCTCGTGCTCGAGTTGTGCGACGGCAGGAGCGGCCGCGCCGTCGAAAGAAGCTACGCCGATACGCTCGATCTGGAGCGGCCCGATGCTGCCGTACGCGCCGAGGTGCGCGGCATCCTCGAAGATCTCGAGCGCAAGGAAATTGTCGAGCGGTGCGGCAAGCCGCTAGTTCAACGCGGTACCCCAAGAACGGAGATGAAAAAATGAACCGGAGCTCGGATTTGAATCGGATCAAGCGCCTTGTCAAGAACGGGGCCACGCACGAACAGCCGAAGGTAGATCTGCTGCTCGGGGAGTTGCGTTCCGACTATGGCCTGCCGTCGCCGCCGCCGACAACGGGTATCGGCGATGCCGTCGTCATCGTGTGGGAATACGACATCTGTCTTGGCGACTTCGATGCGTTCCATGGGTTTCTGCTGAAAACCGAACCGACGCTTGCCGCCGATGTGCAGGATCTCGACATTGGCGCGAGCTACGGGGGCACCTTTGCCCAGCTGCCTCAGGGTAATCCGCATCGGACATACTGGGCGTACTCGTCGGTCAAGGCGGTCGACAAGTTCAAGGATGCGCTGGCCAAGCAAAAGAAATCGGAGCTCTACAAGAACTTCTCCCGGCTTGTTGCCTTCATCGACTGTTGCTGCACTCTCCGCATGCACCGCTACTACCGTGCGAGCCTCCTCGCGAATCACATAGCGACCCAGCGCGCGGCGGACCCGATACTGGATCTGTTCGCCGGAAAGGCAAACAAGAAGATGTAGCCGCTGACGGCGTGGCTACGATATTAGCGTCGATCGTCGACGCCGACTTCCATGAGGTGGGTGGGGCCAGGGTCCGCATCGAAGCGCCCGGTGGACGTGCGGTGGAAGTCCAGCGCGAAGGCG
>Ga0207664_10001873_pt1 | contig 13841 bp, 22 predicted proteins | sample LARL83metaG_FD_184349 | JGI IMG/M metagenome (GOLD analysis project Ga0207664, IMG submission 184349) | Corn, switchgrass and miscanthus rhizosphere microbial communities from Kellogg Biological Station, Michigan, USA - LAR L8-3 metaG... | ecosystem: Host-associated > Plants > Roots >...
CCTGGTTCGCCGTGATCGGATACCTCGCCGAGCCGGTGACGACGATCGTGTCGCGCTTCGTCTTCACGTCGCGGATTCCGCTCATGACGATCGAGGCGGTCAACGGCACGGCGATGCCGAGGGCAATTGCGACGGCAACGAGGCCGATCAGCACCTGCGGCAGCTCCCGGCGGCGATACGGCTCGCTCATCTCAGGAGCAGGCGGCGCCGACCGCGCCCCACGCACGCCAGGTGCCGCCGTCGCGCTTCCACACGAGCCATGCGCGGTAAAGCTGCTCGGTCTTGCTCGCGCGGAACGGATAGGTCGGGTCGCCCGGATGCGTGAATGCCGGATCCGGCTTACCGCCGACGCGCTTCCACGTCTGCGCCACGAACTGCATGCCGCCGAAGTAACCGTTGCCGGTGTTCGCGGTCCATGCTCCTTCCTGGAGGTGCACGCAGCGCGCCTGCGCGAGCCACGCCGCAGACGGGCTCCCCGGCGCGGCGGAGGCAGGAAGGGCCAGCAGCAGTGCGGCGAACCCGATCACGAGGACGGTGCGCACGCCCGGTTTTGTAACAGACAAATCGGGCGCGCGCGTCCCCGTTTCGGCTAAGCAGTGAGGGGTTTGCCCGTCTCGAGCAGCGTCTTCAGGCCGCTCAGGACGTAGCTCCAGCCGCCCGCGACGTTCTCGGCCGTCTTCGGCGCCGCCTCGAGCTGATCGTGCACAACGGTCAGCTTCGTGACGCCGTCGCCCGCGGGCTCGATCTCCCAGCTGACGCGGCTGTACGGCTCGGCCGCCGCCTCGACGTCGTAGAGCGCCCGCCACGTCGTCACGAGCTTGTGCGGCGGCGTCGCCTCGATCACCTCCCCGTCCACGTACTGCTGCGAGCGGTCGCTCGACCAGCCCACATACGGCGCGCCCGGCTCGAACGTCGAGTCGATCACGCTCCCGTAGAAGTACTTCGTCGTGAACTCGGGCTTCGTAATCGCCTCCCACAACTGCTCGGGAGTTGCACGCACGAAGACGGAGTAGACCTGCGTTGCCTGTGCGGTCATGGTGCTCATGCACTCTCCTCCAGCTCGGTTTTGAGATCCGCGAGCGCCGCGACGCGGGGCTCGGCGTACTTCGTGATCCAGCGGTCGTGGATCAGCCGGATCGGGACCGGGTTCAGGAAGTGGAGCTTCGTCCGGCCCGAGCGGCGGGTGACGACGAGCCCGGCGTCCTCGAGCACGCGCAGGTGCTTCATCACGCCGAAGCGCGTCATCTCGAGCTCGGCCTCGAGCTCGGTCAGCGTGCGTCCGTCCCGTTCGAAGAGCCGGTCGAGCAGGTGCCGGCGGGTCGGATCCGCAAGTGCCCGGAACACGTGGTCGTCGTCCACGGCCGGATAATAGGTGACCAAATGGTCACATGTCAAGCGGAGGGTGACCGCTTTCCCCGACGAATCCAGCACGCATGGCCGATGCGCCGGACTTCATCGACCTCGACCGCCACCTCCACCTCCGCGGCATCAGCTTCGACCGTCGGCCGCGACGCCTCGTCCTGCTCCTCATCCTCGCGGTGGTCGTGCTCGGCCTCTTCAACGTGTTCGGCCAGCGACCGGAGCACATCTATGCGAACGCCCCGCAGGCGCAGCTCGAGCTCTACGCGCCGTCGCATCTCCGCGGCGGCTTGCTGTACGAGGCGCGCTTCACGATCACCGCGCACAAGGACATCGGCAACGCGGTGCTCGTCTTCTCGCCGGGCTGGAACGAGGGGCAGCAGATGAACACGCTCGAGCCGGTTCCGCTCGGACAGGGCAGCCACAACGGCGACATGATCCTCACGTTCGGCCACATTCCGGCCGGCCAGAAGTACCGGTTCTTCATGCAGTTCCAGGTCGACGCGACGAACGTCGGTCGCCGCCGGGCGGACGTTTCGCTCTTCGACCGCGGCACGAAGCTCCTGACCATCCACCGGACCCTGACCTTTTATCCCTGATGGACATCGTCCTTCGCGGCATCTTCGTCTTCTTCTTCCTGTACGTGATCATGCGCGTCATCGGTCGCCGTGAGCTCTCGACGCTCGAGCCGTTCGACCTGATCCTCCTCGTCGTCCTCGGCGACGCCGTCCAGCAGGGGCTGACGCAGGACGACTACTCGCTCACCGGCGCGTTCCTCGCGATCGGCACGATCGCCGTGCTGCAGGTCGCGGTCTCGTACGCGAACTTCCGGATTCCTCGACTTCGGCCGATCCTCGACGGCGAGCCGATCGTCGTCGTCCAGGACGGAAGGCCGATCGAGAAGAACCTGAAGCGCGAGCGGCTCACGCTCGAGGATCTCGCGGCCGCGGCCCGCCGGCAGAACATCGCGAAGCTCGAAGACGTGCAATGGGCGGTGCTGGAGACGAGCGGCACGATCAGCTTCATCAAGAAGCCGGACGCGTGACCCTCTACCTCACGGAAACGCAGGTCGGTGAGCTTCTGTCGCCGGCGGACGCGGTCGAGGCGATCGAGGCGTGCTTTCTCCGCCTGGCGCACGGCACCGTAGAGAACCGGCCGCGCTACCGCCTCCGGCTCGACCACGGCGCCCTCGCGGTGATGGCCGCTTCCGACCTCGAGCTCGGCTACGCGGGCGCGAAGGTGTACGCCGGCTTTCAGGAGGGCGCGCGCTTCGTCGTCCTGCTCTACCGGACGACGGCGCCCGAGCTCGTCGCCGTGATCGATGCGGACAAGCTCGGCCAGCTCCGCACAGGCGCCGCAAGCGCGGTCGCCGCGAAGCATCTTGCGCGCTCGGGTGCGGCGAGCCTCGGGGTGATCGGCTGCGGCTGGCAGGCGGAGTCGCAGGTCGCGTGCATCCGCGCCGCGGTCCCCCGCATCGAGCGCGTCGTCGCGTACTGCCGCACCGAGGCGAGCCTCCGCGAGTTCTGCGAGCGAAACGGCGCCGAAGCGGGCGAGAGCCACCGCGACGCCGCGGAGTGCGACGTCGTCGTGACGGTGACCGGCTCGCCGGACCCGGTCCTGCGCGGCGAGTGGCTGAATCCCGGGGCGCTCGTCTGCGCGGTGGGCGCAAACGACGGCAGGCGGCGGGAGCTCGACAACGTCGTGCTCGAGCGGGCGAGCTTCGTCTGCTGCGACTCGCTCGAGGATGCCCGGCTCGAGTCGGCCGACCTGATCGAGCCGGTCGAAGGCGGCACGCTCGACTGGCTCGAGGTGCACGAGCTGCAGGAGGTCGTCGCGGGTGAGAGCCCGGGTCGCCAGTCGGACGACGACATCGTCGTCTTCAAGTCGAACGGGCTCGCGGCATGGGACGTCGCCGTCGCGGCGCGCGTCGTCGAGCTAGCGCGTGCTTAGGTACTGCCGCGCGGCGTCGATGTCCTGCTCGCCGAGCGCGTGTACGACGTCGGGCCGCTCGAGCAGGCGCGCCTGCTGCGGCGGCGTCAGCCGATTGAGGACGTAGCGGTCCTGGAGGATCTCCGCGAGCCGCCGCCCCCGCCGGTGCTCGCGCGTGACGTACGCGACCACCTGCTCCTCGGCGGAGCTGCGCGTGAAGAGGAATGAGAACGGATTCCGCAGAAGGCTTCCCAGGCGCTGCACTGGCCGATTGTATAGTCGGGGCGTGCAGGGCTCCTCGGATCGAGGGCGGTTTGCAGAGCGGGTGCTCCATGGGGTCGACGACGCCGGCCGGGAAGAGCGGATCGTCGTCTGGATCGAGCGGAAGGCCGGAGCCGTGTGGGCGGTCGGCCGGGTCGTCAATCCGCACCTCCGGAACGGAAAGGCCGCAAAGCGCGGCGACTACGTCTTCGAGGGCTACGAGCTCGAGGACGCGCTCGAGCAGGCGAACGCGGCGCTCGAGGACGACCTCACGGTCAGCGAGCGCGACGGCCGGGCCGAGCACTGCCGGCCCTTTACGCGTGAGGAATGCCTGAAGCCGCTCGAGGCCTGGTTCTTCGGCCGCAGCGCCTAGCGCCGCGACGGCCACTCGAGGTTCGCGTCGGGGATCGGATCCCCGTGCGGGTCGACCGTCGGGAAGCCGAGCGCCTTGTCGATCCGCGCCTCGAGCTCCTCCGAGATCACGTGCTCGAGCTTGTCCGCCTCCTCGTGCACGTCGTCGACGTGCACGCCGAGCGTCTCCGCCAGATAGAGCTCGAGCAGCCGGTGGTGGCGGATCACCTCGATCGCGACGCGCTCGCCGGCGGGCGTCAGCGAGATGCCCTTGTACGGCGGATGCTCCGCGAGGCCGAGCGCGGCGAGCTTCTTCACCATCGCGCTCGCGGACGCCGCCGAGACTTCCTGCGCACGCGCGAGCGCGGTGACGCTGACAGGCTCGCCGTCCTGCGCGAGCTTGTAGATCTCGCGCAGATAGTGCTGGATCGATTCCGTCAGCGGCTCCTGCGACACAGCTTCATGGTACGGGACTAACCTCACGCCGATGCTGATCCGGGTGGGCTTCAGCGCGGATCCCGACGACGCGTTCATGTTCTGGGGCCTCGCGTCGGGAACCGTGGACACGCGCGGCTACGAGTTCGAGCCGGTGATCGACGACATCCAGTCGCTGAACGAGCTCGCACTCGAAGGACGGCTCGAGGTGACGGCGATGTCGGCTGCGACGTATCCACTCGTCCAGGACCGCTATCTGCTGCTGCCGCACGGCGCGAGCCTCGGCTCCGGCTACGGGCCGATCGTCGTCGCGCGCACGCAGCTCTCGCTCGACGAGCTGCGCGCGACCGAGATCGTCATTCCGGGCGAGCTGACGACCGCGTTCCTCGTGCTGAAGCTCGCGCTTGGCGCCGACGTCGCGCATCGCGTGCTGCCGTTCGACGAGATTCAGCCGGAGGTCGCCGCCGGGCGCGCCGTGGCGGGGCTCCTCATCCACGAGGGCCAGCTCACCTACCGCGACGACGGGCTCGAGAAATGCCTCGATCTCGGCGAGTGGTGGCTGCTCGACACCGGGCTGCCGCTGCCGCTCGGCGTCAACACCGTCCGCCGCGACCTCGGCGAACGCGCGCTCCACGACGTCTCGGCGATCCTGCGCGAGTCGATCGACGCGGGACTCGAGCATCGCGACGAGGCGCTCGACTATGCGCTCGGCTTCGGGCGCGGCATGGACACCGAGCGCGGCAACCGGTTCATCGAGATGTACGTGAACGAGCAGACGCAGGACTACGGCGACGAGGGCCGGCAGGCGATCCACGAGCTGCTCTCGCGTGCGTTCGACGGCGTTCGGCTTGAATGGGCCGAGTGAGCAGGGCAGTCGTTCTTGCTGGAGTGCGCACGCCGGTCGGGCGGTACGGCGGCGCGCTCGCCGGCGTCCGCCCCGACGATCTCGCGGCGATCGCGATCCGCGCGGCGGTCGAGCGCGCAGGCGTCCCGGCGGCCGAGATCGAGGACGTCTACTTCGGCGCCGCGAACCAGGCGGGCGAGGACAACCGCAACGTCGCCCGCATGGCCGCGCTCCTCGCCGGGCTGCCGGACTCGGTCGCGGGCGTGACGGTGAACCGGCTCTGCGCGTCGGGCCTCGCCGCGGTCGTCTCGGCCTGTCACGCGGTGATCGCGGGCGACGGCGACCTCTTCGTCGCGGGGGGCGCGGAGTCGATGTCGCGCGCGCCCCTCGTGACCGCGAAACCCGAGCGCGAGTTTCCGCGAGGCGACCGCACGCTCTACGACACGACGCTCGGCTGGCGGTTCACGAACCCGAAGCTCGTCGAGCTCTTCCCGCCGGAGTCGATGGGCGAGACCGGCGAGAACGTCGCCGACAAGTACACGGTGTCCCGCGAGGACCAGGACGCGTTCGCGCTTGCTTCACAGCAACGGTGGGCCGCGGCCGACGCCGCGGGCCGCTTCGCCGACGAGCTCGTGCCGGTCGGCGACGTCGACCGCGACGAGCATCCGCGCCCGGAGACGACGATCGAGAAGCTTGCGGCGCTGAAGCCTGCGTTCCGCGCGAACGGAAGCGTCACCGCGGGCAACGCATCGGGAATCAACGACGGCGCCGCCGCGCTCGTGATCGCGTCGGAGGAGAAGGCGCGCGAGCTCGGGGTCGAGCCGCTCGGGACGTTCCTCGCGAGCGCGGTCGCCGGGGTCGATCCGCGCGTGATGGGCATCGGGCCGGTGCCGGCGGTGCGCAAGCTGCTCGCGCGCGTGGGCGTCGATGCAACCGCGCTGGACCTCGTCGAGCTGAACGAGGCGTTCGCATCACAGAGCGTCGCCGTGATCCGCGAGCTCGGGCTCGACCCGGACAAGGTGAACGTGAACGGCGGCGCGATCGCGATCGGGCATCCGCTCGGGATGAGCGGCGCGCGTCTCGTCGTCTCGCTCCTGCACGAGCTGCGCCGCCGCGGCGGCCGCTACGGGCTCGCGACGCTCTGCGTCGGCGTCGGGCAGGGGCAAGCCGTTCTGTTCGAGCGCTAGAGGCCTGATGTGAAATTCAGCCGGGCCCGGATGCCGCCCCTGGCGCGGCGCAGGATCGCCACGATCGGCCACGGCACGGAGTTCAACTCCGCGCCGCGTCCGCTCCCGGCGCCCTGCTTGGCCAGGAGCGACCCCGAGCGCGGCCCAATTTCACATCAAACCTCTAGCCGACCGGCGGGCGGATGTAGATCACGTCTTCGTGCTTCGTCGGCACGAAGGGCGCGCCGATCAGCATCACGAGCCGCTCGACGTGGGCGAAGAGCTCGCCGCCGTCGTCCTCGGACTGCACCTCGATGCCGAGCTCGTCGTGCGGCTCCGCCTGCAGCCCGTTCTCGTGCAGGAGGGCGAGCAGCTTGTCCCGGTCCGGGATCCGCGCCGACTTGACATCGATCGTGCTCACCTCGGGCTCCTCTCGCTGCTGTCTTCGGATCCGATACCTATCCGTTCCGCGGCGGAGGGAAACGTCCTGCCTCACCTCGGATCCAGAGTGTGGCAGCCGCCGAGCCCGGGCGCAATCGGTATTTTCCGCTTCGTGGCGGTCGCAACCGGCAACGAGCACGGCCTCTTCATCAACGGCGAGACCGTCGAGCCCGCCTCGGGCGAGCACCGCGACGTCCTCGAGCCGGCCACCGGCGAGACGATCGGCACAGCGGCGATGGCCGACGCGGCCGATATCGACCGCGCCGTCGAGGCTGCGCGCGCCGCGGTGGACGGCCCGTGGGGCCGAACGCCGCCGACCGAGCGCTCGCGCCTCCTGCATGCGCTTGCCGACGCGATCCAGGCGAACCGCAAGGAGCTCGCAGAGATCGAGTCGCGGAACGTCGGCAAGGCGATCTCGTCCGTCAAGGCCGAGGTTGCCGGCTCGATCGAGAACTTTCGCTTCTTCGCCTCCGTGCTCGGCTCGATCGCCGGCCGCTCGAACCCGATCGGCGGCTCGCTGCTCACGTACTCATTGAAGGAGCCCGTCGGTGTAGCCGCGCAGATCGTGCCGTGGAACTACCCGCTGCTGATGGCCGTCTGGAAGCTCTCGCCCGCGCTCGCCGCAGGCTGCTCCGTCGTCCTGAAGCCCGACCCGCAGACGCCGCTCAGCGTGCTGCGCGTCGCCGAGCTCGCGCATGAGGTCGGCTTCCCGCCGGGCGCGATCAACATCGTCCCAGGCGACGGCCCCGGTGCGGGTGCGTATCTCGTCAAGCATCCCGGCGTCGACAAGGTCGCCTTCACGGGCTCGACGAAGACGGGCGGCGAGATCATGCGTCTCTGTTCCGACCCGATCAAGCGGCTGACGCTCGAGCTCGGCGGCAAGAGCCCGAATCTCGTCTTCGCGGACGCCGATCTCGACGACGCGATCCCGAGCTCGGTGTGGTCGATCTACTACGCGGCGGGGCAGAGCTGCGAGGCGCGTTCGCGCGTGCTCGTCGACGTCTCGATCTACGACGAGTTCGTCGCGCGATTCGCCGACTACGCGAAGCAGATCCGCGTCGGCGACCCGCTCGACGCGGAGACGCAGATGGGCTCGCTGATCTCGACCGCGCATCGCGATCGCGTGCACGGCTTCGTCGAGCGCGGGCAGGCCGAAGGCGCCGAGCTCGTCGCGGGCGGTGAGTTCGGCGAAGGCAAGGGCGCGTTCTACCGGCCGACCGTGCTCGCCAAGGTCTCGAATGCGATGGAGGTCGCGCAGGAGGAGATCTTCGGCCCCGTCGTCACCGTGATCCCGTTCGAGGACGAGAAGGACGCGATCCGGATCGCGAACGACGTGCGGTACGGCCTCTTCGCGACGGTCTGGACCGGCGATCCCGCGCGCGGCCATCGCGTGGCGCGCGCGATCAAGTCGGGGATGGTCGGCATCAACATGCCGTACACGGCGTTCCCGGGCATTCCGTTCGGCGGGTACAAGCAGTCCGGCTTCGGGCGCGAGCTCTCGATCGACACGCTCGATTTGTATCTCGAGACGAAAGGCGTCCTCGTCTCGACGAGCGCCAAGCCGTTCAACCCGTTCGGCCTCTAACGAAGACGCACCCGCGCATCCGCGGCGGTCTCGTCGCGCGGTACACCAGTCTCGTCTTCGGGCTCTTCGTGTTCGCGGTCGCGATCGTGCTCATCCTCGAGTCGAAGCTCGGGCTCTCGCCGTGGGACGTCCTCAACCAGGGCATCTCGAAGCATTCGCCGCTCTCGTTCGGCTTTGCGAACGTGTGCGTGGCGATCGCCGTCCTCTGCCTCGCGTGGACGCTCGGGGGCAGGCCGGGCGTCGGCACCGTTGCGAACGCGCTGCTCGTCGGCTCGTTCATCCAGCTGCTGACGTCGGCGCACGACATCCGTCACCTGGCGCACGACGGTCTCGGCGTACGCATCCCGCTGCTCGCCGCCGGCATCCTGCTGATCGGGCCGGCGTCGGCGTTCTACATCGGCGCCGATCTCGGCGCGGGCCCGCGCGACACGCTCATGCTCGTCGGAGCCAGGCGCACGGGTTACCGCATCGGGATCGTGCGCGCGTCGCTCGAGATCTGCGCGCTTGCGGCCGGCATCGGGCTCGGCGGGACCTACGGCGTCGGCACCGTGCTCTTCGCGCTGCTCGTCGGCCCGATCGTCGAGGCGTCCTTCGCGTTGCTCGCGCGGACGCCGATCTCGGTGCCATCGCCTGCGCCGGTTCCTGTAGTGATTGCGGAGTGAGCGAGCCGGTTGCACGCAGGCCGAGCGTTTCCGGGTACGGGATTCCCGACGATCCGGAGGGCATGCTGCCCTGGTCGTGGGCCGACGAGCGGCTCGCGGCTGCGCACAACTACTGGGTCGCGACCGGGGGTCCGCATGCATCGCCGGTGTGGGGGCTCTGGCGCGACGCGCGCTTCCTCTTCAGCTGCGGCGCGGCGTCGCGGAAGGCACGCGAGCTCGCGCGCGACCCGCACATCGTCGTGCACTTGGAGAGCGGCGACGAGGTCGTGATCGTCGACGGCGTCGCCGAGCCCGTCGCCGCCACCGAGCAGGACGTCGAGGAGTACCGCGTCAAGTACGACTACCGGCCCGATCCGGGCGAAGGCTGGTACCGCGTCGCGCCGGGGCGGGTGCTCGCGTGGCGCGAGCAGGACTATCCGCGCAGCGCCACGCGCTTCGACTTCTAGATGTCCCGTGCGACGGTCGGCCGCCGCCGGCCGGCCGCGCCCGCGCTCGCGAGCACGACCAGCGCGATCGCGAGCCACGATCGCGTGCGCAGATGCTCGTGCAGGAAGATGAAGCCCGCGGCGGCGGCGACCGCCGGCTCGAGCGAGAGCACGACGCTGAAGATGTGCGACGGCAGTCGCCGCAGCGCCTCGAGCTCGAGCGACCACGGGAGGGCCGACGAGAGCAGCCCGACGCCGACACCTGCGCCGACGAGCTGCGCATCACGCAGGTGGTGGCCGGCGGAGATGATCCCCCACGGCGCCATCAGCACGGCGCCGAGCGCCATCGCGGGCGCGAGCCCGCTCGCACCGCTCCAGGCGCGCCCGACGCGAACGCTCAGGAGGATGTAGAAGGCCCAGAAGCAGCCGGCGATCGCGGCGAGGACGATCCCGAGCGGCTTCACGGTCGAGCCGCCGCCGTCGGCGAGGAGCCCGACGCCGATGCCGGCGAGCGCGACCCACACGAAGTCGCTCGCCTTGCGCGAGCCGAGCACGGCGACCGCGAGCGGGCCGAGGAACTCGACCGTGACGACGACGCCCAGCGGCGCGCGGTCGAGCGCCTCGTAGAACGTGATGTTCATCGAGACGAGGACGACGCCCAGTGCGACGAGGAGTTTCAGGTCGTCCCGCGCCCGGCCGCGCAGCCGCGGCCGCGCGATCGCCCACAGCGCAGCCGAGCCGAACAGCAGGCGAAGGAACACGACGCCGGGCGGGCCGAGCTGCGGGAAGAGCGACTTCGCGACCGCGGCGCCGCCCTGCACGGAGCAGGCCGCCCCGAGCACGAGTGCGACCGCGGACGCCCGCCGTTCCTGCATCTACTTCTTGAGCGACAACGCGGCGCCGGCGCCGAGCAGCACGATCCCGAGCACGCGCGGCCAGTGCAGCGGGATCTTCGTCGACCCGAAGAGCCCGAAGCGGTCGATCGCGGCGCCCATGATCAGCTGGCCCGCGATCAGGATGCCGACCGTCGCCGCGACGCCGAGCCGGTTCCCCGCGTACGTGACGGTGAAGATGATCAGCAGGCCGAGCAGGCCGCCCATCAGCATCCACCACGGGTGGTCGAAGGCGTCGCGGTACGCGGCAAAGCTCCGGCGGAAGATCAGCAGCAGGAGCAGCGCGACGACGGCGGTGAAGAGCGTCGCGAACGCGACCGCGCCGACGACCGTGATCCGGTCGCCGAGCTGGGACATGAACGACACCTGCATCGCGCCCGCGAGGCCCGCGACCACGGACAGGAAAACCGCTAACGCACTGGCAGTCAGAGTTCTTATTGCCCGGCCGACGCGTCAGCCTGCCAGAGGTGGAACGCGTTCCCCTCCGTGTCCTTGCACGCCGCGAACCAGCCGTGCCCCGGCACCGGCGCCTTGTCGTCCGCCTCGCCCCCCAGCTCGCGGACCTTCGCCGTCGACGCGTCGATGTCGTCGACCAGGTGGTAGACGTTCACCTGTGGCTTGTCCGCGTGGAAGATCGCAGCGCCCTGCGAATCCGACATCTGCGCCATCCGGTAATCCATCTCGGGCATCGCCGGGCCGAACTCCCAACCAAAGAGGCCGCTCCAGAAGGCCGACGCGCGGTCGGAGTCCTGCGCGGCGATCTCGTAATGAACGATTTCTCCAGCCATGGCGATAGTCTGCCTCGCCAAGCGACCGAAAGGAAGAAATGCATCGCGTTCTCATCCTGTACACCGAAGCGCCCGACCCCGATTCGTACGCCGAGCATGTCGAGGTGGCGAACAAAGTCCCCAATGCGGTCTTCCGTCACGGGAAGGTGACGGGCGCGGCGATGGGTGAGCAGACCCACGCGTACTTCGCGGAGTACGAGTTCGCCGACGCAGACGCCTTCAAGGCCGGGGTCCGCAGCGACGAGTTCATGGCCGCAGGCAAGGACGTCGCCGATCGCGGCCTGCCGATGCCGACCGTGGAGTTCGTCGAGCTTGCCTGAGCCGGATGCACCGCTAGCGGTCGACCCGGCGGAGCTCGGGTTCGAGCGGATCCGGTACGAGAAGACGGGCGTCCGCGCGACGATCACGCTGAACCGGCCGGAGGTGCTGAACGCGTTCGACTTCAAGATGCTGCGCGAGCTCGCGCGGGCCTGCGAGGACGCGAGCTGGGACGACGACATCCGCGTCGTCGTGATCACCGGCGAGGGCCGCGCCTTCTGCGTCGGTGCCGACCTCAAGAGCTGGGGCGCCGAGCTGCTCGACAACCCGCGCATGTACTGGAAGTGGTTCGGCGCGTTCAAGGACATGCACGACCGGCTGCGCGAGATCGGCAAGCCGACGGTCGCGCGCATCCAGGGGATCGCGGTCGGCGGCGGCAACGAGCTGCAGATGGGCTGCGACCTCGCCGTGATGGTCGACGACGCGTTCATCCGCCACGTCGGGCCCGAGCACGGCTCCGTGCCGGCCGGCGGCGCGACGCAATGGCTGCCGATCATGGTGGGAGACCGCCGCGCGCGCGAGATCATCATGCTCTGCGAGCAGATCCCGGCGCCGCTCGCAGCGGAGTGGGGGCTCGTCAACTACGCCGTCCCGCGGGCGCAGCTCGACGCGAAGGTGGACGAGCTCGTCGAGAAGCTCGCAGCGAAGCTCCCGCAGACGATCCGCTACACGAAGCAGCAGCTGAACTGGTGGCGCGACATCTCGTGGCACGAGACGATCGGCCACGCGCGCGACTGGCTCTCGCTCTCGATGCTGAACGACGAGGCGAAGGAGGCGATCCAGGCATTCCTGGACAAGAAGAGCTAGTCCTCGTCGAGCGCGACGCGCACATCGGCGTCGTGTTGATGAACCGGCCGAACCAGCTGAACGCGCTCTCGGGCGAGCTGATGGCCGCAGTCGTCGGCGCGCTGCAGGAGCTCGACGGCGATCCCGAGATCCGCGCGATCGTGCTGGGCGGCAACGAACGCGCCTTCGCCGCGGGCGCGGACATCGGCGAGCTTGCCGCGGGAACGCCCATCTCGCTCTACGAGAACCGGCGCATCGACCAGTGGGACACGATCCGCGACCTGCGCACGCCGGTCGTCGCCGCGGTCAGCGGCTTCTGCCTCGGCGGCGGCTGCGAGCTCGCGATGCTGTGCGACCTGATCGTCACGTCGGAGACCGCGAAGTTCGGCCAGCCTGAGATCAACCTCGGCGTCCTTCCCGGCGCGGGCGGGACGCAGCGGCTCACGCGCGCGGTCGGCAAGGCCGTGGCGATGGACATGATCCTCACCGGTCGCGTGCTCGGCGCGCACGAGGCGCTCGGCCTCGGGCTCGTCGCCCGCGTTGTCGCACGCGAGGTGTGGCTCGACGAGGCGAAGCGCGCGGCGCGCGAGATCGCCGCGAAGGGGCCGATCGCCGTTCGGCTCGCGAAGGAGGCGATCGACAAGGCATTCGAGGCGCCGCTCAGCGTCGGCGTCGAGCTCGAACGGCGCGCGTTCTACCTCGCACGCGCGTCCGAGGATGCGACCGAAGGGCTGAACGCGTTCGTCGAGAAGCGCGCGCCCGATTTCAAGGGGCGGTAGATGAAGATCGTCTCGCTTTTCGTCGCCGTGCTCTGCGCGAGCGTGCTGGCGGCGACGGCGCGAGCAGATCCGCCTGCCAACCTCTTCGACGGTGCCGGCGTCTTCCTCGACAACCCGGGCAACCTCCCCGGGCCCTGGGATCTCGCAGCTGAGCTCGAGGCGAATCACTTCACGTGGATCGCCTTCCACGTGAACAACGGTCTCCTGCAGAAGGACATCCCGCTCGACTGGCTGGACGTCTTCCGCGCGCACGGCATCGCGGTCGGCGGTTGGGGCTACGAGGACGCGCGACCGAGGCTCGAGGCGATGATCGCCGACCTCGCGGTCCGCGAGTACGGCCTGCAGTTCTACATCGCCGACGCGGAGTCGCAGTACGAGCAGTCCAAGAAGCTGCACGGCTGGTCCCGGTCGAGCGCCTTCGTGGCCGCCTTCCGCGCGCTCGAGCCCGACCTGCCCGCGGCGCTCACGACCTACGGCGCCGCGACGGCGCCCTTCGTGCTCCCGATCGACTACGCGGCGTGGCGGAACGCCGGCTTCCAGCTCCTGCCGCAGGCGTACTACAACCAGTTTCCGAAGGCGTATCGCCCCGACATGACGGTCGCGCACTCGCTGCGCGCCGGCTGGTCGCTCGACCAGGTGCATCCGGTGCTCGGGGTCTACCGCCAGTACGCGGCGGCGAACTACCTGCCGCTAATGGCGGGGCTCGGCACGCGCGGCTTCTCCGTGTTCCTCGCGGACCAGGCGACGGCGGCGGACTACGCGGCGCTCGCGCCGCTCGCGGCCGCATCCGGCGGGTAGGGTCCGCGCATGGCCGAGGTC